>Ga0068877_10003955_pt1 | contig 11708 bp, 11 predicted proteins | sample NOAtaG_FD_66437 | JGI IMG/M metagenome (GOLD analysis project Ga0068877, IMG submission 66437) | Freshwater lake microbial communities from Lake Erie, under a cyanobacterial bloom - NOAA_Erie_Diel6S_1000h metaG | ecosystem: Environmental > Aquatic > Freshwater > Lake | place: USA: Ohio, Lake... | reverse complement strand
AGGGCAAGGCCCAATTCGCCCTGATCGCGGAGGACGTTGCCGACATTGTTTTGCGCGACGCTGAGATCGCGCTGCCAGGTGGCATTGCTGGGGTCCGCCGAGGCGAGCCGCTCCCGAATAGCGAGCGACTGCCGGAAGGCTTCGAGGGCAAGGCCCAATTCGCCCTGTTCGCGACGAAGATTACCTTTGCGGCTCCAAAGAACGCCTTGCTCCCGTTGCCACTCCGCCAAATCCGCTTCCGCCTCCGGCATCATCTTGAACCAGGCATCCACGGCGGCGAGGGCAGTTGCCGCGAGATCGAGCCGCCCAATTTCCTCGAATCGATCCACCGTTTCATACAGCAGACTTTCCACCAGGATCTCCCAGAGTTCCAGCGCAAAAGAAGTTTGCAGCAGCGCTTCGGCGTGTTGCAGCAATCCCCGCGCCCCGTCTAAATGCTCTTTGGTCGTATCCAGCCGCGGCACGGATGCAATTTCACTGCCGACCCAACTCGCAATGCGTTTTGCGATCGCAGGCTTGGGAGGAATCCCCTCGCGGCAAAATTTGTAGGCCAATACGTGCGAAAACATCCATCCCTTCGGATCGGTTCTTCGCTGCAAAAGGCTGCGGCGCACCAGTGTTTGAATTGCGCTCCCGGCGCTTGGTGCCCCAACTCCCAATGCCGTCTCCAACAAAGCTTGGGCAACCGGACGATGCGCCACAAAGCCAGCCACTGACAGCACTCCGCGCTCCTCTTCATTCAAGCCCCGCGTGCTGCGGTTGAAAAGCCACTCCAGCGTATGCTGCGCGCGGCTTGGATCATGCAGACTGCCGGTTAGCCCTTCTTCCCTCCAGCTCCTTAGAATCGCCTCCGGATCTTCATCCGGCCCACTCAATAGACCGGCGGCCCAATGAAGGGCAAGCGGATGGCCGTCCATCAGCTCGAGTACCCTCTCCCGAATGTCCGGCGCAAATCTCCTTCCACCCGTCAGCGCGTCAAAAAGCATTCCCGACTCCTCCGCTGACAGCGAATCGCGCAGGTAAATCGAATCAATAGGCGAGCACTGCGTCGCGTCGCGCGTCAACAGAAGCCACCGGTTCTCCGGGGAAAGCACCGCAAGAAACTCGTGGATTCGCTCCCCGGCTTCCTCCGCTCCTTCTACGACAAGAAGAAACTCGCGATGGCGACAGGCTTCCTCCGCCCTTTCGCGCGCCGGACGCCGTTCAAGAAACAAGGGGCCGCGCAGAACGTTTGCAAGGGCTTGCCAGGCCGGCTCCGTCTGCCCGCGATGCGAATAAAAATCCAGAAAAACCAATCCCGCCGCGAAGGGAGTGTGGGTCAAACTCGGCCAAGCGGGCCCGATAACTTCCCTAAGTGCCGTTGCCGCCAGTGCGGTTTTGCCCAATCCCGCCGCACCGGCCACAGCCGTATTACGCCGCTCGCGCAGACGCTCGGTCAACTGTTGGACTTCCTTGCGGCGGCCAACAAATTGATTGGCTTGGGGCGGAAGCTGGCATGGTATCGGCTGCTCGCCTTCCCGCGCCAATAACGAAGAATCGATCTGAACGACAATCGCCTCCCTTGGCGGTTGAAAAGCCGGCACAATTGACAAAGGCTGGTCGATCAACGAACGAAGCAGAGAATCCGTGGCCAGGCATAGTTGGCCCTCAAAATCTCTTGGCTTGCTGATGGATATATGGTCTTCATCAAGCGCAACCGCATCCTTTCCCGTTCCTGCCTGGGCGAAAGCGGGTTTAACGATCGGCAGGATGCCCCCTACATCCCGGCGCTCGTAGTAAGTAACGGTTTTGATGGCCAGATCAGGAGCATGGTTCCTATACCAGTCGTAAAGCTCCAGCAGGTGGGCATCGTGGGCACGAAGATCCTCCATGCTGACCGTGGTTTGAAAAACAGCACTGAAACTGTGAGCGAGGCTGGCAAGGGTGGCGCCGTGATGGGGAGTTGCCAAAAAAAGCACCGCTCGCGTCCGCCTGGCAATACATCCCGCTTCGTCTGCTCCTGCCTCCCACGACAAGCGCAGCATGTGTTTTGCCAGCAGCCCACCCAGGCTGTGACAGATAAAAAGCAGCGGGCCCTCGCGTTCACCCAGGTGTAGTCGCAGCAGATCCAATGACTGCTTGGCCCGCGCGGGAAGTGGCATCGCATGACCGGTATCCCGATTGCCTTTCCCAAAAAATCTCAACAACCTTGGCCATTTACTAGGGCTCGCAGCATAGCCCAATGACCAAACGCCTACCTCCGGGTTCTTCTTCGCTAACCAATGTGGCCAGGATGAGTTCTCGTCTTGTCCATGCCTCCACGTGCCAAAGGCATCGCCGCCAAGCCCATGAATAAAGACGACGTCAGCCTTGCGGCTGTCGTTGCCGGTGCCGCCGATGCGATGCAACTTACTCAATGAAACTGACTCCTGAGTTGCTCGATGGCAGGACGAAACTGAGAAGCTCCGGCATTTCGTAAAGCTTATCTCAACTTCATAACTCAATCCGGGCAAAGCACTTTTGTCGATTGGCGCGAATTGGTCTTCCCGATTTTCCCACCCCAAGCCCTCGCGCAAAATCAATTTCAGCGGGATGCCCGCTTCCGCCCGGTGTGCTCACCAGGCTCCCGGGCCCGGCAAGGTTCGCCTGTGGTGGAAAGTATATTCGCCAAGCAGACGCTCTCCGCCCGAATCATCCATACTGACGAGACGCGCAACGATGGTCTCCGAAGGAGCAGCCTTCGAGTATGTGATCGATTGCTGAAAAGCAATACTGCCCGCGCTGGGATCAAAAGGAATGTCGGGCAGCCGAAAGCGCTCGACGCCTCCTGGATCACAGATGCGAAGATCAATGCGCTTTGCACCGCGCAAATCCGATTCCAAGCGTCCAACCAGGAGGTCGTCTTCTGCCCTAACCGTGCACTCGACGCTCCCTCCGTTGGGCGGACAATACTCCCGAATCCGCACGCCTTGTTCTGCGGCCCGCTTAAGAAACGCGTCGCTTACAACCATGAGCAGCGTACCGTCCTGCGCGATGTTGCGGATTCCTTCAGCCATCGCGACAGTTTCACGAAGCCGCGCTCCACAGTCGTCGCATGTGAATAGATGTTGCTCGACCGACTCTTGTTCGGCTTCCGTAAGAGCAGCAAGCCAATAATCCGCGAGGACTGCCGGATCGATGGGCGCGGAGCAGTTCATGCAACAACCCCCATGCAGTCCCGCAGTTGGTGAATTGCCCGGTGGCGAATCACCCGCACATTCGATTCAGAAACACTCAAGAAGCGGGCGACGTCCGTGCTCGTCTGCTCGTCGTAGATAGTCATGAGTACGACGGCCCGTTCGCGCTCTTTCAGATTCTGCATGCAGCGCCTGAGTTGTCCATAGTCAAGCTGAGGCAAAAAAGATTGCGCCGGCGCCAGAAGATCCGCCCCAAATTGTTCAAGCAGCCGTTGCTTTCTCTGCGTGCCTCGGCGCTGGTCGAGCACCATCATGCGGCAAGTTCCCAGGACGAAAGAGACAAGTTTTTCCGGATCCCGAAGCCGGCCCGCGCGCAGCGCCTCGAGGAGAGTGATCAGAACCTGTTGCGTGAGATCGTCCGCAGCCTGTTGGTCTCGCAGGTGGCGGAGTCCGTAGAGACGGACGCGCGGAACCATGCGCCGGACAAGCTCGGCTTCTGCTTCGCGCGCACTGCCGGAGCCGATGCGCCGCACCAGTTCCGCATCCGCTAATTCGCAGACATTCAATTCAGAAGCCACCATCACATTTTATGTGTAACGGCGGGGTGACTTGTTACACATCCGATTATCACGCGCGGATCGGCGCGAACACTGAGGAGGATGGACCTGATTGAAAGATTGCAAGAACCTTACCTGAACCGGAGAGAAGATTCCGCTTTCCGGTTTTTGGGGCTACCAACTCTGATGAGGTCCACCGGAGAAACCACCAATGGAGCGTTTGGACTGATGGAGCACTGGATGATGCCGCCCGGATTTGCCTCGCCTTACCACACGCACCATCGCGAGGATGAAGCGTTTTATGTTCTGGAGGGTGAAGTAGCATTCGTCTGCGATGGCAAGTGGTTGAAGGCAGAAGCGGGCACTTATGTTTTCGGGCCGCGAGGTATTCCTCACGGTTTCAAGATTGTCGGCAGCGCCCCCGCCAGTATGTTGATACTGTGTGCTCCCGCTGGCTTTGAGCATTTCCTGCTGGAACAGGCTACACCGATCGCGGACCCACCCTCGCCACCAGACATGGCAAAACTCATGGAACTAGCAGCGAAGTTTCAAATCGATATTCACGGCCCACTTCCGGAAGAACCTGCCAGTGTCATCGGAGAGGAAAAGAGCGATGTTGCCGTCATCGATGCGATTCGTCAGACGCATGTGGCTGCTCTCAACGCTCGCGACGCAATGGCGTGGGCCGGAGTCTTTAGCGACGACGCCGTACAGATGCCTCCGAACGCCCCAGCCAATGCCGGCAAGACCAACATTCAATCCTGGGCAGCAGGGTTTCTCGGTGCTATGAGCCGAGTCCAGTTTGCCTTGTCGGTGAGCGAACTGCACATTGCGGGAGACCGGGCGATCGAAAGCGGCACCTTCGCGATCTCGATGTCCCCTGACGAAAGTGGCCCGGGCATGCAGGACGCGGGTAAATACATCACCATCTACGAAAGACTTCCTGGCGGTGGCTGGGCCGTGGCCCGCGATATCTGGAATAGCGATCAGACTTTAGCCGCGGGGCGATAAGGCATCCAACATTCGGGGAAAGGATGACTCCCCCGGGCAAACAGGCTACTCAAAAGCAGGACTCTCCATCGGCAGACTTATGCCCCGGCAACCTCGCTAATGAAGCCCGACACCAACCGCTCGATCTCTGCTGACGGCAGGTTGTAGCGCGTTACGGTATCGGGTTGGCCGAGGTTGCCGCTGATGACAAAGGCCCGCAGGCCGGCCCGGGCTAGTTTTTTCGCTTGCCCGCCGCTGAGCCCGCCGACGACCTGCACCGGCGCCGACTTACCCACGCGGGCGAAGATGGCTTGGGCTGTTTGGCCCAGATAATCGCTTTCCATCAGCTTCGGGTCGGCCCGCCGCGCGTCGGACTGCAAGTGCACGCCCACGGCATCGACGCCGGCCTCGAGCATCCGCACGGCGACTTCGGCGGCCCGGGCCGCCGGGCCCTGGTGTGGCAACAGAATGTCAGCGAAGGCGAGCCGGGGTATTTCAGCGTTGGCGCGCCGGAACTCATCGCGCACCGCGCACACGGCCTTGGCCGTATCGACGCCCGACAAGGCCAGGAAATCCACAATGTTGCCTCCCCCGGCATAGACCCCGCGGGCTTCCGAGGCCCCACCGTCCATCGTCTTCATGTCGGCCAGCAACAGGGCCTGAGGAAACTTCTTGCGGAAAGCGGGCACGACATTGGCCACGCCTTCGTTCTTGAGCAGCGGGGTGCCCATCTCTACAATCCGCACGCCCCCGCGCAGCGCTGCCTCGGCGATTCCCAGACCCTGCGACAGGCTCCCCACATCCACCGAGATCTGAAACGTATAGCGGGTCCGCAACTCCTCCACCACCTTGGCCGAGGCCGAGTGTGTCTGCCCCCAGGCCACACCCACACAACCAAGAAACCATCTCCGGCCAAACCTCTTCTGCTCCATCGCGGCATCTCCTTCTGGAAAGTAGCTATCGTTCTATCATTGCTCCATGGAAAAGTTCGGCGACCATTACGCGCTTGATTCGCGTCATCAGCGAGATCCGCGACGGCAGCACGCGCGAATTGCTCCTGCGCGCCGGTCTCGCCTCCGGTCACCGCTATGTCGAGTTCGGCTGTGGCCTCGGCTTTGTCACCCGCTGGGCCGGCTCCCTCGGCGCCCATGCCACCGGGCATCGACCTGAGCGAAGACCACATTGCCGCCGCCACCGAACTGGTAGAGGACACTCGCACAGCCTTCCGCACCGGCAGCATCTACGAGCCCGGCCTCGAGCCGGAGTCCATTGACATCGCCTACTGCCGCTGGCTCCTCGTCCATCTGGAACGCCCAGTCTCAGCGCTCGCCGCCGTCTGGGCCGCCCTCAAGCCCGGCGGCTCCATGGTCATGGAAGAAGCTGATGTCAGTGCTGTTTACGCCGAGCCCCATTGCGAATCCTACGCCGATATGCGCGACGTGGCTCTCGCCGCGGGAAATCAACGTGGCGTCGACTACACCGGCGGCCGACGCGCCCATCTCTGGGCCCGCGACGCCGGCTTCACCATCGAGCACGTGAGCGCTTATCATCCCTACTACATGGACGGCCCACACAAAGGCTTCTGGAACTGGACCTTCCAGGAAGCCGGAGCAAATCTGGTCAAGGCCGGTTTACTGTCTCAAGAGAACTGCGACTCTTTGGCAGCCGGCATGAGTGCCGCCGACTCAGCCTCGCACTCTGTCGTCGCCCATTGCCGCATGCACCAGGTCATCGCTCGCAAGCCGCTCGCCTAGAGCCCGAGGTACCGCCGCACTTCCGGCTCCATGCCCGGAGCGCAGGCAACACCGTTACCTTCATAAATCGATTCCTTGCCGTCGAGAGCAAAGAACCGCGCCCCTGCTTCCCGCAGGATGCAGGCCGGCGCACAAAGGTCCCACGGCTGCACGCTCGGCTCCATCCAGATCTCCATGCGACCGCTCGCCACGAGCATCGCGTCGTAGATACCGCCAAACACCCGCACACACCAGAACGTTGCCAACCAGTCGAGGAGCCGCGGCCCGAAGGGCGGTTGCGTTACTCCATTGAGCTTGTTGACGCAGACGACGGCCTGCTTGGGGGTATCGATCTTCGAGGCCCGGATGGGCGTCCCGTCGAGAAAGGCGCCTTGCCCCTTGGCGGCATAATACATCTCACCCAGCATCGGCAGATAGCAGATGCCCACCACCGGCTCGCCGTTCTCCTCGAGCCCGATCAGAATCGCCCACAAGCGGTTGTTGCGCACAAAGTCACGCGTGCCGTCGATGGGGTCGATGATCCACCGGCGGCCATTGGCGGAGGTCCGGCTGGCGCCCTCTTCACCGAGGAAGCCGTCGTCGGGAAAGGCCTGGGAAAGGATGCTGACAATCAGCCGCTCACTTTCCTTGTCGGCCCGGGTGACCGGGGATTCGTCGGACTTGGTTTCGGCGACTACACCTTCGTGCAGAATGCGAATGCAGGCCTCGCCGGCCTTGCGTGCCGCCGACTGGGCAAAGAACAGTTCCGATTCGTAACTCATGCAAAACGAGGATGATAGCATCGTTGACATGAGCACCCGGACCCTGTTCACGGCCCTCGAGGAGGCAGCCGACAAATACGGTGACGCCACCGCGCTGATCCAGCCGGAGGGCGGCGGCAAAACAACGGAATACTCCTGGAACCAATACCGCCAGACGGTAAAGGAGATTGCCTGCGGTCTGCGCCATTTGGGTATTGGTCATGGCGATGTGGTTGCCATTCAGAGCGAGACGCGTGCCGAGTTCTACTTTGCCGATATGGGCATCATCGCCAACGGCTCGACGGCGGCGGCGATGTACACGAGCTATCCGCAGGGGGAGGCGATCAAGAAGCTGCGGGCATGCGGGGCCAAGCTGGCGTTCATTGAAAACCCGAAGATGCTGGCGAGCATTACGGCGGGGCTGACACGGGAAGAGCCGCTCGAGATCCGCTGGGTCCTGATGACGGGCTCGGCCAAGGGGGTGATGACGCTCGAGGAGTTGCGCGCAATGGGTCGGCAAGCCTTGGAGGAGGATGCGCAGCTTTTCGCGCGCATCTACGTTGACACGAAGCCGGAGGACACGGCGATCATCTATCTGACTTCGGGGTCAACAGGGGAGCCGAAGATGGGGATGGTGACGCACCGGGCGATCGTGGCCAATGTCGCGGCGGCGCCGGCGGTATTGCCGCTCAGTTCACAGGATCTGACGATTGCGTTTCTGCCGAGCGCGCACATCACGCAGCGTCTGGTGCTGCAGATGATGCCGCTGGCCTTTGGCATGAAGATCTACTTCAGTGAAAGCCTGTCGCGGCTGCCGAAGGAGATACAAGCGGTACGGCCCACGTTTCTGCTGGCGCCGCCGCGGCTTTGGGAGCGCATCCACACGAACGTGGTGGCGGAGATGAAGAAGAAGCCGCAGGCGATTCAGAAGCTGTTTCACATGGGGCTGGGTCTGGCGGTGAAGGCCAACGAGCTGAAGCGCGCCGACAAGACGGTGCCCTTATGGATCGCGGGGCCGCTGGGTCTGGTCGACAAGGTGATCTTCAGCAAGATCCGGGAGAAGCTGGGCGGCAAGATCACGCTGGCGGTTTCCGGCTCGGCGCCGCTTGGCAAGGATCTGGCGAACTTCTTCAATGCAATTGGCGTGAATCTGATTGAAGGCTATGGGCTGACCGAGGGTGGGGTGACGCATTTGAATCCGGTGAAGAGGCCGAAGATCGGCTGCATTGGCAAACTGCTGCCGACGGTGGCGTGCAAGCTGATGCCGGACGGGGAAATCGCGCTGAACGGGCCCACGCTTTTTAGCGGGTACTATCAGGACGCCGAGGCGACGGGCAAGGTATTCACCGAGGACGGCTGGCTGCTGACGGGCGACATTGGCACGGTGGATGAAGAAGGCTACTGGTACATTACCGGGCGGAAGAAGGAAGTTCTGGTGGCCTCGAACGGGAAGAAGATTTATCCCAACCGGATTGAAGGTCTGTTCAAGGGCGAGCCACTGATTAATCAGGTGGTGCTGGTGGGGGACAAGCGCTCGTATGTAACGGCATTGTTCACGCTGAACGCGGGGGCGGCGGAGGGGCTGGGGGAGAAGCCGGAAGACGTGCTGGCGGGGGTGGTCAAGGAGGTGAACCGCCAGCTCGAGGCGCACGAGCAAATCCGGCGATTCAAGATCCTGCCGCGAGAGTTATCGATTGATTACGGTGAGGTGACGCCGACGCTGAAGATACGCAAGAGCGTGGTGATGGAGCGTTACGCGGCTGAGATCAACGAGATGTATGCCGGCAAGGAAGAGATAAACTAGGCGGATCTGGCGGCGATCAGTTTTTCGATACCGGCGACCATCTCGGGGATGGACTTGATCTCGCGGGCCGAGTCGTCGGGGATGTTGATATCGAACTCGTTCTCGAGGGCGAATAGGATGTTGATGCCGTCGAGAGAGTCGAACTTCAGTTCCTCGAAAGTGGCTTCGGCACCGATCGAGTCGGGGCTAATTTTTTGGGTTTCGGCGATGACGCGGATTATGCGCTGGGTAAGTTCGGGGTCGGGCATAGTAATTGAGAGACTGTTTCAAATTTATACCCTTGCTTCTGTAGCACTGGCAAGGCCCAATCGAGGGCATCAAGGGTATTTTTAATGTTTGGGTTGATTTGGAGGCCGCGGCCGTCGTGCAGGCAGATGATTCCGCCGGGTGAGGCGCGGTCGACGATGCGGCGGGCGACCTGGTCGGCGAGGTATTTCCAGTCGAGGCCGAGGACGGTCCACATGACGCCGGTGAGGTCGTGGTGGTGCTGGGCGGCGGCGAGGCCGAACCAGCGGCAGCCGTAGGGGGCGCGGAAGTATTTGGGGCGGAGGTAGAGGACGTCTTCGCAGGCTTGCTGGGCGGCGGCGATTTCGCGTTCGATAAAAGCGGGGCCACGTAAGTAGAGGGGGCGGTGGGAGTAAGTATGGTTCGCGATTTCATGACCGCGGCAGAAGACTTCCTGGGCGACGGAGGGGAGGCGGCGGATATTGGCGCCGCACATGAAGAAGGTGGCGCGGACACCGAAGCGGTCGAGGAGGTCGAGCAGATCGATGGTGGATTCGCTGGGGCCATCATCGAGGGTGAGGGCGAGGCTTTTGCGGTGGGGGTCGCCGCGGTAGACGCTGGGGGCGAACCAGTCGCAGCGGGGGGCGCGGACGGCATAGGCCATCCCGGCGCCGGCGAGCGCGAGGGGGGTGAGCGGGTTGCTGAGCAGTTCGGCCACCATGGTCCTTTTCTATTTTGCACGCAGCCGGCGGGTGGGGTGAGGCGGGGTTGGTAAAGTAAAGAGAATTCAGGACTCATGGCAATCACATACAGTCAGGCGGGCGTAAGCATTGAAGAGGGCGAGAAGACGGTCGATTCGATTCGGGAGGCGGCGAAGCGGACGTTTTCAAAGAATGTACTGACGGGGATCGGGAGCTTCGGGGCGGCATTCCGGATCGCAGGCTACAAGAAGCCGGTATTGATTTCGAGCGCGGATGGAATTGGGACGAAACTGAAGGTGGCGATTCTGGCGGGCCGGCACGACACGGTGGGGGAGTGTCTGGTGAACCACTGTGTGAACGACATCATGGTGCAGGGGGCGGAGCCGTTGTTTTTTCTGGACTACTTTGCGATGGGGCAATTGGATGCGGCAGTGGCCGGGAGTGTGATCCGGGGGATTGCGCGGGGCTGTGAGCGGAACGGGTGTGCGTTGATCGGGGGGGAGACGGCGGAGATGCCGGGCTTGTACAAGAAGGGCGAGTACGACGTAGCGGGCTTTATTGTTGGAGCATGCGAGGAGAAGGACCTGGTGACGGGGGCGGGGATTGAGGCGGGGGATGTGTTAATCGGATTGCCGAGCGACGGGTTGCACACGAATGGGTATTCGCTGGCGCGGAAGCTGTTGTTTGAGGTGGCGAAGTACAAGGTGAACCAGAGGGTGGAGGAACTGGGCGAGACGGTGGGTGAGGTGTTGTTGCGGGTGCATGTGAGCTATGCGGGGGCATTGCGGGCGTTGCGGAAGGCGAAACTGCTGAAGGGGGCGGCGCACATAACCGGGGGTGGGATTACGGACAATACGCCGCGGATGCTGCCGGCGGGGACGAACGCGAAGATATTGACGAGGAGCTGGAAGGTGCCGGCTTTGTTTGAGTTATTGCGGCGAATCGGGGATGTGCCGGAGGAGGACTGGCGGCGGACCTTCAATCTGGGGATTGGGATGATTGTTTGCGTGGGGGCTGAGGAGAAGGGCCGGGCGCTGGAGGTGCTGGGGCGGGCAGGGTTTGCTCCGGTGGTAGTGGGCAAGGTTGTGAGGGGGAAGAAGAGCGAGAAGCCGAGGGTAATTTACGCGTGACGCGGCTGGGGATTTTATTGAGTGGGCGGGGGTCGAACTTCCGGGCGATCCATGGGGCGATCGAGAGGGGGGAGTTACCGGCGGAGATCGCAATGGTGGTGTCGAACGTACCGGAGGCGGCGGGGGTGGTGTATGCGCGGGAGAAGGGATTACCGGTGTTCGCGGAGACGTCGAAGGGGGTGCCGCGGGCGGAGTTTGACCGGCGGGTGTTGGGGGTGTTGCGGGAGGCCGGGGTGGAATGGGTTTGTTTGGCTGGATACATGCGGCTATTGAGTGCGGAGTTTATTCAGGCGTATGCGGGGCGGATCGTGAATATCCATCCGTCGCTGTTGCCGTCGTTTCCGGGGCTGGATGCGCAGCGGCAGGCCTTTGAGCATGGGGTGAAGGTGACGGGGTGCACGGTGCATCTGGTGGATGAAGGGCTGGATACGGGCCCAATTGTGGCGCAGTCGGCGGTGCCGGTGCTGGAGGGCGATACGGTGGAGAGCCTAAGCGCGCGAATCCTGGAGGCCGAACACCAGTTGTATCCGGCCACGATTGCCCGGCTGGTGCGATCGCGTTGATATGGGGTGATGTCAAGGAGCGGTTGGCTTCGTTTGTTTGGCCAGGTTGTTTGGGGGTGTTAGTTCGCGGCGGCGGGGCGCGGGGGGCA
>Ga0068877_10003952_pt1 | contig 11712 bp, 8 predicted proteins | sample NOAtaG_FD_66437 | JGI IMG/M metagenome (GOLD analysis project Ga0068877, IMG submission 66437) | Freshwater lake microbial communities from Lake Erie, under a cyanobacterial bloom - NOAA_Erie_Diel6S_1000h metaG | ecosystem: Environmental > Aquatic > Freshwater > Lake | place: USA: Ohio, Lake... | reverse complement strand
CGAAGTCACCTTCCGGGAAGTGGGTGAAGGAACAAACAGAAGCATTGATCTGGATGAATACGACCTCTATTATCACCATCTGATCCTTTGGGATACGGAAGCCAGGCGCATAGCCGGAGCCTACCGGGTAGGTGATGGCCATGAAATCATGAACCGATACGGTATCAAGGGCTTCTATACCTCGAGTCTCTTCCGTATGGCTGCCCCGATGCGCCCCATCCTGTCTCAGTCGGTTGAGCTCGGTCGGTCGTTCATCGTACGTGACTACCAGAAGCACCGGCTCAGCTTGTTCTTGCTCTGGAAAGGCATTCTGTTCTACTTGCTCAGCAACCCCCGGTTCCGTTATATCATCGGGCCTGTGAGTATCAGCAACAACTACCAGGAAGTATCCAAGGAGCTCATCATTCAGTTCATTCGCAGGCATTACTTCAACGAAGAGCTGGCCGGTCATGTAGAGCCCCGGAATGCCTTCAAACCCAAGATTCGGATTGTGGACACCGATGTACTCGTTGCTGCATCACAGAGCGATCTCAAGAAAATGGATAAGATTATCAGTGACATCGAGCCGTCCAGTTTTACGATGCCTGTGCTGCTCAAGAAATATTTGCAGCAGAATGCCCGTATCCTCGCGTTTAACTCCGATCCACGTTTTAACAACGCGCTCGACGGGCTGATGCTACTCGACCTCAATAACCTTCCAGAAGACACCGTAGAAACGCTGAAGCGTGAAATGGTGCTTTCCTGATTCAGGACTGAGCCCATGACCAACAGAAGAACCTTTATTCGCCTCGCTGGATTGGCTGGTGCGGGCTCTCTCCTTCACGCGTGCACCCGTCCACCTAAAGAGAACAAGCCCTTGCCGCTCACCCCCTACCGCGGCGGTCTTGCGCTTTCCACCTGGGATGCCGGAATAGCCGCCAACGAAGGAGCACTTGAGGCACTTCGAAGCGGAGGCAAGGCCGTAGATATGGCTGAGGCAGGCGTGCGTATCACAGAAGCCGATCGCACCAACCTTTCGGTGGGGTTGAGCGGTTTGCCAGACCGCGAAGGATTCACCACACTCGATGCCTGCATCATGGATCACCTCGGACGTGCGGGATCCGTGTGCTTTCTTGAGGGATTTGACCACCCGGTAACTGTTGCCCGGCTGGTGATGGAGAAAACACCCCATGTTATGCTCGTGGGAGAAGGTGCACGGCGATTTGCCATCTCACAAGGTCTGGTGCCCAGCGAATATGTGAGTGAAGATGCACGTAAGGCTTGGATGGAATGGCTCGTAACCAGCGAGTACAAGCCCATGATCAATGTGGAAAATCACGACACCATCGGTATGATCACGATGGATGCCGACGGCGATCTCGGGGGATCCTGCACCACCAGTGGACTGGCCTTCAAGATGCGGGGCCGGGTAGGTGACAGTCCGATTATCGGATCCGGCTTGTACGTAGATAATGAAGTGGGAGCGGCTACGGGCACTGGCCTTGGAGAAACTGTACTGAGAAGTTGCTCTTCATTCCTTGTGGTGGAACTGATGCGTCAGGGCGCCCATCCGCAAGAAGCCTGTGAGGAAGCCATCCGTCGCGTGATGCGGATTAACCGTTTTATGCAGGAAGAATTCCAGGTAGGATTAATCGCAGTCAACAAAGCCGGTGAAACAGGAGCCTTTGCCATCCGTCCGGGCTTTACCTATGCCCTCGCGAAAGACGGCAAAAATGAAGTTCTCCGCTCCGAATCAGTCATAGCGTAAGCTATCCGATTGCTGCCTTCACCTCGGCCAGAATAGTGGCGGGACCACCGAAGTGCTCGATCAATCGAACGGCCGGAAAATCCTTTTCAACGAGAGCTGCAATCCTGAGCCTCACGTGAGGATCAACACCACCGCCAATAAGAACGGCATCCAGAGGATTGTACCGGATGTAGTCGAGTGCTTGCTCCGACTCGGTGTGACCCGCTGTTTCGTAACCCGCCTTCTGCAATAATGCCTCAAGGTTCCGGAGGATATACTCATGATTACCGATGACCAGAATCCTCTTCGGACGATCTGATTGCTGTGTTGTCAATACCACCTTTTCGTTCTCTTCCATGGTTTACCTCCGGGGAGCGGCAAATTTAGAAGCCCATTCCCCATCTTTGCCATGGAATTATAAACCACTTCTCCCGTGTCCGGCATCACCTCCCTCATCCGACTCAGTCGTCCGGGCAACCTGCTCATCATGGGCCTTACGATGTACGCCCTGCGTCATCTTATCATGGAACCGCTGCTCAGGCAGAGCGGTTTGGGCATTGACTTCAGGCTGTCGGAAGGATTGTTCTTCATATCCTGCCTGGTGATGATCTGCCTTGGAGCCGCTGGCAATATTATCAACGACTACTTCGACCGGAAAGTAGATGCTGTGAACAAGCCTGAGAAGCTGATCGTGGGCAGGCTGGTTAAGCGGCGCGTAGCCATGATTCTTCATCAGGCGCTGAACATAATGGCCGTGTTGCTCGCCGTTGTCGTTTGCTGGCAAACAGATCGGTGGAGCGGGATGTTGTTTCCCGTGATCATAGCCACTATACTCTGGTGGTATTCGCCGGTGCTCAAGAAAACGGCGTTCTATGGCAATCTCGTGGTGGGTCTGATGGTAGCTGTCCTGCCTGTATGGACCGGTTACTTTGAGATTCCATTGCTCCGGGAGGCTTATGCCGATATGATGAGCCATGCAGGCCACTTCTTTCTTCTTCTCTGGTCCTGGCTGGCGGGCTATGCTCTCTTTGCCTTTCTCCTCACCTTGGCGCGCGAAGCGGCGAAGGATCTCGAAGATCTCGAGGGCGACCGCCTTGGTGGTTACCGCACCCTGCCCATCGTATGGGGAGAGCCTCGCACGATCAGATACATTCGCAATCTGCTGGCAGTGATCCTGCTCCTTGTGGCAGCAGGATCCACGGTGATCTTCAATCCTCTGGACCCTGCCGGGCGGTACCCCTTACTCGCGTCAATGCTCCTGATCTGGATACCCCTGCTGGTGTGTATACGCAAATGTTCACGCGCGGCAGACAAGCGCGCTTATGCCTCGCTGAGCCGATGGCTGAAGGTGGTGATGGCCGGGGGCATCGCCTTTACGTGGTTTGCCGGCGAATGGATTACGGCCGTGCAGTAATAAGAAGCCAGACTAAACCCGGTATTCTTCCCCGATATCTGGAAGTTCCTTTCGAGGCACCAGCATCAAGAGCAGTAAACCCACCACGAAGAAGGTGATCAGGGCCAGTACGGAAGCCCTCAGGCTACCTGCCAATCCTTCGATATAGCCAAATGCGAACAGTCCGATAATCAGCCCCACTTTTTCGGTGACATCGTAGAAGCTGAAGTAGGAAGCATGATCAGTTGTTTCTGGAAGAAACTTCGAGTAGGAGCTGCGGGCCAGAGACTGTGTGCCGCCCATCACGAAGCCGATCAGCCCAGCGGCGATGAAGAAGGAGGCCGGTGTGCGCACCACAAAGTAAGCAAAGCAGCACACGCCAATCCAGATAAACAAGGCCAGCCGCAGGACCGGGAGATTACCCCATTTGCGCGAACTGCGGGAAAAGGCAATAGCACCGGGGATTGCAATCAGCTGAACGAAAATGATCGCAATGATAAGTTGTGCCGTGCTTAATCCGGTGATTTCGTGACCGTACTCATCTATCCGCACCACTTCCTTCTGACCAAAGAACTGCGCCATCTGCATGATGGTCTGCACCCCCATGCTGAACACAAAGAAGGAAAGCAGATATCGTTTCAGGCGGCGAGTTTCGCGCAGATCTTTCCACACTTTCCGGAGTTCCCGGAACCCATGTCCCACAACCTTCCATCTGAAACTTGCCTGTCGCGGGGATTCGGGAAGACGCCGAAAGGTGATCTGGGCAAATCCAGCCCACCATACCCCGACGGATACAAAGGCGAGGCGTGTCATCAGTCCCTCCGTTTCCTTGCCCAGCCCCATAATGAGACCCAGATTGATCAGCAGCAAAAGCACACTGCCCGCGTAGCCGAGAGCGTAACCCCGTGCACTGAGCCGATCCTGCTCATCCGGTTCCGCGATCTCCGGCAGGAAGGAGTTGGCGAATGCATAGCTGCACCAAAAACCAAGGCAGGCGAGCACCACGGACAGCATGCTCCATTCCAGAAAACCAGGATCAAAAAAGTACAGGCTTGCGCACGACGCCGATCCGAGGTAGCAGAAGAACTGCAAAAACCAACGCTTCCGGCCCATGAAGTCGGCCACGCCAGCCAACGCCGGCATCACCAGGCATACCAGGGCCATACCGAACGCCAGGCTGTAAGAATAAACCTGGGTGTTATGCATGCTGATTCCGAAAAAAATGACCTCGTCAGAGATCAGCTTGCCAAACTCATCCTTCTGGGTGGTCATAGCCCCGAAGAAGAGCGGAAAGATGGCCGTACCAATCACCAGGTTATAGGTAGAATTAGCCCAGTCATAGAATGCCCAGGCATTCTGAACCTTGCGACTTGCTTTCATGAGGGGCAAGGTAGGATAACCTGAGCGAACCCCTCGCGTGTGCAAGGGCCCGGCACCTACTTTTGTCCCAAAACCAAAAACCTGTGGAAAGGACATTTGACCTGGCCATTATCGGCGGAGGAATTGTGGGCGCAGCCACCTTGTATAAGCTGCAGCTTCACTATCCCCATCTTCAGATCTTACTGCTTGAAAAAGAGAACCGCCTGGCCGACCACCAGACCGGGCGGAACAGCGGAGTCATCCATTCCGGGATTTATTACAAACCGGGATCACTGAAAGCCATCAATTGTGTGAACGGACGGCGCGAGCTGGTCGAGTTTGCCAAAGAATACGGCATTGCTCATGATGTATGCGGCAAACTCATCGTGGCCACGGATCAGAAAGAGCTTCCTCACCTGGAGAAAATATTCCATCACGGACAGCAGAATGGCATTGAAAAGATGCAACGTGTTGGCCCGGATCAGATCCGCGAGATTGAGCCCTATTGCTCTGGCATTGCCGGCATACATGTGGGCTGTACAGGCATCATCGATTTCCGCGGTGCCACCGATAAGATGGCTGAACTCACCATTGCGCGCCAGCCCCTCACCGAAGTACATACCGGCGAGAAAGCCCTGGACTTCCTGCGGCAGGAAGATGGAAGCACGACCATTATCACAGATAAAGGAAAATACAGGGCGAAACGTTTGATTTTCTGCGCTGGTCTGCAGGCCGACCGCCTCGCCCGGAGGGATGGAGTCAAACTCGCCGAAAAGGTCGTAGGCTTCCGGGGTGACTACTATGAGCTCACTGAACAGGCCAGGCACAAGGTGCGGCATCTGATCTATCCCGTTCCTAATCCGGACTTTCCTTTTCTGGGCGTGCACTTTACCCGCATGACCGATGGTTCCGTTGAATGCGGGCCCAATGCCGTATTCACCTTTAAGCGGGAGGGATATGGCAAGACGGACTTTGACCTCCGCGACACCCTGGATGCCCTATCCTATGCCGGAACCTGGAGGTTGTTTATGAAGAATATGAAATTTGGTATTGACGAATACCGCCGCGCCTTCTCCAAGCGTCTGTTCCTGCTCACCTTACAGCGACTTGTACCCTCCCTCACTATGGAAGATATAGAACCCGGACGCGCCGGTGTTCGCGCCCTGCTGCTGCGACGTGACGGGGATACGCGGGATGACTTCCGAATTGAGTACACCGACCACAGCATTCACGTGCTGAATGCCCCTTCACCTGCGGCCACAGCGGCACTGGCGATCGGCGACAACGTGCGGGAGATGGCTGAGAAACACTTTGGAATTTCCAACGTCTGAAAAAGAAAAAGCCCCGCCAAAGCGGGGCTTTTCAATTTCCGGATAACCGGATTATTTCTTTTCTTCTTTGCTCTCGGCTTTCGTATCGGCCTTCTTTTCACCATCCTTCGAGCAGCAACCTTTTCCTTCAGCGCCCTTCGAGCAGGATGACTTCTCTGTGCTGCCTTCAGCGCCGGCTGAGGCCTTCGCGCCGTCCTTGGAGCAGCAACTTCCAGACTTCTGACCGTCCTTGGAGCAAGTAGCCTTTTCGGTAGTCGTGGATGCCTTTTCGGAAGCTGCTTCGCCAGTCTTTTCAGCCTTCGCTTCTGCCTTTCCGGACTTCTTCTCAACGGCCTTTTCCGTCTTGGACTTGTTCACGGGCTGAGGAGATGCAGTGGTCTGAGCAGATCCAACTGCAGCCAGAAGCACTACGAAAGAGAATAATGCAAGTACTTTTTTCATGTTTGATCGTGTTTTATTTCAGGTTGAACGCGCACGTTTGACACAAAAGTATGCCACAATGCCTTTCCCTTCCAACGAAATTTAACCCCACACGGAACAGGGCCGCCGGCCTTGCCTGTCGAACCGGGCTTCCACCCCGTTACCTTTGCGATGCGAATGCCATTATCTCCCCAAGAACAATCCGGTTCCCCATTGCCCGAACGTGTCCGCGCCATCCTCGAGCAGCGGCCATCGCAGAATACGGCCATCTTTTATCAGGCCGTTGTACTTGCTCTCGGCATTCATGTGTTCGTTGTGGCGCTCATTTACTTCTCCACGGCCATGCCCGATATGGCTGAAGAGCAAAGAAGCAGCGAAGAGCCACTGGAACAGTTTGACCTCCTGTTTGAAGAGCCTGAAAAGCTGGAGGCCGAGCTACAGGACCCCGCATCTGCTGCCGGCAATGTGCGCGATCTCGTAGCAGGTGCGCGATCTCAAAGAACCTCCTCTGCTGTGAACTATACCGGCAAGACCCAGGAGCAGATTGAGGCCGAGGTCAACGCCCAGCTTCGCGGCCTCGAACAATCCGAGTTTGATCGTTTGCGCAGCCAGCACAGCGAGGTCGTGGAGGAGAATCCGGAGCAGGCCTCAGCGGATGCAAGGGATAAAAAGAATACCCAGAAAGATCAGGAAGACCGGATTGGGGCGCAGAGCGACAAGAGTTTTTCGGGACCGGTTTCGGCGGAGTTTGACCTTGCAGGACGAAGCACACGCAGCGCGCCCCGCCCGATGTACCGCTGTCCGACTCCTGGCAAGGTCGTGGTCGATATTGAAGTTGATCCCACGGGCCAGGTCACCCAGGTCATCATCCGTGAGGGCGAATCCAGTCCGGATGAGTGCATCCGGGCTGAAGCCCGCAATTATGCGCGCAACTGGAAGTTTGACTACAATACCAAGGCGCCAAAGAAGCAGCGGGGTTCCATTTCCTTCACGTTCCGCGGACAGTGACTAAGCTTGCGTGGCATAGTCGTGCAGGTATTCAAAATGAGGTGTCAGCTCACCATCAAGTGTAGTCTCTGTTGCCTTCCAGATGATATCGTGCGGATCTTCTCCGAACAACAGAGGAAACACAGCGCTTATCAATTCCGATCCGAACGCCTCTGAGGCATCGCGCGGCAGCTCACACGGCAAGTTATCGATCGCCATCACCGCGATTGCATCGGCATCGCTGATGTCACATTCTGCATGGTTCAAGCGGTGATAGCCATATACCGGTTGGGCAATCGTGGATGCCCGGATCGTACTGGCAATGGGACCGTTCGTATCGCAACTGATGTCGGCAATAACCTGGCACTTCCAGTCAGCGGCGGAAAGATCTTCTCTGCGCAGAAGCACCGGATTGCCCGCAGCCCATAGGTGACAGGCCATATACATATCCGAACGGCGCACGTAGCTGGGCAGCGCGGAGAAATAATGATCTGGATTGTTGTAAAAGTCACGCTTGTCGAATCCGCCGTCCACCTTCCGCTCGTAGTACTCATGAGTATCGAGGTGGACATAAACGGGCTCATCAAATGACTCTGTAATGAACTGCCGCGCGCTGACCTCCCGGATGGGCAACAAATCGATGATTTCCCGAGCACCATGTCCAACCCGTCCGAAGCCGGTAACCACCATACGGAAATGGTGAGGGAGTATAATCCTCTTCATTTCCTCTTCCATTTCACGCCGGTCGAAACATTCAGAAGGTGATCGTAAAGAAAAAATACTGCGCTTCAGACCCAATGCCCGGAAGCCCTCGTATGCCCCCACAATACCGGCATATCTGCCGAAGCCGATCAATCGCTTGCCATCGGTGCCCCGCAGCGTTTCGTAATCAATGAGCCGAATCCTCTTTTCCAGGATGGCCTTGAGCAGCCGGGCATTATGCGGCTGCCTTTTGATCGTATGTGAAAAGAAGATGTATGTCCGGGATGGAATCAACATATCCACAGGCACCTCTTTGACCCCCATGAGAATATCGCAGTCTGAGAGATCTTCGCGCAATTCGATGCCGGCAGAGCGGTATTCATCATCTGTGAATCTCCTGAGCGGGCTTGGCTGCACCACGATCTTCAATCCGGGAAACCGGGCCATTGCCTCAGCGCAATGGGCCGGTGGCAGAGGAACACGTAAGTCGGGAGGAGTTTTTCCTTCCCGGATAATACCCAGGGTTATGGGATTCATACCTGCAGGATTTGGGGCTGCGAAGATAGCGGTAGGGTATCGGGACAGGAAGTCGTACCTTTGCTGAGCAGTTCAACGGAGCTGCCAGCCGGGCCGATGGGCCTGCCCTCACGGGCAGTTACATCGGTCAGGATCATGGGGCCCGACCCTGGATTTGACAGCGGGCAGAATGATCTGGCAAGCATGCAGAGCGTTTGGTGTTCCCGCTCTCCAATCTCAGAGCACCAGTCAGAAATGACAACACTTCTTATGCACTTGCAGCCTGATCGCCGATTGCGATTACGCTTAATCCTTCCAAGTTAGGGAGGACAAGTAAGTCTCGCCGGATGACCCTGCTCCTGGTTACCGGCAATGGGGCTTCATCAAAGGGAGATCGCCGGAGACGAATTCTGTAGTCGAAGGTCAAAAACCACAGGATAAGTGCGTGTTCGGCCGCGGATGGCCAGGCCCGCATCGAAAACCAATCATCCGATAAGCATGTAGAAACCCTGATAATTCCCTGTTTGGACGCGGGTTCGACTCCCGCCGGGTCCACCGAACAAAGCGACCGGATGCATTCCGGTCGTTTTTTTTTCACCGCACCACCGCCTGGCATAAACCCAGGACAACCCCACCTGTTTCTAAGCCATGGATGGCATGGCCATAGTCTGGTTCAAACGCGATCTCAGGTTGCGCGATCATGAGCCGCTGGCACACGCCGCGGCCAGCGGATTACCCGTGTTGTTTCTGTACCTCGATGAGCCCTCTCAGTGCGCTCACCCCGACTATGATCAGCGTCACCGCTCGTTTGTGATGCAATCGCTTGCGGCAATGGCGCATGAGCTGAAGGAAGCGGGGCACATCCTGCAGGTGATCAGGGCCGAGGCTGTTCCGTTCTTTACGAGGATCCGCGAGAAGATCCCGCGTCTTCAGCTTTATTCACACGAAGAAACCGGCCATCACCTCTCCTACCGCCGCGACCGCGAAGTAAAGGCCCTCTGCCGCGCCTGTGGCATTCCATGGATCGAATCGCAGAGCAATGCAGTGGTGCGCGGGCTCACCCATCGCGAGTCGTGGAATGAGCAGTGGGCCGACCGCATGCTTGGTCCTCAGGCGCACGTGCCATTATCTTCTGTCATACCCGCGCTCCTGCCCATCTCTCTGGCCCACGAATGGCCGGCCGCAGATCCCGCATGCGAGTCCACATCAGCCGCAATGCAGCCGGGAGGTGAGCCATCAGGTCATCGTTATCTCGACACTTTTCTTCAGGAGCGCGTTGAGGGATATGGCCGGGCCATTTCCCGGCCCCAAGAATCGCGCAGGTCGTGCAGCCGCCTCTCGCCTTATCTCGCATGGGGCAATCTGAGTCTGCGACAGGTATGTCAAGCCACATTGCTGGCCCGCAGCCGGCGGCGGCACGTGAGACAGATCGACCTCTTCACCGCACGCCTCCATTGGCATTGCCACTTCGTGCAGAAGTTCGAAAGCGAATGCGATATGGAATTCAACAACCTCAACAGCGGCTACGATGACACGCGCAATGAGGTCCACGAAAGACTGGTGAAAGCTTGGGAAGATGGCCTTACGGGCGTGCCACTGGTAGATGCATGTATGCGCTGTCTGCGCGAAACAGGATATCTCAATTTCAGGATGCGCAGTATGCTGGTGTCCTTCCTCGCCCATCATCTCTGGCAGCCCTGGCAAGCCGGAGTGCATCATCTGGCGCGGCAGTTTCTGGACTACGACCCGGGAATCCACTACCCCCAGTTTCAGATGCAGGCAGGGACTACAGGAGTCAACACCATCCGCCTCTACAATCCATATAAGCAGGCCGAGGAGCACGATCCCGGAGGACAATTCATCCGCAAATGGGTTCCTGAACTGCAATCCTTACCTTTACCTTTCGTGTACAGGCCCGATCGCATGACACCGCTGGATCAGCGATTCCATAACTTCACCCTCGGTGCTGACTACCCCGCACCGGTGGTGGATGTGGATAAGGCTGCGGCACACGCCCGGGAACACCTGTGGAAGACCAAACGCAGCGATGCGGTGCGATCTGAGAACTCGCGCATCATCAGGCGGCATGTGAAACCCTCGCGTGTACCCCGGAGAGATTCGCAATAACGATCGAGCGACACGCGTTTCGCCCTTAACCTGGTAGTCATGAAGATCAGCCGTATTCTGTGGTCGCTTATGATCATCACCTTGCTAGCCTCCTGCGCCGGATCCCATGGGGGATTCAACTATGGGGCGCATAACCGGCAAAATAAGAAGAGCGCCCACCATGCTGCCAAGCGCGCAAGCAAGGCCAATCATGACCTCACCAAGTACAAGTGCCGGCGGTGATCAGAAGCAAGGCCTCATGCACCCTCCCCGAGGGCAGGCAGGATCATTCCCTCGCAGGCACCAAACCCGATCTGAATCCCTGAGTTGGAAGTGCGTCCGCGCAGGATAACGGTATCGTTGTCCTGAATAAATGCCCGGCTGCTGCCATCCGACATGGGAACCGGACGCGTTCCCTTCCATGCAATTTCCAGCATTGAACCGAATGAACCTTCTGTGGGACCACTGATTGTGCCGCTGGCCATTATATCACCACAGCGGATATTGCATCCGTTGACGGTATGATGCGCCAGTTGCTGATTCATGTTCCAGTACATATGGCGGTAGTTGCTGCGGGACACAACGGTCTCTGCAGCACCTTCCGGACGGATGGCCACCTCGAGGTCGATGTTGATGTGCTTGTTACCATCATACCGGAGGTAGGGCAGCACGGGAGGATCCTGCAGCGGTCCGCTCACCCGGAAAGGTTCCAGCGCATCGAGTGTCACCACCCAGGGTGAAACCACAGATCCGAAATTCTTGGACAGAAATGGGCCAAGCGGCACATATTCCCAGCGTTGAATATCCCGGGCGCTCCAGTCATTAAACAGCACCAGCCCGAAGATGAAATCATCGGCCTGACTTGTGGAAATACGCTCGCCGAGAGCCTTTCCATCGTAGGTGATGAATGCCACCTCCAACTCAAAATCCACCTGTCTGGAAGGACCAAAGGAAGGCATGGAATCGTCGGAGGCATTCGTTTGTCCGAGCGGTCTGTGCACCGGCGTACCGCTCACAACTATACTCGATGCCCTGCCGTGATAGCCCACAGGAAGGTGCTTCCAGTTGGGCAAGAGCGCCTTTTCAGGATCGCGGAACATCATACCCACATTGCGGGCGTGATCCATGCTGCTGTAGAAATCAGTGTAGTCGCCCACCTTGACAGGGAGCAA
>Ga0068877_10003946_pt1 | contig 11720 bp, 7 predicted proteins | sample NOAtaG_FD_66437 | JGI IMG/M metagenome (GOLD analysis project Ga0068877, IMG submission 66437) | Freshwater lake microbial communities from Lake Erie, under a cyanobacterial bloom - NOAA_Erie_Diel6S_1000h metaG | ecosystem: Environmental > Aquatic > Freshwater > Lake | place: USA: Ohio, Lake... | reverse complement strand
GCCCCGAGCCGGCGCATAGGCAGGCTGGCGGCTGCGGCCTGTGCGGTGACCGCCGGCCTGGGCCTGTCAGCCTGCGTGGCACCGCCTGAGTTGCCGCCTTTGCGGGTGGCGCCCAACTACCGGTTGGAGCATGCCGGCAGCGGCCTCGCAAAGGGCTACGCCCTGCTGGCGCAGCGCTATGAGGGCGAGGCGCGGTGGCACGAGGCCTTGCAGGCCTGGATCAAAGCTGTGCAGGCGGCCCCAAGTGACGCCGACTTGCGCAACGCGCTGGGGCAGGCCCAGGCGCGCCTGGGCGACCACAACGCCGCAGTGGAGACCCTGCACCGCGCCGTCCAACTGGCGCCCGACCAGGCGGGCCTGCACAACAACCTGGGCTACGCCCTGATGCGGGCTGGCCGCGAGCAGGAGGCCCGCACTGCCTTGCTGCAGGCACTGGCTTTGCAACCGGGCTATGTCCGTGCGCAGGCCAACCTGCGCCGCCTGGAAGACGCCGCGGTGGCGCACCAGGCACCAGCACCCGCGGCCCTGCCGGCGCCCTTGATGGCACAGGTCAACGTGCCCGGGGTGGCCAACGTCGGTACGGGCACAACCGAGGCGTCACGCCCCGCGAAACAGGCACCTGACTCGCCTGCGGCTTCACCCGTGTCCCCAGCGTCCCCCGGCGCCGTTGCCGCGCCCGCCGCCCTCCCCGCACCCGCACCGGCACCGGCACCCGCAGTCGAGATTGCCAACGGCAACGGGGTCGAAGGCATGGCCGCCTGCATGGCCGAGGCACTGCGGTCGCGCGGTGCCGTCGGCAAGACCCGGCTTCGCAACGCCCTGCCCTACGACACGGCCACCACCGTGGTTCGCTACCGCGCCAGCCATGCCCAGATGGCGCAGGCGCTGGCGCGCCAGCTCCCCGGCGGTGCACCCGCCGTGGCCGGCCTGGACCGCGCCGACAGCCTGGACCTGCGCATCGTTCTCGGGCACGACCTTCGCACCAGCGGACCTTGCGCCCGCCCAGGCTGACCGCCCGCAAACCGCGGCACGGTTGGTGCTACGCTGCCGGTCGATTTGGCATTCAAGGGTCCTCAGCCACCATGAAACTCTTCTTCTCCCCCACCTCCCCTTACGTGCGCAAGTGCATGGTCACGGCGCATGAGCTGGGCCTGGTCGAGCGCATCGCCCTGCTGCCCAGCCAGGCTCATCCGGTGAACCGGGATGCCAACCTGGTGGCGACCAATCCGCTGGGCAAGGTGCCCACGCTGGTGACCGATGAAGGCCAGGCGCTCTATGACAGCCGGGTGATCTGCGAGTACCTCGACCACCTGGGTGGAGGCCGGTTGTTCCCCCAGGACGCCACCCGCTGGAACGCGCTGGCGCTGCAATCGCTGGGCGACGGCCTGCTGGACGCTGCCTTGCTGGCGCGCTACGAAGACATCGCCCGTCCCGAGGCCCTGCGCTGGGCCGACTGGCGCCGCGGGCAGATCGACAAGATCATCACCTCACTGGCCGCGCTCGAGGCGGGCACCCCCACGGTGGACGACACCGTGCACATCGGCAACATCACCGTGGGCTGCGCGCTCTGGTACCTGGACCTGCGCTACAGCGAGGAGATCGCCTGGCGCAGCACCCACCCCAAGTTGGCCGCCTGGTACGCCCGCTATGGAGCGCGGCCCTCGATGCAGGCCACCTGGGCGCTGGCCTAAACCGCGTTGGCCCGCGCCTGGCGGGCCCACAACTCCTGCCGCCAGACCCAGGCGAGCACAGCCAAGGCCAGCAGGCCGAGGCCGACGTACAGCGCCACCAGCGCCGCAAACCCCACCCGGGGAATCAAGGCGCCGGCCGCGAGCAAGCCGATGGGCAGGGTGTAGATGGCCAGCATGCGCACACCCATCACGCGGCCCCGGAAGCGTTCATCGGTGGTGCGCAGCAAGATGACGGACAAAGCCAGCATGCTTTGGCTTTGCACCAGGCCCGCCCCGAAATACAGCGCCATGGCCATCTCCACACCGATGGGCAGCGCCAACCCCAGCAGGATCAGGTACCAGAGACCACAGCTCACCAGCATCGTGCGCCCGGGCCGCAAGCGGCCGCCAAAAGCCCCCATGGCCAGGGAGCCCAGCAAGGCGCCGGTGGCCCAACTGGCCACCAACAAGCCCAGGCCCTGCTGGTCCAGCCCGAACACGTCGCGGGCGATGTAGGGCATCAAGCCCCCACTCAAGGGAAAGGCGCACAGGTTCACCAGCGCCGCCAGGGCCATCGCAGCCCGCAGGTGCGGGGTGTGCCAGACGTGCCGCAGCCCTTCCTTGAGCTCCTGCAGCGGAGAGGCGCGCCGCACAACCGGTGCGGTCTGCAAAGCGACAGCGACCGCCAGCGCGCGGCCTGAACGCCAGGTCAAGGCCGCGGACATCAGGTACAGCCCCGCAATCAGCACATAGGCGCTGACCATGCCCAGGCTCGCCATGAAGCCGGCGCCTGCCAGCGCCCCCCCGATGCGCGCCGAGTCCTGTGTGGTGCGCGAGATGCCCACCGCCGCCACCAGCTGGGCCGGCGGCACCGTGGCGCTCACCAGCGCCGTGCGCATGCCGATGTCGGAAGGTTTGATCAACCCGACCACGAACGCCACCACCAGCACCGGCGCGGGGCTCAGGGTGTCGGTGGCCGCCATCACCAGGACGGTGCAGGCCAGCAAGGCGTAGACCAGGCGCATCCCGGTCAGCAGGCGCCGCAGGCCGATACGGTCGCCCAAGGTGCCGATCAGTGGGGACAGCAAGGTACCCACGTACATGAGCGCGCCGAAGACGGTAAGCATCACCACCGAGCCGGACTCCACCAGCACGTACCAGCCCAGGATCAGGGTCTCCATCTCCAGGGCCCAGGCCGTGCTCAGGTCTGCAGGCCATTGCCAGCGAAAGGCCGGTGTCTTGAAAGGCGCCAGTGCCAGGCGGCCATGACTTTGGGACGAGGCAGCTGCGGGGCTGGAAGAGGTGGGTTGCACCGGAGGCGCCATCGGGAGATGGTATCCGCAGCGGCAGCCGCAGCCGGAGCAGCAGCCAGAGCAGCAACCCACGCGGCTCGGCCGGCCAGCTCGCAGGCCCCCCGCAACGCAGCGCTCAGCTGCTCTTGGCGATCAAGCCTTGCAGCTGGGCCAGGCGGGGTGCCACCATGGGCACCGTCAGCATGGTGCTGACCACGGCCATCAGCAGGAGTGCCGTGAAGGTGTCGGCGCTGATGATCTGACGGTCCAGCAGGATGCTGGCAAAGATGATCTCGATCAGCCCCTTGGTCTGCAGCAGCCAGCCCACGGCGGCGGCTTCACCCGGTGCCCAGCCCTGCAGGCGCGCGGCCAGGGACACACCGAGCAGCTTTCCAATCACCGAGACCAGCACCAGGCCTGCAGTGACGGCAAACACAGCCAGGCCCCCCAGGTCCCACTGGGTGCGCAGCCCGGTAGACAGGAAGAACACCGGCATCAGCACCAGCAGCACATTGGCGCGCAGCGCGTCGAGCCTGGGCAGCTCAAACCAGTCACGCTCCAGCACCACCCCGGCCAGGAAGGCACCCACCATGAAGTGCAGCCCACACCAGTCGGCCCCCAGGGCCACCAACGCCAGCCAAGGCAAGGCCAGGAACCAGCGGTCCGACTCGGGCAGGCGCGTCAACCACCGGCGGAAGCCCCAGGCCGCCAGCGCGAACACCACCACGAACACCACCTGCCGGCCCAGACGCTCCCAATCCAGAAGGATCACGGCCAGCACGGTCCAGATCAGGATGTCATCCAGGCTGGCGTAACGCAGGATGCGCTGGCCCAGCGGCTGGCGCATGATGGCCATCTTCTCCATCAGCAGCACCAGGATGGGCAGGGCCGTCACCGAGCAGGCCATGCCGATACCGGCCACGAACTGCCAAGGCTGCGCCTTCGGCCCCATCCAGCCCGAACCCGTCAAGCCCAGCAGGCCCAAGGCCAGCGCCGAGCCCAGCAGCAAAGGCATCAGCAAGGCGCAACCCGCGGTGATGGCGCTCTCGGTGCGGTGTCGCCAGGCCGTCTTCAGGTCGAGCTCCAAGCCAGCGATGAAGACGAACAGGCTCACCGCCCACCAAGCCAGGCCATTGAGGGACTGCACCACCGGCGGCTTGAACACGGCAGAAAACACCTCCGGGAAGGCAGCGCCAAACAGCCCAGGCCCGAGCAGGATGCCCGTGACGATCTGCACCACCACCAGCGGCGCCCAGTAATCGGTACGCCCCAGACGCCACAGGGCGTAGGGCACGACAAAGATGATCGCCATGGCGACCAGGAACAGCTCGACGGTGGAGAAGGTGGGGGGCGGCATCGGGGCGCGATTGTGTCGGCCGGCCTGGGGCCTGGCAAACGGGTGGTCAAGTACACCTTGAGTTGGCATCAGTGACGGATGGAACCTGCCGAGCGGGCAGTCAGGCAGGGCCAGGATCAGGGCAGCGCATGAGCATGCGCAGCCCAGGCACCCGCCCCACCAGCGAGCATCGGTGTTGCACAGCGCTCTCGCCTATCCCTTCCTTGCTCCACACCACACCTCTTGCGCGCCTTTGGGCCGCCATTCCCGGCAGGCGCCGCTTGCAGTTGCTGGCCTTGCTGGCTTTCACTTTGGTGGCCTCGCTGGCAGAGGTCTTCTCCATCGGCGCTGTGCTGCCCTTTCTGGGCGTGCTCACGGCGCCCGAGAAGGTCTTTGCCCACCCCTATGCGCAGCCGCTCGTCGCCTACCTGGGCATCACCACGCCGCAGGGCCTGCTGCTGCCGGCGACCGCGCTGTTCTGCGGCGCGGCCCTGATGTCTGCAGGGGTCAGGATCGCCGCCATCTGGCTGCGCACGCGCATGACCTTTGCCACGGGTGCCGATCTCAGCGTGGAGGTCTACCGCCGCACGCTCTACCAACCCTATGCCGTACACCTGGCCCGCAACAGCAGCGAGGTGATCGATGCCGTCTCCGGCAAGGTCAACACCGTGATCTTCAGCATCCTCGGTCCGTTGCTCGTCATCGTCTCCAACGCCTTGATGCTGAGCGTCATCCTGGGGGCGCTGCTGCTGTACAAGCCCGTCGTGGCGCTGGCCACGTTCGCAGGCTTCGGGCTGATCTATCTGGTCATTTACCGCGTCAGCCGCGCGCACCTGCGGGCCAACAGCCAACGCGTGGCCGCCGAGTCCACCCGGCGCATCAAGTCCCTGCAAGAGGGTTTGGGCGGCATCCGCGACGTGTTGCTGGACCACTCCCAGGCCGTCTACTGCGCTGAGTACCAGAGAGCCGACAGGCGCATGCGCCGAGCACAGGCCCACAACGCCATGACCGGAGAGGCCCCGCGCTTTGCCATCGAAGCGCTGGGGGTGTGCTTCATCGCCGGGCTGGCTTTCACGCTGGCGCAGCAACCAGAAGGGTTCTCGGCCGCCCTGCCCGTGGTGGGCGCCCTCGCCATCGCGGCGCAACGCATGCTGCCGCTGCTGCAACAGGTTTATCACGCCTTGACCAGCCTGAGCGGTAGCGAGCGGTCGCTGCAAGACACCCTGGCCTTGCTGGAGCAGCCCATGCCCGACGCGGGCGATGCGGCGCCGGGCCATCGCATACCCTTTGAGCACACGCTGGAGTGCACGGGCCTGGGCTATCGCTACCGGCCTGACAGGCCGTGGTCGCTCAGAGGCCTGAACCTGCGCATCGCCAAGGGCAGCCGCGTCGGCTTCATTGGCACCACGGGCAGCGGCAAGAGCACGCTGCTGGACATCATCATGGGCCTGCTGCAGCCCGCCGAAGGGCAGTTGCGGGTGGATGGGCAGCCTGTCACCGCGGCCAACGCGGGCCTGTGGCAGCGCCGTATCGCCCACGTGCCACAGACCATCTACCTCTCAGACGCCAGCATCGCGGAGAACATCGCCTTCGGCGTGCCGCGGGAGCACATCGACATGGAGCGCGTGCGGCAGGCCGCGGCCCAGGCGCAGATGGCCCAGACCATCCAAGGCTGGCCCCAGGGGTACGAGACCTTTGTGGGCGAGCGCGGGGTTCGCCTGTCAGGGGGGCAACGCCAGCGCATCGGCATCGCCCGGGCGCTTTACAAGCAAGCCGACGTGCTGGTCCTGGACGAGGCCACCAGCGCCCTGGATAACGCCACGGAGCGCGCGGTGATGGACGCCATTGACGGCCTCGGGCGCGATCTCACCATCCTCATCGTGGCGCACCGCATCACCACCTTGGGAGGCTGCGATCAGATCGTCGAGCTTTCCGGCGGCCAACTGCGCAGTGTGAGTGGGGGCCCCACCCTGCCGGCACTGCAGCAAGCATGGCCCGCACCACAAGCGGCTTACTGATGCGGGCTGCGGCCAGCACCGCTGAGCGCAAGCAAGCCCTTCGCGGACGAACAGGCTGATCCAGGGTGAAGGCCGAGTTTCACGACCGCATCGACGCGCTGGAGGCCTTGCGCGCACCCTGGCGGGCCTTGGAGGCGCGCGCGCTGGAGCCCAACGCCTACCTCTCAGCCCGGTTTGCCCTGCCCGCCCTGAAGTGGTTGCCCGCCACGGCGCCCGTCTGGGCGGTGAGCGTGCGCGACAGCGCGGCGCACGGTGCAGAGTTGCGCGGGCTGGGGCTGTTCCAGCCGCGCCGGCCCAGGCCGCTGTTTCCGCTGCCGCATGCGCAGGTCTACGCCACGCCGCACTCCTTCCTGGGAGGGTTTGTGCTGGACGCCGAAGCAGCCCGCCCCGCCTTGCACACCATGCTGGAAGCCCTGGCCAAGCGCACCCACGGCTTGCGTGTGCAGTACCTTCCCAGCGCACAGGCCACTGCCCGCCTGCTTGATGACGTGCTGGCCGAGCGCGGGATGTCCTGGCACGAGCAGACGTGGTTCCAGCGGGCCTGCATCGTGCCTTCCGAAGATTGGTCGAGCCGATGGCGCAAGCACGTCCCCGTCTCTCGCCTGCACGGCTACGAAAAGCAGTGGCGCAAACTGGCCGAGTCTGGCGAGGTCACATGGCACTACCTGCGAGGCGAGGAGGTGCGCGACCAGACGATCGAGCGCTTCATGGAGCTGGAGCACGCGGGCTGGAAAGGCGAACAAGGTACCTCGCTGCGCTCAGACCCGCGCCACACCCGCTTCTTCCACGAGATGACCCGCGCCTTCCAGGACGACGGCGACCTCTTCTTCACCGAGCTGCGGCTGAACGGCGAGGTCATCGCCTCCACTTGCAACCTGGTGTCGGGGGGTGACGGCTTCGCCTTCAAGGTGAGCTTCGACCCCCGCCACGCCAAGCGCAGCCCAGGCCTGCTGAACGAGCTGGGCTTTCTGAAGGGCCTGGAACTCCCGGTGGACCACTTCCGGCTCATTGACAGCGGCTCGGAGCCGGGGTCCTTCATCGAGCAACTCTGGCCCGACCGGGTGCAGCTGCACTCGGGGTCGATCGCGCTGGGGGCACTCGCCAAGGCCGCGGCGCAGACAGCCCAGAGGCTGTCACTCCTGCGCCGCCGCTTGATCGGGCGGCCCACGCCACCCTGAGTTTCAGCCCTGCTCGCCGGGCGCGCGGGGATTGAAAGAGCCCCTGTTCACCAGCCCCTGTTCAGGCGATGGGTCAGGCGGCGCAGTTTGTCCTGCACCCGCTGCATCCACCCGTTCTTGGGCCGCTCGCGGCCGGCACGGTCCAGGCTGTAGACGATGCGATACGGCCGCGCCTGGAGCACCACGAACTGTCGCTCCTGCGTCAGCGCGAACTCGACATCCATCGCGTTGGCGCTGCCGGTGTGCCCGGCGAAGAAGGCCCGGTGAATTTGCAACAGCTGGGTCGTGAGGTCCACCAGCTCCGCCTCACGCAGGATGGGCTCGCCCGCGGCCAGCGAGCTTCGGCTGATGAGCTCGGGCTCAAAGACCCCTGTCCAGGTGGCCACCAGGTATTGCTCAGGCAATTGGTCACCCAGCGCGCCCGTCACCGTGGCGCCGCTCCACTGCGTGTTGATGAACACGGCGTCCAGGCCCTGCTTGTAGGGATTGCCGGTGATAGCCACACCCGTGGCCACCGCACGCTCAACCAAGGGCTGCACCAACACGCCCATCGCCACTGCGCGGTGATCGATGCGGTACCAGTCGCGCTCCTCGAAAGCCCGCTCCAGCCACACACTGGCCCACACCTCGCGCAGAGCATCGGCCACCTGCTGCGCTGAAGGCTTTGCTGGAACCTCGATGCTGTCGTACAGGCCCGCACCGCTGAAGCCGTCCAGATCCTCGGCGTTGGTGCTGCTGCGAAAGATGGACCGACCATGCTCCGCCCACGGCTGCAGCCGCTCACAAACACCCGCCAGCACGTCACTGCGCACCGGGTGCTGCTGAATGGCCGCGCGCAGTGCCGCCAGGCGCACCGAGCGCACACCGGCGTCACGCACAAACGCGCTGTCGGTCAGCATCGCTTCGATCTCGGCGTCCAGGTCGGCCGCCTCTAGGTGGCCCTGGTAGGCCGAAAACGGGATGGCAAAGCCACCCGGCGTGGCCAGGCCGTCCAGACGGGCCAGGCGCCCCATCTGTGCGGCTTTAGCGCCCACGAAGGGGGCCGCCCCCTCATCGAGGGTGGCCACATCGAACAAGCCGTGAACCTGGAGATCCGCGTCGGGTCGCCACGCCGCGGCCGGGCGACGGGCAGCCCAGGCGGCCTGCGCCTCGGCAGGGTCGGCCCGCTCCACCGAGTAGTCCTGACCTGCAACACTCAGCTTGACCAGCTGGCCCTCCAAATGCGTGAAGAGGTCCAGATCGACGGCCCCGCGCAGGGACATGTCGGGCGTGTGGCGGTTGCGGCACAGCACCGCCACATGTGCCAGCGGCGCTTGCAGCTGGCTGGTCACCAGAGCAGCCACGGGCGGGATCTGCTCCGGCACCCATTCGCTGACCACGATGTCTGAGGGCCGCACCGCCGACACATCCAAGCTCCCGCGGACCAGTCGCACATGGCCGTAAGCCACCCCCAGCACCACAGGCTGGTAAACGACCGAGGCGTTCAGCACTTCGCTCGACAGCACCGGCACGCGCCCATTCAGCCGCGCCGCCTGCGCGATCTGCAGCGGCGACACCGGGCGGAACTTCAGTCCCGCCGTGCACCCCACCCGCGCCGCCACGTGCTCCACCATCCAGCCGATGCGCTCGGCTGACAAGGTGTCGCCGCCGGACAGCTCCACCGTCCAGTGGCCGCCATCCAGGTAGTGCATCAGCGAGCCGAGCACAAAGCGCCGATCGTCCTGTGTGTACTCCCGGGTATTGAACCGGTCGTAGTCGGCATACGGGTCCAGAAAGCGATGCACAAAATCGAAGTGCACCTCCCACTTGCGGGTGTCCAGAAAGTATGTCTTGTCCCCTCTGTGGAGATCGATCACAAACTTGACCGTCTCGGTACGCGCCACCGTGTGATGCCCCGGACGCGCGTGCAGCCTGCCCCAGTCGTCCAGCGTGCGGATGCGCTCCAGATACTCCACCCCACGGCGACGCGGGGCGATGGCCGGCCACTTCAGCGCCAGTACCGTCACGCCGCGCTCTTTCGTGGTGCTGGTGTCCTGTGGGTCGTCATCGGGCGGCGGGTGGGCGTGGTGGTGGAGGCTGCAGGGCCGTGAAGCCCCGACTCACCAGCGTACCGGCCCGCGCGCGGGCAGGCTCAGACCAAGCGCAAGTTCGCTGCAGGCGGATGTGCCGACCTCAGGAAGGCAGCCACTTCGCTGCAGCCGCGCTCTGGAGCCTGGCCTCTTGAGGCGGCCACCCAGGAAACGGACGCTCCGGAGGTCCATCGGGAAGACCCTCAACACAGGGAAAACCCCAGCCAAAGCCCGAGTTCCAAGGAGGGCCGCCGCGAGCACGTACGCGAACGCTTGGGGCAGAACAACACAATGATCGATCGATCACGTAACAGGAGACCACCTTGGTTCTTTCCGCCCTCACCACCGCGCGCCGTCGGACGGCGCTGTTGGCCGTCGCGGCCGTGTCAGCCATCGTTGCGGGCTGCGCTTCGCAGCCGCCGGCACCTCCCACCGTCTCGCCTGTGGTCAGCGCACCTGTGCAGCTGGCCTGGCAGCAGGGCCGCACGCCCGAGCAAGCCAGCAGCACCCTCGCGCCGCTGGCAGGCCGCCTGACCGTCACTCCGCCCGACCAGATTCCGCTGAACCGCTTGAAGGTGCCGCAAGGCTTCAAGCTGGAGCTGTGGGCACACGGCCTGCCGGGTGGCCGCGCCATGGCGCGTGCCGACAACGGCAAGATCTACGTGGGCACCCGTGGCATCGGCCGCGTGTACGAGATCACCGACAACGGTGGTCAGCGCACCGTGCGCACCGTGATCGACAAGCTCACCCAGCCGGCCGGCGTGGCCGTGCGTGGCAACACCTTGTACGTGTTTGCCATCGACAAGGTGCTGCGCTTTGACAACATCGCCACCAACCCCAACGTGGCGCCGGTGGACATGACCAAGGCGTTCAACCTGCCCCCCGAGCAGCACCACAACTGGAAGTACGTGGCCTTCGGTCCGGACGGCAAGCTGTACGTGCCCTTTGGCGCACCGTGCAACATCTGCCTGCCCGGCCAGGAGTACGCACAGATCCGCCGCTACAACGCCGACGGCTCGGGCATGGAAGTCATTGCCCGCGGCGTGCGCAACACGGTGGGCTTTGACTGGCATCCGGTCACCAAGGAACTGTGGTTCACCGACCACGGCCGCGACTGGATGGGTGACGACACGCCCGATGACGAACTCAACCGCATGAGCAAGGTGGGCCTGAACTTCGGCTTTCCGTACTGCCATGCCAACGGCGTGCCCGACCGCGACATCGTCAAGGCCAAGCCCTGCGACGGCGTGACGCTCCCCGTGGCCAATATGGGCCCCCATTCCGCAGTGATGGGCCTGAAGTTCTACACCGGCAACATGTTCCCGGCCGAGTACCGCAACGCGATGTTCATCGCGCGCAAGGGCTCCTGGAACCGCACCAAGAAGCTGGGCTTCGATGTGGTGGCCGTCACGGCTGATGCCGATGGCCGCAACGCCAAGACCACACCTTTCCTCACCGGCTTCCTGAACGCGGACGACACGTTCAACGGCCGCCCGGCCTACATCCATCAGCAGCCCGACGGCTCGCTGCTGGTGTCGGATGAGCAAATGGGTGCCATCTACCGCGTGAGCTACTCGCGCTGAGCATGCCTGACCTTGGCTGCACGGCCACCGTCGGAAAGGCGGTGGCCTTTTTCCTGATGACGCTGGCGCTGGGCCCTGCCGGGGCCCCGTCCCAAGCACAAGCGCAAGCGCAAGCAAACTCGGCGGCCCAGCCGTCCGCAGGGGCGGCTGCGCCGCCGGCTCAACTGGCGGTGTGCGGCGCCTGCCATGGGGCCAACGGCAACTCGGCGATGGCGTTGAGCCCCTCCCTGGCCGGGCAGCCCAAGGTGTTCTTGGAGAACACGCTGATCCTGATCCGTGAAGGCCTGCGGCCGATTGCGGTGATGCAGGGCCTGCTCAACGGCGTGAGCGACGCCGACATCGTGGCGCTGGCCGATCACTACAGCCGCCAGAAAGCCATTGCGCCAGAGGCCCCACGCGACGAGGCCGCCTTCCGCCGCGGTGAGGCCGTCGCCTCACGCGCGCTGTGCGGCACCTGCCACCTGCCCAACTACGCGGGCCAGCAGCAGATGCCGCGCCTGGCCGCCCAGCGGGAAGACTATCTGGTGCACTCGATGCGCGAGTTCCGCGACAACAAGGCCCAGGGGCGCGACAC
>Ga0068877_10003944_pt1 | contig 11722 bp, 13 predicted proteins | sample NOAtaG_FD_66437 | JGI IMG/M metagenome (GOLD analysis project Ga0068877, IMG submission 66437) | Freshwater lake microbial communities from Lake Erie, under a cyanobacterial bloom - NOAA_Erie_Diel6S_1000h metaG | ecosystem: Environmental > Aquatic > Freshwater > Lake | place: USA: Ohio, Lake... | reverse complement strand
ATGCGGCAGACCGGCGAGCACGCCGATGCCGGCGTGTGCTCGCGGTCGGGGTACACGGTGGACGAGCACACGGTCTACGGCCTGCCTTGCCCCGAGGGCCGCCATCCGGATGCCAAGGGCGTGGTCAGCACGCCGATCACGATCGGGCGTGTGAGCGTGCGTGTGCGGACGCGGGGATCGCCGATGTGGCAACGGCTGGAGCTTTGGAGCCAGGGCAAGATCAGCACGCCGCTGGCGCCGAAGGTGCCCGGGTGCGGATGCGTGATTCCGCTCAAGCGAGCGGTCAGGGTCACGCTGTGGGCGGTGACGAACCTGGACCGGTGGTGGAGGGTGGGGCGGAGGCGAAGAGCCAAATGGTCAAATGGTCAAATGGTCAAATAAGGGTGGTTGGTGCGGTCGGCGGGTGGGTGTCAGCCGCCGGTGCGGGTGAAACGACCGACCTGGTTAAAGAACAGGAGCACGAAGAACGCCACGACCAGCAGGAAGACCACGCCGAAGAAGATGCCCAGGCAGACGGTGGCGATGAGCGTGAAGTTTGGACGCCGGAGAAGTTCGCACCGGGCGATGGGCTCGAGGAAAGCTGTGTGGGCCTTGAGCACGACAAGATCCGCGTGGATGCGGGCGAGGAGATCGGCGATGGCAGCATCGTGCGGAGGCGCCGAGGCGGGCGTGATGAGCGGTTCCGGCGCGGGCTGGCTGGCGGGCTGGGGCGGCTCGGGAGCGAGCTCGATGGCGTTGATGATCAGGCCCGCGCGGGTGGCCTGATCGCGGGCGGCGGCCTCGGAGGGTGCATCGAGCTTGGCGATCTTGCGGCGGCCGTCGATGACGGTGTGGATGTGATACCTGGGCATGAGGGAGGGCCTTTGATGATGATCGCGGTGAAGCGGCAAAGCAAAGAGAGCGGCGATGGTCGCGTGCGGGCGGGCGGGATCGTGGCTCCGAGACTCCTCTGCCCCTGCCGGGGCAGGAATGAAGGGGAAGGCTGTCCACGGGTTGCGCTGCGCTCCACCCGTGGCTACATACCTCGGCCCCTTCGGGGCCGAAGAGTTATCCGGGTCGGCGTTTGGGGGCGGGCTTGGACGGGGACTGCTGAGGCTCGGTGGGCGCGGCTGGTGGAGGGGCTGGCGAGTAGTGGCGAAACTCCTGCTCCAGGATGTTCGGGCCGAGCGGGCTCTTGCGGGGGTTCGATGCGACGGTCATGACATGCTCATCGGAAGTGGCACCAACGGCGGTCGCGGGCGGCGGCGAGTTTTTGGCAAAAGCCGCCATGAGAACGTCATTGAGGTGCTGTTCGACGGCTGCTACGCCGAGCTCCGCGATGGCAACGCGCAGCTTTGCGATGAGCCGATCGGTGTCCGCAACGCTTGCCGGCGCCGTTCCTGATCGCACCGATTGAACTCCAAGGCGAGCCAGTATCGGGGCCGGCGGAAGCCCAAAGTGGCGGGCAACAGAAAACAGTTCATCCTCAGAAACTCCGGAGGAGTCGTGCAGCGCGATCACTACGGCGGTGACGCTCGGAAGTGTTGCCGAGCCTCTGTCATGCTCCATTCGCCAGACGGTGCGAAGATGCACGCCCGCCGCGGCGGCGAGTTCACTCTGCGTCAGACCCCGCCCCCGGCGAAGTTCTGCGACCGGGTTCATGCATGAGTCTTCCGTGTGTGGTGGCAATGTCAACAAACGCCCCAAACCGGGGATTTATAGACTTCTTTGACACTTGTGTTTGACATATGCCCTACGCATGGCACAATCCTCCCGTGCGTGCGTGGGGTTCAAGGCCCACGAAAGCCATCCAGCCCTCGGCGAGTTTCAACGCTCGCCGCGGGTTTTAGGGGCACGGCGACCGTGGATGGCCGCCGACCCGACAAGGCCCGAGAGGGCAGTGGAGCACGCGCGTGAACAAGACCAGACCCGTTGTACCGACACCACCAGCCGCAGCGATGCGGCTTGTGTTCGTTGAGGCCGAGGCCAGTGATGCCGCGATCCGAAGGCTGGTGGCGGCGGTGGTCAGGCCGGTGGCGCGAGCGGCTCGCCCCCTCCGCCTCCCAAATGACACTTGGGACTCGGCACCTCCCCGGTTGGCCAATCTGACGGTGGGCGGGGAAGGATCTGTGGGGGCGAAGGCTGTCCACGGGTTGCGCTGCGCTTCACCCGTGGCGACATCCCGCGGCCCCGTTGGGTCCGGGGGCCGCATCCCGATGGCCGAGGGCCAGAACGCTGGGGGTGGCCTGTGATCAGCGTGCAGCGAGATGAGAAGGGCCGGCTGCCGGCGCTGGGGGCCGAGGCCGCGGCGATGGGGCTCGAGCCGGTTGGCGAGTTCGGGCGGGCACCGAGGCCGCCGGTGGGGCAGATGGTGTACCGCCTGCCCGATGCGGTGACCGCCGATGTGTGGTCGATCGCCGAGGCGCGGCGGCGGGGGCGGGAACTGATCTGCGAGGCCCACCAGATCACGGCGCGGGCCGTGGCCGCGGGGCTGATCACCGAGACGCTGGTGCACTGCGGACGGGCGGATGTTGACCAGGTGGACTGGGTTCAGGTCGCCCAGCGGGCACGCAGCATCGGCATGCCGATCGACGCCAGCGGGCTCTACCACGCGGTGGCCATGACCTGGGCCAGCAAACGAGACGGGCTGTGCAAGTGGAGCGAGGGCACCGCCGGGGGCGGGACCGTGACGCAGACCCTGTGCTATCACGGGCTGGAGATCGTCGCCGGGCTGGCGGACCTGGACGGCACGCCGATCGGGCTGATGGCCAGGCTGCTGGGGGCCGAGCACGCGGAGTTCATACGCGAGATGGAGGCGGAGGAGAAGGCGCGGGGGCGGGCGCACGAAGACGCGAAGACGCGAAGGGAAGGGGAGCGGAGGGAAGAGGGGCAGGCCGGGCGGCAGGATGGGGGTGCGGCGTGAGGAGCAAGAGCAAGAGCAAGAGGAAGTGGGAAGGAGCGGGCGTGGTGATTGAGCCCGGGGCCGATGACGGGGGTGAGCCATGACCGCACTGCGGATTGAGTCGGGGGCGGCGGCTGGTGTTGCCGTTGGGGCTGGCGCTGGCGTGTACGCGCCGCTGGTGGTGCCGACGGTGGACGGGGCCACGCTCGAGGTGACCTGGGGGGCGAGTATCGCGCGGGCGGGGAGCCTGGCCAGCCTGGTGGCGGTGAAGAAGAAGGATCTGCTGCGGGCGCGGGTGCAGCTTGGGGCGTACCTGATCGCGGTGCGGCAGCAGCTCATGGCACGCGGCAGGCACGGGGCCTGGGGGCAGTGGCAGCGAGAGAGCCAGCTCCACGCCAAGCTGGTCAGCCGGGCGATCGCGCTGGGCGAGGCCTTTGGCCGCGACGGGGACATGAACGAGCAGGCGGTGCGGGCGGCGGCCAAGGACGCGGCCAAGCGGCTGGCCCAGGCGGGACACGCCACGATGGCGGCGCGGATCAGCCGCAACGCCGACGAAGGCCGGCTGAGCACGCACGAGGCCGAGATCATCGTCGGTGCCATCGGCGGGCCGGGGAGAACCCTTGAAGTTGGACCGATTGGTCCAACTCCGAGGGGAAATGCTGGGGGTGGATTGGCGGGGCTCTCCTCTGCCCCTGCCGGGGCAGGAGCGAGCGTGCAGACGTTTCCACGGGTTGCACACGTGGCTATTGGGGGGGCAGGCCGCGGCCCCTTCGGGGCCGAAGGCGAAGGCGGGGACCCCATCCGGCTCGAGGACTCGCCACCTCCCCCGTTAGGAAACGTGGGAGGATCAAAGACCGATGGCCGGGGGCCGATGGCCGCGGGGGTGGTGCAGCCGGCGGCGGTGCAGCTGAGTCTGGTGCCGATGTTCGCGGCGGCTGAGAAGGCGGTGGTGGCGGCAAGGGGGCATGCGCAGCGGGTGCTGGCTCGGATCAGCGTGAGCGCTGAGCGGGGGGCGGGGATCGACGCCGCGGCGGCCAGGGCGCTGGCGGCGGATGTGGCGGCGCTGGTGTCGCGCTTGGCGGAGCTGGAGGCGGTGGTGGCGGCGGGCGGGGGCGGGGGGGCGGCTGGGGGAACGGCTGGCGGTGTTGGCGGTGCGGAGCAGGCAAACACGGTGGGCGTGTGAGCGAGGCCGCGCTGGTGCGCTCGCGGCCGGGGCTGGCGCCCCGGCACGCGGGTTTGGTTGGGAAGTGATGCGGGCAGTGGTGCAGTGGCGGAGTGGCGCAGTGGCACAGTGATGGAAGGATTGCGTGGGTCCATGGACATAACAAGCCAACAACGCGGGAAACTTCTGGACGGGCGGCGGCCAGACCTGCGGCGAGCAGACGGTGAGATCAAGGAGGATCTCGTGCGTGATCCGGTGGGGGCGCGGGCGGAGGAGCTCTTCCGCGGGGCGGTGCATCGGTGCGAGGAGCTGGGTGTGACGCGGCGGTTCCTGGCCAATCGGCTCGGGATCTCGTACGAGACGATCGTGGCCTGGCTCTCGCCGAGCAAGGCGGATCGGCATGTGCCCTGGTTCCAGCTGTTCAAGCTGATCCCGCACCTGCCGGATGACGCGCGGGCGTGGCTGGTGTCGCGGCTGGGCGAGGAGTGGGGATTCGCGCTGGTGGCCGAGAGCGAGGCCGACGCGGCGGCGCAGAGCCTTGACCGCATGATGCTGGGCGTGATGGCCTCGGTCGGCATGCTGGCCGAGCGGCTGAACGCCGCGGCGCAGGACACGGTCATTAGTAAGGACGAGGCGCAGGCCCTGGCCGACCAGGCGGGGCGGCTGATGCTGCTGGCCAGTGAGATGCAGCAGCGGGCGACGGGGATGGGGCAAACGGCGGGGGGCGCGGCTGGGGCCGGGGGGCGGAAGGGTTTGTAATGGTGTCGCCACCGGCGCGCGGCGGAGTGTGTGTTGCACTCCGCTGCGCAAAGGGGCGTGTGCAACATGGTCGGGTGCAGAAAGGAATACGCATGGCGCAGCGAGCGGTCTTGGATCTGGGGGCGGTCGGCAAGCTCAAGAAGGGGCTGGTGGGCAAGATCTTCAACAAGGAACTCGGGACGGTGCTCCGCGATGTGGCCAAGCGGCCCGGCGTGAACGCGGCGCGGAAGTTGACGATCGTGATGAGCGTGACCCCCAAGAGCCACGGCGACGATGAGGGCTCCGGGGAATCCGCGCCGACGGCGACGATCAACGTGGCGATCCGATCGGTGGTTCCGCCGCAGCAGACCGAGGGCCACGAGTGCATGATCACCGAGACGGTTGATCGGGCCACCGGTGAGCGGTTGTTTGCCGGCGTGATCGGCGGCGATCCTGACAACGTGGCGCAGGCGACCTTCGGCGGTCTTGAGGATCAGAGCGAGTAAGCCGCGATCGTCGCGGCTGGTTCTGAGCAAGGGTGCGGCATGGTGGATGTGCAACGTGTGGCGGTGAAGACAAGGAACATGCAATGAGCAGTGAGAAGAATGGCGGTACGGCGGGTGGTGGTGGTGGCGGTGGTGGGCAGATCGAGGTGCTCAAGTGGGCCGAGAGCAAGGGCGCGAACCTGGGCCTGACGGTGAGCGATGTCGACAAGGCCAACGGGACCAAGATCGTTTATGACCGGGCCGCGGGACGGGCGCTGACCAGCGAGGAGGTTGAGGGGCTGGTGGTGTCGCCGCTTGAGCCGCCGGTGCGGTTGGTGGCGCTGACGGTTGACGCGCTGTGCGCGATGCTCGACCGGATCTGCGGCGGCGGTGACAGCCCGTACAAGCCCATTGTGCTGGTGAGCCTCGGTGCGATCGAGGCTTACCGAGATGAAGAAGCGATCGCCTACGGCGACGGCGTGCGGATGGATCTGGCGATTTCGCAGACTTGGCATCGCGTGCGGGCCCTGCGGCAGAGCCAGCGGACGGGCCAGCGGGAGCTGCGCACGCTGCTGAAGACCGACATGCAGGCCCGCTACGAGCCGGCCAACTTGGTCGAGCTTATCAGCGATCTGAAGAGCGTCAGCAACACCACGGGCACCAGCAAGATCAGCCAGGGTGCCAGCAAGGTGGATGTTGACATCGTGGCCGAAGTGACCGGCACCGACAAGCTGCCCGAGGACGTGGTCATCGATGCGGCGGTGTGGGACAACGTGCTGATCGATGAGGTTCCGCACATGCAGCGCGTCGGCGCCACGCTGGATGTTGACGCTCTGGCGGACAAGCCGCTGCTGCTGCGGGCCAAGGCCGGGCAGGTCGAGCGGGCCGAGGCGGAAGCGGTGGGCTGGCTGGCGGGCGTTGTTCGCCGAACGCTCAAGGAAATCGCCGCTGGCCGTGAGGGCGATGGCGGCATCAAGAGCGTCGGCGTGTTCGAGGCGCTGCCGATGAAGAGCAACGTTCAGGCCTGGTCGTTCGAGGCGTAAGGCATTCTCTCTCTCCACGGATGCCTGCCGCCGGGGACACCCGGCGGCGGGATTTGCAAGGTGTGTGCGGGCGGCGTGAGTTCAAGAGCCGCCGGAGGCACGAAAGGAAATGCAATGCGTGTGCCTGTCGTGGTGGCCCGGGGCGTGTGCCCGTGGGCGGTGGGGCTGCTGCGCGTGGATGTTGGCCGGGAGCCCGGCCGGGAAGGCTTGACCGTGACGATCACCGAGGAGGCGAACATGGCCGATGAGCGCGGGAGCGTGCAGCGGGCGAGCCTGGACGTTGAGCCCGCGGAACTGCCGGGCGGGACCAGGGCCGCGATCGGCCAGGCCGAGGGGATCGGCCGCGTGCTGGCCGATGCGGCGCGATCGCTGAGCGAGCTGCTCGGCCGCGCGGTCAATGGTGACCAGGCCGCGAAGATGGAACTGAGCACGCTCGACCGCGTGGTCTACGCGAGCTTGAGCGGGCACACGGTGCGGATCGTCGCGCCCGGGATGGTGCGCGTGAGCCTGAGCGAGAGCGGCGGCGACGGGCGCGCGTACGTGACGCTGCCGGATATGGCCAGCGGCTCGGCGATGGAGCTGGCCGATGCGCTGGTGAGCGCGGCCGCGGCGGCGACGCGCGTGCGCCGGTGGCACATCGAGCAGCGGGCGGGGGTGCGGAGCGGGAGCGAGCCGGAGAGCACGGGGCAGCGCAGGGGGAAGTAGACGCTGAGAAAAGGGCAAAGCAGCAAAGGGCAAAGCAGCAAAGTCAAGGGAGCATGACGATGGGCAAGATCAGCGAAGCGACGATGGCGTGTGGGAAGAAGATCTGTGAGCATGAAGGGCCGGTCTTTGTGCTGCATTCGGACAAGGACATGGATGCTTCGGAGCACCCGGTCTGGACGCTCAGCGCCTCGCAGAGCGCGGTCTTCATTCACTTCCCGGGCATCGGCGGGAACTTTGCCATGCGGCAGGTGTATTCATCGCGGGAAGCGGCGCTCGCGGCGGTGAGGGACCGGCTGGCCGAGGCCGCGACGGGCATCCATAAGCGGCTGAACAGCGGCTCACACCGGCACACGCAGAACATCGTTGTCACTGATCATCGCGATGATGCCACCGGTGACTATGTGGTGCGCATCAAGACCGCAGAGGGTGTGTGGTCGATCGCCGCGGCCAATGGGCCGGCCGAGGCCGAGTTGATTGTTGAGGCGCTGCGCGGTGTGATCCGTGCCTATCGCGGTTTTGACCCGTGCGAAGAGGCGTTCGATCGGCTGTGGCACTACGTCAACGGAAACCCGATCGAAGGCGGTGCTGCGTGAGCGCGGTGTTGATCGCCGCGGCGGCGGTGGTGTGTGCCGCGGCGGCGGTGGTGGTGTACCTGATGGTTGAAGCGGTGGTTGACGGTGTGTGCGGGCGGATGGGGGTTGGGTGCGACCGGGGTGGACAGCGGGAGAAGCAATCGTGACGGTCAGCCCTGCGGACATGATGGACATGCTGGACTTTGAATCGGCGGCGAGGTTGAGCCTGGCCGAGTCGGTCTGCGGCGGACCCCTGCCCGGGGAGATCAACGTTGATCTCTTTGCCGGCGGCGGTGGGGCGACGCAGGGCATGGAAGATGCCGGGCTGCTGGTGCACGAGTGCGTGAACCACTCCGAAGTGGCCGTGCTGACGCACGCACGCAACCACCCGCGCACGAACCACCGGCTCGGTGATGTCTGGGCCGAGGCACCGGGCAGCGTCATCCGCGGGGCTGACGGAAAGCCGCGGCCGGTCGGCGTGCTCTGGGCTTCTCCCGACTGCCGGCACTTCTCGCGGGCGCGAGGGGCCGCGCCGGTATCGGGCCGCGTGCGGAGCCTGGCGTGGGTGGTGATCAAGTGGGCACGCGAGCTCGATGAGCGGCACAGGCCGCGGATCATCATGGTCGAGAACGTGCCGGAGTTCCTTGAGTGGGGACCGACGCGGGCGCGCACCGATGAACACGGCCGCGCGGTGCGCGATGCGCAGGGACGCACGGTGCTCGAGCCCGTGCCCGGGCGAAAGGGCCAGACGTTCAGGCGGTGGGCGGCGATGCTGCGGAGGCTGGGGTACAAGGTTGAGTGGCGGGTGATGGATGCCGCGGACTTCGGTGCTGCGTGCCGAAGGAAGCGGTTGTACGTGATCGCACGCAGAGATGGCCACGCTCCGGCGTGGCCGGAAGCATCCGCTGCGCGGGGCAAGGCCGCCGATGCCCGCTGCGCGGCGGATGTCATCGACTGGACCGACCTCGGGCGGAGCATCTTCGAGCGGGAAAGGCCGCTCGCGGACAAGACGCTCGCGCGGATCGGCGAAGGGATCAGGCGGTACGTCATCAACTCGCCGCGGCCGTTCTGCCTCCGCGTGACGCAGACCGGCGGGGGGTGGCATGTGGCCGATGTGCTGCGGCCGATGCCCACCCAGACCACGCGGCAGGACTTGGCCGTGGTCACGCCGGTGCTCGGCGTGCTGCGGCGCAACGGGCAGGGCCGCGATGTGCAAGAGCCCATGGCGACGATCGCCGCGGGCGGGATGCACCAGGGGCTGGTGTGCCCGATGGTGCTCTCTGCCGGAGGGCCGACGTGTCGAGCGGTTCCGGCGTCGGAGCCAATGGGCACTGTGCTGACGCGAGACCATCGCGCGGTGGCGATGCCGGTGATCATGCACAACACCACGGGGCACACCGGCGGCACGATGGAGCAGCCGCTGCCGACCGTTACCACCGGAGGACAGAGTGGGCTGGTGTGCCCGGTGGCGCTGGCGTTCTACGGGGCCGAGAGCGGCGGGCGCGATGTGCTCGAGCCGCTGGGGACCGTGACGACGCACGATCGCCATGGCATCGTCGCGGCGGCGGTTGGCGAGCAGACGTTGACGATGAGCCCGGAGATGCGGCGGCGGGCGCTGGCCGTGGCCGGGCTCCTGGTGCGGCTGGGCGTGGCGGTGGCCGATGCCGATGGGCTGGTGTACGTGAGCCTGCACGATGCGAATCAGCCGGGGCTGGTTGTGCGGCGGCCGATGGTCGACATCCTGTTTCGCATGCTCAAGCCGCGCGAGCTGGCGGCGGCGATGGGGTTCCCCGAAACGTACATCTGGCCGGCCACGCAGCGAGAGGCCGTGCGGCTGATCGGCAACGCCGTGTCGCCCGTGCAGGCGGCGGCGCTGGTGCGGGCGAACCTGCCGCGCGTAGGGGCGCGCGTGGCGGCGGGAGTCGATGCGGGGCGGGTGGGAGGTGTGGCGTGAGCGTTGCCCAGTCGCTGAGTTCGCATCTGGTGCCCAGGGGGCTTTGGCGTGCCGAGCCGGATGCCGTTGTGCTGATGGTGGTGTTCGCCAGCGGTGTGCCGATCGGCGAGATTCGCGGCATCGGCCGCATGCCGCAGGTGCTGGCAGCGCGGTGGGCGATGGCGTACCTGCTGCGCACGTTGTCGCGGCTCTCGTGGCCGGAGGTTGCCGATCGGGTGCGGCCGCACGGGACCGGGCATAGCTCGGTCATCAGAATGCCGGAGATGATCGAACTGGCCAGGCAAGAGGCGGGAGCCGATGAGGCCAGGGGCAGCGATCGCAACCGGCAAGCGCGGCGGCAGGCGCTGGAGATCGTTGGCAAGGTTGAGGGACAGGTGCGCGAGATGATGGCGGGAGGTGCGGCGTGAATCACACCGAAAAGTGCTTGGATCTGGTCGGCCGCATGCGGCCCGCGGAACTGGCCGTGACGTGCGGGCCGGTCACGCAGACGCGGCTCCTGGCCCGGCGGCTTGGGCTCGAGAAGTACATGAGCCCCGCACCCCGTGTGTTGTCCATCGCCGCACGGGCCAGGCTCGAGCGGGAACGATCAGCGGCCGCCGTCGACCGTCGCCGAGCCGGTGTCGCCGGACGGGGACTCAAGGGCACGCTGACGGGGGCCGAGCCTGCGGCCCTTGAGCATGCCGCGGTGGCTGGCGGGCAGGCCCAGGGCCAGCTTGGCACGCACGGGACTCTCGGCGCGGATCTTCTCGAGCACGGCGGCGAAGGCCGGATCGGCAAGGAGGGCTGACTCGTGCGCGGTGAGCGTCAAGGCACTGCTGATCTGATCGCGCCAGCGGTGCCACGGAGCATCGGCGTAGGCGCTCCAGGCCCCGGGCTGGACGTGGCCGGCGAGCATCTTGGCCGTGCTCTGCTGCTCGGGCAGGGCGTCGAGAAGAGCCTGATACGCCGAGTGACGCAGGAAGTGACGCGGGAAGCCCGGCGGCGGGCCGACGCCAGACTGACGCGGGCGGCGGACGCTCAGGGCCTCGATGAGCGTGGTGCTCTTGGTGTGCTGGCCACGCCAGGCGCGGCGGAAGACCTGATCGGCACCCGAGGCGTTGGAGGCCGGCTCGCCCGGCTGAGGGCAGCTCCAGGGCGGAGGCTCGGCCGTGGCGGCCGCGAGGGCGGCGGCGGCCTCGACGCTGAGCACGACAAACCGCAGCGGCTCGGCGGAGACGCCGGTGGTTTTGTTGTCGATGGCCAGGACATACTCGCCGAGCTCGGGGCGGTGAAACTCGTACTGGCCGTGGATGATGCGGGTTGTTTCGATCGGGCGGAGGGCGGCCAGGAACTGCAGCCGAAGCCACGGGGCGATGCGGGGGTCGTAGGCCTCGTGCGCGAGGATGTACTTTGCGATGTACGCCACGGGCTGGTAGCGCCGGGGGCTGCGCGGCACGCGGACGCGGGGCAGGGCGTCACGGTTCCAGGCCAGGCGGATGTGCGGGTAGTTCAGCGCGGCCCAGCGCATGAGGCCCTTGATGGCCGTCAGTTCGTGCGAGACCGTGCGGGGGGCAAGGCCCGACTGCTGGGCGTCGGCGGCCATGGCGGCCACCAGCGGGGCCGAGAGACGGCTGAGCGGAAGCTTGGGAAAAGTGCTGGCCAGGCGGCGCAGGCTGGTGCGGTCGTAGCGGGCCGTGCCGCGGCCACGCTCGGCGGTGCGCTGCGTGATGTACGCGGTGATGACCTGGGCGATCGTCGGCTCGCGGCGCGTGCTGCCGGCAGGGGCGGCGGCGTGGGCCGCGGCGATCGCCTCGGCCTCGTCGGCGCGGGCGGCGGCGACTTCGGCGATGAGCTGGGCGTATTGGGCCTCGGCAGCGGTGCGGTCCAGGCCGAGGTAGTGGTCGATGCCGTCGATCCGCACGGTCCACATGCCGCGGGCGTGCTTTCGCATCATGGGCAGAGGGCGGGGCATGGGGCCAGCGTACACGGGGCCGAGGGGCCTGTGCGGGTCGGGAAGGTGGTGCGCGGTGGTTTTTGCGTGGTGCGCGGTGGTGCGCGTTTCGTGCGGGAAAACAAGGCTCTTTTGAACTCCCCGAATAGGACTCGAACCTATAACCTGCCGGTTAACAGCGGGGTCGTGTTGCGGGTTTGATCTGTGAAACTTGAAGGCGCACCACCTGCGGCCGGTGGTGCGCTTCTACGT
>Ga0068877_10003943_pt1 | contig 11723 bp, 10 predicted proteins | sample NOAtaG_FD_66437 | JGI IMG/M metagenome (GOLD analysis project Ga0068877, IMG submission 66437) | Freshwater lake microbial communities from Lake Erie, under a cyanobacterial bloom - NOAA_Erie_Diel6S_1000h metaG | ecosystem: Environmental > Aquatic > Freshwater > Lake | place: USA: Ohio, Lake... | reverse complement strand
GCGAGCAGGCCGGCGGCGATCATCACCATCGGGTTCGAGGTGTTGGTGCAACTGGTGATCGCGGCGATCGCCACGTCGCCATCGCCGAGCGTGTCTTCCATGCCGGGCAGGGGCACGCGCGCGGACGCATCGGCGGCAGCCGGTGCCGCGGCCGCGGCGAACGCCGCCGGCACCTGGGCGAGCGGCACGCGCGCATCCGGCCTGCCCGGGCCAGCCATCACCGGCTCGACGGCGGAGAGGTCGACCTCGACTACCTGCGCATAGTCCGGCGCCGTGCCGGCGCTGTCGCGCCACAGGCCCTGCGCCCGGCAGTACGCCTCGACCAGGGCCACCTGCGACGGCGTACGGCCGGTGAGCGCCAGGTAGCGCAGCGTCTCCGCATCGACCGGGAAGAACCCCATGTTCGCGCCGTACTCCGGCGTCATGTTGGACAGCGTCGCCCGCTCGGGCAGCATGAGCGTGTCCACGCCCGGGCCGAAGAACTCCACCACCTTGGCGATCACCCCGTGGCGGCGCATCGCCTGCGTCACGGTCAGCGCCAGGTCGGTGGCGGTGGTGCCGGCGGGCAGGCGGCCGACCAGCCGGCAACCGACGACTTCCGGCACCAGGATCGAGATCGGCTCGCCGAGCGCCACGGTGCCACCCTCAAGTCCGCCGACACCCCAGCCGACGACGCCAAGTGCATTGGTCATCGCGGTGTGGCTGTCCATAGCGATCAGCGAATCCGGATACGCCAGCCTGCGGCCGTCCACCTCGGCAGTGAACACGACGCTCGCGAGGTACTCGAGGTTGATCTGGTGCAGGATGCCCGAGCCCGGCGGGAACACCCGCAGGTTGCCGAACGCCCGGCTGCCCCAGCGCAGGAACTCGTAGCGCTCCCGGTTCTGCTCGAACTCGCGCTGCATGTTGAACACGAGCGCATCGGGACGCCCCTGCGCCTCGACCATCACCGAGTGGTCGACGATGAAGTCGAGCTGGATCTGCGGGTTGATCCGGCGCGGGTCCCCGCCCAGGTCGACCATCGCATCGCGCATCGCGGCCATGTCGCCGAGCAGCGTGATGCCGGAGGAGTCGGGCATCATCATCCGCGCGGGGCGGAAGCCGATCTCGCAGTCCCGATGCTGCCGATCGCCCTGGTCGCCCTTGCCGTCTTTCCCGCGCGCGTGCAGCCACTGCGCGAGGCTGGCGAGGTCTTCCGGACCGGACCGACCCAGCGCGCGCTGGCGGATCAGGCTCTCGACGAACACCTTGATCGTGAACGGCAGGCGGTCGACGCCGGCGAGGCCGAGGCTGGCCGCATCAGCGAGGCTGAAGTAATCGTGGTCGACACCGTCGACAGGCAGCACGCGGCGCAGGGCAATCGCGTCCTGCGGGGAAACCGCTGGGGTCATTCATCCTCCTGGTGCGGCGGCGGGCGCGTCGATGGGGTTCGACGTCTTGCGGGACCACCAAGGCAAGGTTGCCCGGATTCTAGGCGAAAGTCCGCGGCCCAGCCGCCCTCTCGATTTGACCTCCCGCAGACCAGCACGTACAGTGCATTCGATGCTTGGTCCTGTGTTTCCTACTTTCTGCGAGGGGATGCATCCGTGCCGACGAGACTCCGATTGCTGTGCTGGATGACGGTCATCACTGCAATCGTCGCGGGGAATGGCGCCGCTGCCGCCCAGGGGTTCCCGGCCAGGCCGATACGCATCATCGTCGGCTTCGTGCCCGGTGGTGCAGCGGACCTCTCCGCGCGCATGGTGGCCCAGGCGCTCACCGAGCGCATCGGACAGCCGGTGCTGGTCGAGAACCGCTCGGGCGCAGCGGGGCTGATCGCGAACGAGCTCGTGGCGAAATCGCCGCCGGATGGCTATACGCTGCTGGCCGTCAATTCGTCGCTGTCCTCCATTCCGGCGCTGTATCCGAAGAGCGGCTTCGACGCGGCGCGCGACCTCGCGGCGGTCGCGCTGGTCTGCATCACGCAGAACGCCCTGGTCGTCCACCCGTCGGTACCCGTGAAGACGGTGCGTGACGTGATCTCGGTCGCGAAGGCCAACCCGGGGAAGCTCAACTTCTCCTCCTCCGGCACGGGCAGTTCCACGCACCTTGCAGGGGAACTGTTCAAGAACATGGCGGGCGTCGACTTCACCCACATCCCCTACAAGGGGCAGGCACTCGCGATCTCCGCTGCGGTCGCGGGCGAGATCGACCTCACCTTCAATTCGATCGGTCCGCTGATGCCCTTCGTGAAGGCGGGCCGGCTGCGCATGGTGGCCACCACAGGCAGCCGGCGTTCGGCGTTGCTCCCGGATGTCCCCACGATCGCCGAGGCCGGCGTCCCGGGCTATGCGGCCGGGTCCTGGTACGGCTTCGCAGCACCGGCGAAGACGCCCCCGGACATCGTCGCGCTGCTCGGCAACGCCATCGTCGGGCTGCTCAACGTGCCGGAGTTCCTCGACCAGGTCCGGAACGGACTGGGCGCAGACCCGGCGGGCATGACGGCGCAGGAGATGACCCGGTTCATGGCGGCCGATGCGGAGAAGTGGACCCGCATCATCACCCGCCTGCGCATCAAGGGCGACTGAGCGCATGACGACCGAGCGCATGGCAAGGTTTGTGGTCGAGACGGCCGAGGTACCACAGGCGGTGCTGCACGGCGCCCGCATCGCGATCGCCGACGCGCTGGCGTGCGGCCTGGCGGGAACGCTCGACGAGGGCAGCGCGATCGCGCGGCGCTGGGTCGCCGAATCCGGTGGCAAGCCGCAGGCGACCGTCTGGGGCAGCACGCTGCGCGCCACGCCGGCCGATGCGGCGCTCGCAAACGGCATGTTCGTGCATGCGCTCGATTTCGACGACACCCTGCCGACCCAGCGCGGGCACCCGAGTTCGACGCTGGTGCCGGCCGTGCTCGCCGTCGCGGAGGCAACGGGCGCATCCGGGCGCGAGGCCCTGGGCGCGTACGTCCTCGGGCTGGAGGTCGCAGGCGTGGTCGGCCGGGCGCTCGGCAACGGCCACTACCTTCGCGGCTGGCATCCGACCTCGACGGCAGGCGTGTTCGCCGCCACCGCGGCAGCAGCAAGGCTGTACCGCCTCGACGCCGGGCAACTCTGCAGCGCCTGGGGCATCGCAGCCTCCCAGGCATCGGGCCACACGCGCAACTTCGGCACCATGACCAAGCCGTTCCATGCAGGACTCGCAGCACGCGGTGCGGTGATGTCGACCTGGCTGGCTCGGCAGGGCTTCACCGGCGATGCGGACATCTTCGGTGGCAGGAAAAGCTTCCTTGCGACGTATGCCGGCGACGATGGCCGACCGTTCGCAAGCCTGGTCGAGGAACTGGGCTCGCGCTGGGCGCTGGTCGACCCCGGCATCAACTACAAGCGATGGCCGTGCTGCTCGTGCAACCACCGGCCGATCGGCGGCCTGCTGGAGATGCTCGCCGAACACCGGATCGCGACCGACGAGGTCGAAGCAGTTTCGGTCGGATTCCCGCCCGGCAGCGACGATGCGCTCAAGTACGACGACCCGCGCACCGGTGCAGAGGGCAAGTTCAGCATCCAGTATTCGATCGCCGCAACGCTGCTGGATCGCCGCATCACGCTGGAGACCTACACGGACGCGATGCTGGCCCGGCCCGAGGCGCGGCAACTCATGCAGAAGGTACGGCGCTACCGGATTCCCGACGACAAGGTCTACTCCGGGACCGTCGGCTACAACGACCTCGAACTCGTCACGCGCCGCGGCACCTTCAGGCGCCGGGTCGACCGATCGCCCGGCTCGAGCGAGTGGCCGATGTCCGAGGCCGACCATGAAGAGAAGTTCCTCGATTGCGCGAGCCGCGTGCTGGGTGCCGAGGGTGCGCGGCGACTGCTGCAGCTCGCAGGCAGGACCGACGGGCTGCCACGCGCGGCCGCGCTGGCGGAGGCAACAGTGCCTGCCGGCAGCGAACCCCTGCCCTGATGGAACCCAGACCATGACGAAGCGACTGGTCGTCCTGCTGCTCACCGCCGCAGGGTTCACGACGACATCCGCCCTCGCCCAGGACTGGCCCCAGCGCCCGGTGCGCATCATTGCCCCGTTCGGCGTGGGCGGCACCGCCGACATCGTCTCCCGCTTCGTCGCGGACCACCTGTCGGCCACCTTCAAGCAGCCGTTCATCGTCGAGAACCGCACCGGTGCCGGCGGGGCGATCGGCGCGCAGGCGATCGCGAAGGCGGAGTCCGACGGCTACACGCTGGGCGTGACGAACCTCACCACGATGTCGCTGGTGCCGGTGATCGCGCCGAAGACGCCCTACCATCCGATCAGGGACTTCACCCACATCGCCTACATCGCCGGCCCGCCCGTGATGCTCGCGGTGCATCCGAGCACGAAGGTGAAGACGGTCGCCGAGTTCATCGAGTACGGCAAGGCCCTCGGCAGGCCGATGACCTTCGCATCGGCCGGCGTCGGCTCCGACGGCCATGTGATGGGCGAGGCCATTGCCGCCGCGCTGAAGATCAGCGTGTCGCACGTGCCCTACCGCAGCACGGTGCAGGGTCTCGCCGATGCCGCCGGCGGGCACGTGGTCTTCTCGACGCTGACCTCCGCCTCGACCTCGACGTTCATCCGTGCAGGCACGCTGCTTCCGCTCGCCGTCACGTCATCGCAGCGGCTGGCGGACTACCCGGACGTACCGACGCTGCGCGAACTGGGGCACCCGTCGCTGGTGAGCTCGACCTGGTACGCGTTGTCGGCGCCGGCGGGCTTTCCGAGGCCGGTCGCCACGCGACTGCACGCAGAACTTTCGACCTTCCTCGCGCGGCCCGAGGTGCAGAAGCAGCTGAGCCGCTACGGCCTCCTGCCAGAGGCGATGAGCATGGAGACGTTCAACCGGTTCGTCGCCAGCGAAAGCGCGCGATGGAAGCCGATGATCGAGGCGGCGAACCTGGTTGCGAAGGAATAGGTCGGGTAGCACTGCTCAGTGCCGTGCATCAGGCCCTCCCCCTATGCAGCGGCAGGCGTGCGGCGCCGCGCACTGCCGCGGGCCGGCAACCGGAACTCGTGGCGCGCTTCGTCGCTGAGCAGCAACTGCTTGATCGAAGACCGTGCGGCGGCTTGCAGGCGGCGCCACTCTCCGACAGGAACAAGCACCGCTGCCTCCGTCCCGCGACGAGTGACGAGCTGCGGCCCCTCGTTGAGGCAGGCATCGAGCATTTCGCTGAATCGCGCCTTTGCATCCTGAACGGGCCAGCTATCCATGGGGCCTGCCTTCTGCAGCTGACAAGTCTACCCTCTCGGGGACTTGCTGCAACGGGCGGAAGCACCGTTACCCGGTCGATACCTCGGGTCAGGCGAACCTGTACGCCGCCGCATGCCGCACCTCCGCCTTCCGCGCCTCGGCCAGCGTCAACGCCCCGACCTGCCCCAGCGACGCCCGCGCCTCCCCCAGGAGCAGGTCCATCGCATGCAGCGGCCCGCGCTCGCCGATCGCACCGATGCTCCACAGGAAGCACTTGCCCATCAGCACCGCATCGGCCCCGAGGGCCACGGCACGCACGATGTCGGTGCCGCTGCGCACGCCGGAATCCATCAGCACCGTCGCACGGCCGGCGACCGTGCGCACGATCGCCGGCAGCACGTCGACCGGCGGCGGCAGCGCATCGACCTGCCGGCCGCCATGGTTGGACACGACGATCCCGTCGCAACCGATCGCCAGCGCCCGCTCCGCATCCTGCGGATGCAGGATGCCCTTCACCAGCAGCGACCCCTTCCAGTGGTCGCGGAACAGCGCGACCTCCTCCCAGTCGAACGCGCCGGGCGTCTGCCGGGCCACGAACTCGGCCATCTCGGCGAGGCCCGCGTTCGGCGCGTACTTCCGGAAGCTCGCGAAGCGGGGCACGCCGTGCCGGCGCATCGCCCGCGCCCATGACGGTGCGCCGAGGATCTCGACCAGCATGCGCAGGTCGACACGGAACGGCGTGGTGACGCCGCTGCGCACTTCGCGCGGCCGGGTGGTGCGCACCGGGGTGTCCAGCGTGAGGATCAGCGCATGCGCGCCTGCCGCCTGCGCGCGACTCGCCATGTCCAGGCCGATCCGATGGCCATCGAGCGACAGGCGGGGCAGCTGGAACCAGAACACGTCCGGCGCGACCGCGGCGGCCTCCTCGATCGTCATGCCTCCGACGGCGCTCAGCGTGTAGGGCAGCCGCGCCGCCTGCGCCGCGGCCGCGAGCATGCGGTCGGCGCCCGGGAAGCAGATCGCCGGGCTGCCCATCGGTGCCACGCCGACCGGGCCGGCATAGCGGCAGCCGAACAGTTCGGTGTCGACCGGCGGCAGTGCGGTGCAGACGCCATAGCGCGGGACGATCTCGACGGCGTCGAGCGCACGCCAGTTGCGGTCGATGCCAATGTCGGTGCCGGCGCCGCCGTCGAGGTATTCGAAGGCGAAGCGGGGCAGCCGCCGCCGTGCGGCGCTGCGCATCATCGGGATGCTGGGGAAGCGGCGGAAGAGGTCGTTGTCGCGCATGCGATTCAGGACAGCGAGTGCGTCACTTCCCGCCGATCTTCTTGAAGTACGCCTTGTTCGCCACGTCCGGGATGCTCATCCCTGCTGCGACATCGCGGGCGCGCTCGTCTTCGGCCGCCGACAGCGCCTGCGCACGGGCGAGCACCTCGGCCACGCGCGCACGCGGCACGATGCACACGCCGTTGTCATCGGCGACCACCAGGTCGCCCGCGTCCACCGGCACGCCGGCAATCTGCACCGGGCCGTTGATCGCGACCGTCTCCATCCGCCACTTGCCGGTGACAAGGCTCACGCCCCGGGCCCAGACCGGATAGCCCAGCCGCCGGGCCGTCTCGACGTCTCGCGTGGCGCCATCGATGATCGCGCCGGCCTCGCCCTGCCGATGGCCGAGGGTGCACGAGTTGCCACCGAGGCTGGAGACATCGACCGCACCTTCGATCACGATCACGTCGCCAGGCTCGGCAAGGTTGTGCGCCTCGAGGTCGGCCTGCTTCGACTTGCGCTCCATCGCGCCCAGCGTCGGCGGCACCGACTGCCGGATGTTGCGCACGGTGACTGCCGGTCCGACCATGCGCGCACCAGGCAGCATCGGGTGGAGCACCCCGGCCGGGATGGCCGCGTCGATGCCCAGCTCGTCCATCGCATCGGACACCGTTCCCGCGAGATCCGTGAGCGCGAGGAAGTCCTCGATCACCGCCCGCGAGGGACGGGGTATGTCGCGCATCACGATGCGTCTGGGATCGATCTTGCCGGTGAGTGGCTTGTCCGCCATGGGGTCCTCGGTCGCGCGTAGTTTGACGATTGGCTATGCTACGCTGACTTCAGAAAACACCGTGCGAGGTCCCCGATGAGCAACGCCCCGCTGGATGCCGATGGCATCCCGATCTGCGATGGCCCCGACGTATCGCCACGCAAGCCGAAGCTGCAGGCGCCCGCTGGCGCGATCGACTGCCACGCGCACATCTTCGGTCCGGTGGCGCGTTACCCGTTCTCGCCCAAGCGCCTGTTCACGCCGCCTGACGTCACGCTCGCGCAGTACCGTGCGTTGCTGGCGACGCTGGGCATCTCGCGCGCCGTGCTCGTCACGCCCAGCGTGTACGGGATGGACAACGAGCGCCAGCTCGATACGCTGGTCGAGATGAAGGGCGCATGGCGCGGCGTCGCGGTGGTCCCGACGGACGTGCCGGAGCAGGAACTCGATCGACTGCACAAGGCGGGCTTCCGCGGCGTGCGCGTCAACCTGTTCGCGAAGAGCGGGCTGATGCTCGACGACCTCGAAACGATCGCCGCCCGCGTCAGTCCGTTCAAGTGGCATGTGCAGCTGCATGTCGACTCGCGCAACCTGCCCGAGATCGCCCCGCGCCTGCGCAAGCTGCCGGTGCATGTCGTGTTCGACCACATGGGCCACATCCCCGCGGAGGCCGGCGTCACGCACCCCGGCTTCGCCGCCCTGCTCGAGCTCATGCGGGAAGAGCGGTTCTGGGTGAAGCTGTCCGCACCCTACCGGCTATCCGAACTGCCGTATCCGTGGCCGGACGTGGTGCCGTTCGCGAAGGCCCTGATCGCGGCGGCACCCGATCGTACCGTCTGGGGCAGCGACTGGCCCCATCCTGCCGTGCCAGGCCATATGCCCGCCAACTTCGTGATGCCCAACGACGGCGACCTGCTGGACGTCCTGTCCGCGTGGACCGACGATCCCGCTCAGCAGCACAGGATCCTGCTCGACAACCCGCGCAAGGTCTACGATTTCGACTGATGCGGATCGCCTGACCTAACGCCCCGCAGCACCCACGCCCCGCAGACGTCGGCAAAGATCGACGCCAGACCAGACAGGAGGAGTCCGTGAAGCCACTCGTTCGCGTCGCCGCGTACGCGCTCGCCTCACTGCCGCTCGCGGCCACGGCGCAGGACTATCCGACGCGGCCAGTGCGCCTTGTCGTGCCACTGGCACCCGGCGGTTCGGCCGACGTGCTGGCGCGCTTCCTCGCGCCGGGGCTGGGCGAAAGCCTCGGCCGGCCGGTCATCGTCGAGAACCGGTCGGGCGGCGGTGGCCACATCGGCGCGGAACTGGTCGCGAAGTCGCCTTCAGACGGCCACACCCTGCTCATCGCAGGCTCGCCGCAAGCCGTCGGGATGAGCCTGTACCAGAAGCTGTCCTACGACATGGCGAAGGACCTCGCCGCAGTCACCCAGGGAGCAGTCTTTCCCAGCATCCTGGCAGTGCATCCATCCCTGCGGGTGAAGTCGGTGAAGGACCTTCTCGCCTTGGGCAAGGCACGCCCGGGGGAGCTCGCCTACGGCGCCAACAGCGGCTCGCCGAACCACCTCGGCATGGAACTGCTCGGCATCCAGATGACCTTCGTGCCCTACAAGGGCGCGGGCGCGGTCGCCAGCGATCTCATCGCCGGACATATCCAGCTCGCGTCGCTGGGCTTCCCGGGCGGGCTGCCCCATGTGCAGTCGGGACGCCTGCGTGCGATCGCAGTCACCGGCGAGAAGCGCTCGTCGCAGCTTCCCGACGTGCCGACGGTTTCCGAGTCGGGTGTGCCCGGCTACAACGTGACGCTGTGGTTCGGGTTGTTCGCGCCGGCAGGCACACCCGCCAGCATCATCGGCCGGCTGAGCAACGAGTCGGCGAAGATACTCAGGAACCCCGACATCACCAGCAAGCTCAACGCGCTCGGGGCCGACGTGGCGCCCAGTTCGCCCGAGGAGTTTTCCCGCTTCGTGCGCGAAGAGATCGCGCGCTGGGCCAGGGTGGTCAAGGCGATCGGGATCAAGCCGGAGTAGCGGCGGCTGCACGCCGGCGAGCAGGGAAGCCCCATGACACCATCCACCCCGCCACCCGCCTGGCACCCCACCCGCGAGATCGAATTCATCGTCGGCACCCCGCCCGGTGGCGGCCAGGATCGCCCGGCGCGCACGCTGATCCGCATCCTGGAATCGGCGAAGCTGATCGACGTGCCGATGACGCTCGCCAACCTGCCGGGCAACGGCGGTGGCCATGCCTGGGAGGCGTTGCGCGCACGCGCGGGCGATCCGCATGTGCTGTCGATCAGCGCGCCACCGCTGCTGAGCAACCGCATCCTCGGCACCGGCACCTTCGACCATGCGGCGCTGGTGCCGGTGGCGAACCTGTTCACCGAGTACCTCGCGTTCATCGTGCCGGCCGATTCCCCGATCCGCGATGCAACGACCCTGCTCTCGATGCTCGCCGCCGATCCCGCCTCGATCAGGATTTCGCTGGCGACTGCCGTCGGCAGCACGAGCCATATCGCGATGGGACAGCTGCTCACGCACGCGGGTGCCGATCCCCGCAAGCTGGACCTGCGCGTGTTCGAGTCGGCACCCTACGCGGTGGACGACGTGGCCGCAGGCAATGCACAGCTCGGCGTGATCTCCGCGGTCAGTGCGCGCAAGGCGCTTGAGGCCGGCACCGTCCGCACGCTGGTGGTGTCCGCACCCGCTCGCCTGTCTGGCGTGTTCGCCGGCGCACCCACATGGACCGAGTCGTCCGTGCCCTGCGTCATCGGCCAGTGGCGCGGCGTGCTCGCTGCGCCGGGCATCGGCAGCGCGCATCTGGCGTACTGGACGCAGGTGCTGGGCAAGGCCGTCCGGCACCCGCAGTGGCAGGACGAACTGGCCGCCAACGGCTGGACCGACCACTTGCTCACCGGCACGCCGCTGCAGTCGTTCCTCGATGACGAGCGCGCCTTCACCCGCGACCTGCTGCAGGCACTGGGCCTGGTCAGTCCGCCTTGATGTTGCGTTCGCGGACGACCTTCTTCCAGGCCGCGATCTCCGCCGTCAGCAGCGCATTGAACTGGTCCGGCATCATCTGCAGCTCGGGTACCGCGCCGTTGGCGATGATCACGCTGGTGGCTTCGTCGGACGCCATGCCCTTGCGGATCTCGTCGTTGAGCCGGTTGACGATGGCCACCGGCGTCTTCGCCGGTGCCAGCACGCCCCACCAGGTCGCCACGTCATAGCCGGGCACGCCGGCTTCCGCGACCGAGGGCAGCTCGGGCATGAACGCCGCCCGCTTCGCCGTGGTGACCGCCAGCGCACGCAGCCGCTGCGCCTTCACCATCGGACTCACCGCCGGCGTGCTCGAGAACACCACCGGCACCTCGCCCGCGACGGCGGCCGCGACTGCGGGCGCGATGCCCTTGTAGGGCACGTGCACCATCGGCACCTTCGCATAGCTCACGAACAGTTCGGCGGCCAGGTGCGGGATGGTGCCGGCGCCGGCACTGCCGAAGTCGAGCTTGCCCGCCCGGGCACGTCCCAGCGCGATCAGTTCCTTCACCGAACGCACGGGCAGTGAAGGATGCACCGCCACCAGCAGCGGCCCGCGGCCCAGCATCGCAACCCCGGTGAGGTCCGTGTTCGGATCGTAGGGCAGCTTCGGATAGATCGCCGGGTTGATGACATAGCTCACCGTCACCAGCAGCAGCGTGTAGCCATCCGGCTCGCTGCGCGCGACCGCGTTGGTGGCGATGGTCTGTCCCGCGCCGGGGCGGTTCTCGACCACGACCGGCTGGCCCAGGCGCTTCTGCAGGTGCTCGGCGGCGAGCCGGCCCATGATGTCGGCCGAACCGCTGGGTGCGGTGGGCACCACCATGCGCAGGGGCTTGGCGGGGAAGGACTGCGCAGCCGCATGGGTGGGCGGCAAGGCAATGGCAAGGGCGGTCGCGGCAATCGCGAGATGGCGCATGGTTCTCCTCCGGGGTGCGGCTGCGTCGATGGATCGACGTCTGGCTCGAGTCTACGCCCTACCGCGGGGTCAGCGCTTCCACGACGGCGGCACCACGTGGCCCCGCCGCATCGCCATCCTGAGCAGCACGATGCCCACGGCCGTGCAGAACACGAACGCGGTCAGCGACGCCTCGATGCCGAACGACCCGCCGGTCAGCAGGGCCGGCCCTTCGATCGTGTCCCGGATCAACCCCGGCGCGGCCTCGCCGCCGGAGACGATGCCGGAGAAGACCGCCGACTGGGTGTAGTTCCACGACACATGGAAGCCGATGCCCAGCCACAGGCGGCGCGTGACCATGTACGCGGCCGCGAGGAGCAGGCCGGCCTCGATGCTGATGAACAGCGCACCGGTGACGGTGGCCTCGGGATTCACCAGGTGCAGGAACCCGAATACGAAGGAAGACACCACCAGCGCCACCCAGCTGCCCGCCCACTCCTCGACGATCCGGAACAGCGCGCCACGGAACAGCAGCTC
>Ga0068877_10003942_pt1 | contig 11723 bp, 7 predicted proteins | sample NOAtaG_FD_66437 | JGI IMG/M metagenome (GOLD analysis project Ga0068877, IMG submission 66437) | Freshwater lake microbial communities from Lake Erie, under a cyanobacterial bloom - NOAA_Erie_Diel6S_1000h metaG | ecosystem: Environmental > Aquatic > Freshwater > Lake | place: USA: Ohio, Lake... | reverse complement strand
CGTCGAGGCGATCAAGCGCGAGTTCGGCGCGCGCCGCCGCGATGGCCTGCGCGCGGAACTCCGCGAGCCGCGGCGCGATCTCTGCGAGCGGACGAAGCACGGGCACCGTCGCGAAGCGGGCGGGCACGGCCGCCAGGACACCCGATGCCGAGAGAAAGCCCGCGAAGCGGGGGAACACGATCGTGTCGATCGCAAGCCTGTCCGCGATGGCGCAGGCGTGCTGGCCTCCGGCGCCGCCGAACGCGACCAGCGCGTGTCGGCGTGGATCGACGCCATCGCGCACGCAGAGCGCTTCGATCGCAAGCGCCATGCGCGCGTCAGCGATCTCGAGGAAGGCCTGCATCGCCATTTCCGGCGACACCCCGCGCTCGGCCGCAGCAGCCGCCAGTGCGCGCTCGGCGCTGGCCCTGTCGAGGCTCATCGACCCCTCGCCCGTGGCCATGCGGCCAGCGAGCAGGTTGATGTCGGTGATCGTGAGCGGCCCGCCGCGCCCGTAGCACGCCGGTCCCGGATTCGACCCCGCGCTGCGCGGGCCGACCTCGAACGCACCATCGTGCGCGCGGCAGATCGAGCCGCCGCCGGCGGCGACGCTGTCGATCGCGACGCTCGGCGCCGCGACGGTTCGCCGCGCGATGCGCGATTCGGCGCGCAGCGCGACCTCGCCGTCCACCGTCCGCGAGACATCGGAACTCGTGCCGCCCATGTCGAAGCCGACCGCGTGCGAAATGCCATGGCGGCGGGCCGCTTCGCAGACGGCGCGCGCGCCGCCCGCAGGACCCGAGTAGAGCGTGTCCCGCGCGAGCAGCCGGTCCGCGCGCTGGAGGACGCCGGCGCTCGTGAACACGAATGCGCGGGCGTCGTGCGCGGAGCGTGTCGCATCATCGACGAACGTGCGCACGATCGGCGCGATCTGCGCGTGGATGCAGCCCGTCTCGGTGCGCGTGAGGAGCCGTGGATGCGGCGCGACCGCGCGCGCGGAGATCGCATCGAAGCCGACCGCGCGCAATGCGTCCGCGATGTCGGCCTCCCGACCGTTCGTCAGTGCGTGCGCCAGCGAGACGACGACGGCCTCGCATCCTTCCGCGCGGAGGGCCTGCGCGGCGCGTGCGCAGATCTCGGGAAGGGCGGCATGCTCGACCGCGCCATCGGGAGTGGATCGCTCAGGCAGATCGCGCACCGCGTGCGCCAGTGCGCGCGGACGCACGGGCACGCGGGCGAAGAGTTCTGGCCGCGTCTGGTCGCCGATCGTGACGACGCCCGTGAGCCCCTCCGAGACGAGGACGCCCACGCGTGCTCCGCGCCCCTCGAGAAGGGCGTTCGTTCCGCGCGTCGTCGAGAGCCGAAGTTCGACCGGCGGCAGCGGTCTGTCGAGCGGTGTCCGCGTCAGGATGTGAAGGCCGAGGCGTGGCGCGTCGATGGTGCGCTGCGATTGAGCGAGTCGAACGGGAGTTCCCGGTTCGAGCGCGACTGCTGTCGAGAGCTGCAGCACATTCCCGCGATGCGCCGTGATGCGAACGGCGTGCTCGATCCGCGCGTCGGTCGCCGCGAACTGCGTTGCGCCTTCCCCGGTCGCGCGTGGCTCGATCACCCACCCGTCGAGGAATCCATCGGGAATCTCGAGGCCTGCCGACGGACGCACACGGAGCATGGCGCCATCGCGCGCGACGATGGTCGCGACGATCGAGCCATCGGAGGGGACCTTTGCACGACGCATCGATCCATCGGGCGCGCATCCGACGAGGTCGGTGAACGTGCCGCCGGTGTCCAGCGCGACCAGCCATCGCGGCACGGGATCTCGGCTCGCAGCGCCGGGGTGATTGGGCTTCGCGGAGTCGGGCACGGTCGGCTATTCTGACGACATGGGCAGTTCCCGTGTCAGCTCCCGCGCAGCCCTGATCGTGGCCGGACTCGGCGCGGCCATCCTGGTCGCGGCGGTGTTCCTTGCCGAAAACCCCAATCAGAAGCCCGATTCCTCCGGCGCATCGAACCCCGCCACGCCAGCGACGGCTTCGGCTCCTTCTCGCCCGGAAGCCTCTGCGGCCCCAGCAGTTCCCGAGGCGGAGCGCACTGCGGCAATCGCGCCCACCGAGCCCGCGCCAGAGAAGCCGGCGCCGGCCGCCGCTGCCGTGTCGCCCGTTGCCCTTGGGCCCGTGCACAACCTCACGGTGCTCGACCTCGACGGAAAGCCGGTTTCGCTCGGGACGCTTGCGGGCCGACCGATGATCATCGAGATCTGGGCGACGTGGTGCGGGCCGTGCCGCACGAACCGCGCCCTCATCCACCGGATGCAGTCGGAACTTCCCGAGCGCGTTCTCGTCGTCGGGATCAGCGTCGATGCCGGGACGGGCGGAGAAAGCGCCGGTTCGATCGTCCAGTCGTTCCTCCGCTCGAATCCGCGCAACGATCATGAGTTCCTCGCGACGCCGGAGTTCATGGCCTTCGTGCGGCAGCGCACGGCCTCGAACTCGATCCCGAAGACGATGTACGTGACAGCGAAGGGCCAGGTGGCAGACCTCTCCGAAGGCGTGCAGGCGGAGCAGTGGGTGCGCGCGATGGCCCGCAACCTGAAGTAGCGCGCGCAGCCGCCTTTCCCAGCCAGCAATCCCAGGCATCGACTCCCACGTGCACGGATCTCGCACCGACAACACCGCCGGACCTGTCGTCGCCGGCCAGCGCGCCCGACGAGGAGCGGGCGCCGCGTCGTGGCTTCCGCTTCTCTTCACGGACATCGGCTACGCGCTCGGCGCGCTCATCGCATCGCCTGTCTGGCTCGTGCGCATGATCGTGACGGGGAAGATCAAGACCGATTGGCCAGCGCGGTGTGGCCGGGGCGCTGCGATTCCGGCAAGCGGGCGTCCGCGCATCCTGATCCACGCCGTTTCGGTCGGCGAAGTGAATGCGATCCGTGGACTCGTCGAGCGGCTCTCCGCCGACCGACTTGCGCCCGAGGTCGTGATCAGCGTGACGACGGACACCGGATTCGCCCGCGCGAAGGCGCTCTTCTCCGATCGTCACGCGGTGATTCGCACGCCGTTCGATTTCTCCGGCTTCGTCGGCCGCTGGCTCGATCGCGTGAAGCCCGACCTGCTGGTGCTGGTCGAGCTCGAGCTCTGGCCGAACATGATGCGTCTGGCCGAACGCGGCGGCATTCCCGTCGCGGTGGTGAACGGACGGCTCAGCGACCGGAGCATCGTTCGCTACCGCAAGGTGCGTGGCCTCGTGCACGGGATGTTCGCGCGCGCGACCACGGTGCTTGCGCAGAACGAGACGTACGCGTCGCGGTTTGCCGAACTCGGCGCGCGCGAGGCGCTTGTCTCGGGCAACATGAAATGGGACTCGATCGCAGTTCGCGACACCGTGCCCGGCGCAGACGCGCTGCGCGCCGAGCTCGGAGTCCCGGAGGGCGTGCCTGTCGTGGTCGCGGGCAGCACCGAGCCAGGAGAGGAGTTGCTTCTGCGCGACGCGCTGCCCGACGGCGTGCGCCTCGTGATCGCGCCGCGGAAGCCCGAGTGGTGGGACGGTGTCGCTGCGAATCTCCCCGGCTGCGTGCGGCGATCGCGCAAGGAGCGCGGCGGCGCGGGCACGCGCTACTACCTCCTCGACACGATCGGCGAACTCGGCATGGCGTACGCGTTCGCCGACGTCGTCGTCATGGGCCGGTCGTTCGGAAGGCTCTACGGCAGCGATCCGATCGAGCCGGCGAGCCTCGGAAAGCCCGTCGTCATCGGCCCGCGCGTCCAGGATTTCAAGGATGTGGTGGCCGCGTTCCTCGCGCACGGGGGCATCGTCCAGTGCGGCGCGTCCGAGCTGCGGGAGGTGCTGGCGCGGCTGTGCGGCGACGCGCGCGAGCGGGCCGCGCTCGCGGCGCGCGCGCGCGAGGCGATTCGCGACGAGCAGGGCGGGAGCGCGCGGACGGCGGAGGTCCTCCTGTCGATGCTTCCCGCGCCTTCGCCCTCGCGGGCGTGATACCCTCCGCGCATGGCAAGCAATGCAGAGGTCGCGGCGGCGTTCGAGGAACTTGCTGTCCTGTCGGAGATCCTCGGTGCGAACGTCTTCAAGGTGAACGCGTTTCGGAAGGCCGCGCGCGCGGTGGAGGCCCTGCCCGGCGAGGCCACCGCGATGTCCGTCGTCGAGCTGAAGGGAATCGACGGACTGGGCGCGTCGACCGCCGCGAAGGTCCACGAGTTCGCCGAGACGAAGACGATGTCTGAACTCGAGGAACTGCGGGCGCAGGTCCCGGCGGGCCTCAAGGAAGTGCTTGCGATCCAGGGAATCGGGCCGAAGACGGCGCGCGCGCTCTGGCTTGACGCGGGCGTCGTCGATCTCGCGTCCTTGAAGAAGGCGATCGATTCGGGCGCGGTCGAGAAGCTGCCGCGGATGGGCGCGAAGACGATCGCGAACATGAAGGAGGCGATCGCCTTCGCCGAGAGTTCGCGCGGCCGCGTGCGCATCGCGGAGGCGCTGCCGCTTGCCGAGCGGATGGTCGCCGAACTCGGTCGCCTGCCGTTCGTCGAGCGCGTGGCGTACGCGGGCAGCCTGCGCCGTGGCAAGGAGACGATCGGCGACATCGACATCCTCGCATCGTCGACCGAGCCCGCGAAGCTGATGGAGGCGTTCCGTGCGCGCGACGAAGTGGCGAAGGTGCTTGCGAGCGGCGAGACGAAGACGAGCGTCCAGACCGCGGGCGGCGTGCAGGTCGACCTGCGCGTCGTGCCGCTCGATCGGTTCGGCGCGGCGCTCCAGTATTTCACGGGCAGCAAGGAGCACAACGTCGCGCTCCGCGAGCGCGCGATCGCGCGGGGCTTCAAGCTCAACGAGTACGGGTTGTTCACGGTCGGCGCCGATGGCGCGGTGGCCGACGGCGCCGAGCCCGCTGCGGCGCGGGAGGAGCGTGACATCTACGCGGCGCTCGGACTCGACTGGATGGAGCCGACGATGCGCGAGGATCGCGGCGAGATCCGCGCGTTCGACATCGAGGCGCCCGGGCATGGCGCGAAGCACGTCGCGGTGGTGACGCTGGCGGACATCAAGGCGGAACTTCACTCGCACACGACCGCCTCCGACGGCGCGATGTCGATCGACGAACTCGTCGAGGCGGCGGCCGCGCGTGGATTCCACACGATCGCGATCACCGACCACTCGAAGAGCCAGTTTCAGGCGAACGGCCTCGACGACAAGCGGCTGCGCGCGCACATCGAGGCGATTCACGAGGCGCGCAGGCGCCACCCGGCGATGCAGATCTGGGCCGGAAGCGAGGTCGACATCCTGGCCGACGGATCGCTCGACTACGACGACGACCTCCTCGCCGAACTCGACTGGGTCGTCGCGAGCCCGCACAACGCGCTCAAGCAGGAGCCGGCCGCTGCGACCGAGCGGCTTCTCAAGGCGATCGCGCATCCGCTTGTTCACGTGATCGGCCACCCGACCGGCCGCATCGTGAACGGTCGCCCCGGACTCGAGCCCGCGATGAACGAACTCTTCGCGGCAGCGAAGGATCACGGCACCGCGCTCGAGATCAACGCGCACCACATGCGGCTCGATCTCCGCGACGTCCACGTGAAGGGCGCCGTCGACGCGGGCTGCATGCTTGCGATCGACTGCGACGTCCACGGCCGCGAGGATTTCGACGAGCTCCGCTACGGCGTGATGACCGCGCAGCGTGGCTGGCTGCCGAAGGCGCAATGCCTCAGCTGCATGGACGCGAAGGCGCTGGACGCGTGGCGGCGAAAGAAGCGGTGAATGCGAGAAGTTCGCCCGTCGAGGAGTTTGCTCGTCGAGGATTTTGCGCGTCGAGGATTTTGCGCGTCGAGGAGTTTGCTCGTCGAGGGTGAAGCCCGAGCGGGTTGCTGCAGGAGTCGACAGCCAAAACGGGTGCCACCACTTCCATTGGTGGTTCCGCGCGCGTATCGGCCAGCGTGTTGGTTGAGGCCACCCCGACTCCGCACGACTGGAAGTAGTGGCATTCGTTTGGGCTGACGACCCGGACGGTTTGTTGCGCGCGCTGCGCGCTCGTCTCACCCGACGTCGCCGAGACCGAGCGCTTCGCCGTAGGTCGAGAGCACGACGCGGCGGATCGTCCGTTCGTCGTCTGCCGCCAGCAGCGGGCTCCGCGCGATCCAGTCCGTCGCGTCGCGGCGCGCGCGCTCGAGGAGGCCGAGGTCGCGGACGAGATCCGCCACCTTGAAGGGAGGCAATCCGCTTTGCCGCGCGCCAAACAGTTCGCCCGGTCCGCGGATCGCAAGATCGAGCTCGCTGATCTTGAAGCCGTCGTCGGTCGACTTGATCGCCTCGAGCCGTGCGCGGCCGTCGTCCGTGATCGGATCCGCGATCAGGACGCAGACGCCGCCCTTCGCGCCGCGCCCGACGCGCCCCCGCAACTGGTGCAGCTGCGCGAGTCCGAATCGGTCCGCATGCTCGATCGCCATGACCGTGGCGTTCGGGACGTCGACGCCGACCTCGATGACGACCGTCGCGACGAGCGCGTCGATCTCGCCCGCCCGGAACCGGTCCATCAGCGCATCGCGTTCGTCCGCCTTCATGCGGCCATGCATGCCCGCGAGCCGGACGCCCGCGAGCGGTCCCTTCTCGAGCCGCGCGAGATGTCCCGCGACGTCCTTGAGTCCGAGGTCCGATTCCTCGACCGCCGGCACCACGATGAACGCCTGTTCGCCGCGCGCGATGCGTTCCCTGACGAACGCATACGCATCGGCTGAACGCGACTCGGGCAGCACGCGCGTGTGCACCGGCGCGCGGCCGGCCGGACGATGGCGGATCGTGGAGACGTCGAGATCGCCGTACACCGTGAGCGAGAGCGTGCGCGGAATCGGCGTCGCCGTCATGACGAGCATGTGCGGCGTCTGGCCGGCGGGGGCCTTGCCCCGGAGCTCGGCCCGTTGCGCGACGCCGAATCGGTGCTGTTCGTCGATGACCGCGAGCGCAAGCGCATGGAAGCGCACGTCTCCCGTGAGCAGCGCGTGCGTGCCGATCGCGATGTCGACGCCACCTGTCTCTCCGCCGCCCATCTCGACGAGATCGCGGATGCGCGCGCGCTCGCTTGCCGTCAGGCTTCCCGTGAGAAGCGCCACGCGGACGTTCGTTCCCTCGAGCAGCCGCGAGATCGTCGCGAAGTGCTGCTCGGCCAGCAGTTCGGTCGGCGCCATGAGCGCGGCCTGATGCCGGTTCGCCACGGCGACCAGCATCGATGCGAGCGCGACCGCCGTCTTGCCTGCGCCGACGTCGCCTTGCAGCAGGCGGTTCATCGGCCGCGCGTCCGCGAGGTCCTTCGCGATCTCGTGGAAGGTGCCGAGCTGGTCGGCGGTCAGCGTGAAGGGGAAACGAGCGAGGATCTCCCTCTCGAGCGCGGCGCCCATCGGCAGCTCGGGCGCGCCTTGCGCCGAGCGCATCCGGCGCTTCAGCGCCACCGCGAGTTGCAACGCGAGCAGTTCGTCGTAGGCGAGGCGTGTGCGCGCGCGGGAGAACTCGCCTTCGTCGACCGGCGCGTGCATCGCCCGATGCGCATCGCCGACGCCCATGAGCCCGCGCTCGGCGAGATACGACGGGAGCAGCGTCTCGGGAATCGCGGCGCACGCAGCGGGAAGGATGCGCGCCACCGTCTCCTCGATCGTGCGCGACGGCGCGGCCTCGCTCGAGGGGTAGACGGGCCGAAGCCGCTCGACCCGGGCGGCGGGCGACTGCTCGGCGACGACCTCCGTCCACTTTGCGTTCACGAACTCGAGGTAGTTGCGCTCGAGCTTCGCCTTGCCTTCGACGATGCCCTGCTTGCCCGGATGCAGTTTGCCCCGCAGCCACGGCATGTTGAAGAAGACAAGACGCGCCGTGCCGGTTCCATCCTCGACCGTCGCCTCGAGCCTGGGCTTCCGGCCGAACGAGGGACGCACCGCCGCGATCGTGCCCCGGACGGCGATGTGGGCGGACCGCTCGGAGGCCGGCTTCGCGCCCAGGTGCGCGACGTGCGCCGCGATCGAGTCCTCGCCAGCTTCCTGCTCGACGCGGAACGGGAAGTGGCGGATGAGGTCGCCGACCGTGCGCAGTCCGAGCGCGTTGAAGGCGCGCGCGCGCGCCTCGGTCATGCCGGTGGCCGCGCGCAGCGGTTGAGCGAGGATGTCGGCTTGGCCGGTCGGCATGCGTCGGTCCCTCGGGGCGCGCGGAAACACGTCGCCATGCTCCAATCGCTCCCGGGGGTTCGTACTATACGAGCCCTACGGAAGCACCCGTGAAGCGACCACCATTCGACCCCTCGCGCGCGCAAGGCGATCGTTTCGACGCCGGGTTGTTCGATCCGACGCCCGCTGGCCCGCGCGGTTCAGCGGGTGGATCGCAGGAGCCACGCGGCGCGCCCGAGGCCGGCGAGCCGCGCGAGCAGCGCGAACAGCGCGAACTCGGCGTCTCCGCCATCAGCGATCTCATCTCGCGCACGCTCGAGGACGGCATGCGCGGCACCTTCCGGGTGCGCGGCGAGATCGCGAACCTCTCGAAGCAGCGCCACTGGTACTTCTCGATCAAGGATGACAAGAGCGTGCTGCGCTGCGTGATGTGGCAGAGCGACGCGCAGCGGGTGGGATTCGTGCCGAAGGAGGGCGACGCGATCGTCGTCACCGGAAAGATCGGCCACTACGCGCCGCAGGGTTCGACGCAGTTCTACGCGACGAAGCTCGAGCCGCAGGGCGTCGGGCTGCTCGAGCAGCGCTTCCAGGCGCTGGTGGCGGAACTGCGCGCGCTCGGGTACTTCGAGGAGTCGCGCAAGAAGCCGTTGCCTGCGCACCCGCGTCGGGTGGCGGTCGTCACCAGCGCATCCGGAGCGGCGGTGCAGGACGTGATCAAGACGGCGCGCGAGATGCGCGCGGCGGTCGAGTTCCTGGTGATCGACGTCCGCGTGCAGGGAGACGGCGCTGCGGGCGAGGTCGCGCGCGCCCTTCGCGCGGTGGGGCGCGCACACGTCGACCTCGGCATCGACGCGGTGATCGTCACGCGCGGCGGCGGCTCGCGCGAGGATCTTTGGGCCTTCAACGAGCGCGAGGTGGCCGACGCGGCGTTCGCGCTTCCGATTCCGCTCGTCGCCGCGATCGGCCACGAGGTCGACACCAGCGTCATCGAGCTGGTCGCGGACCGCCGCGCCAGCACGCCGACACAGGCCGCCATGCTGCTCCTGCCGGACAACGCGGCGCTGCTTGAGCGATGCGACCGGTTGACGCGCGACCTTCGCAACGCCATGCGCTGGAGCCTCCAGTCGCGCCGCGACCATGTGCGCGAGCTCGAGTCGTCGCCGGCGCTTGCGAGCCCGGCGTTGCGTCTCGCCCGCACGCGTCACGAACTCGAGCGCCTCTCGCAGCGGCTTGCCTCTGCGGTCACGGCGCGTGTGCGCGGCGGCCAGCGGCGCGTCGACATGGCGGCGGCGCGCCTGCAGGCCCGCTCGCCGGCGGTGCGCCTCGGCCAGGCCAGGGCGTCGCTCGAGACGATCCGACCAAGGCTTCGCCGGGCGTTCGCGACATCGATCGCGCTGCGCCGGTCGGCGCTCGCGGCGCTCGAGAGCCGCCTCCGCGCCTCGGGCCCGGAGGAGACGCTCGCCCGTGGATATGCGATCGTGACGGATGCGAAGGGCGGTCTGGTTCGCTCGTCGCTGCCCGGCGCACTGCCCGATGGCGCGCGGGTGGCGGTGCGGTTCATCGATGGAACGGCGCCCATGCGGGTCGAAAGAGGCCAGTCGGGCGGTTGAGGGAAGGCGAGAGGTCGTCAGATGTCCGCGCGTCCGGCGCGGGAAAGGTCGAGGCACGATGAGCAAGAAGAAGCAGGAAGGCGAGTCGGCGGGCGGGACGGAGGCGATCGATCCCGCGATCGCGGCGATGAGCTACGAGATCGCTGTCAAGGAGCTCGAGTCGCTCGTTGCATCGGTCGAGCAGGGCGAGGTCGGACTCGAGAAGAGCCTGGCCCTCTATCGACGCGGCGAGCAACTGGTCCGGCACTGCAAGGCGCTTCTTGACAAGGCCGAGACGACGGTGCGGACGCTGTCGGTGGGCGAGTTCGAGCGGGAAGTGCAGTAGAGTTCCGGCCGGTCGAGCCGATCATCGGTCGGCGCGGGGCGGGCGATGTTCGCGCTGTTCCCGCGCCTCGGCCGATGCCGGCCGATGGTTTCGGGTCCGTTCGCTCGATCCGTGTCGGGTGTCCACGTTTGGTGCCTGTCGAACCACGAGTCCAGCCTCTTTCTCACGATGTGGGCGCCATCGATCGTCGGGGCGTTCTTCGCGTTCTGCTTCGGCGCCTGCGTCGGCAGTTTCCTGAACGTGCTGGTCTGGCGGCTGCCGACCGGGCAATCGGTGGTGACGCCGCCGTCGCGGTGCCCGAAGTGCGGCCATCGCCTGACGTGGCGGGAGAACCTTCCGATCATCGGATGGCTGCTTCTGCGGGGGCGCTGCAAGGCCTGTCGCAGCGCGATCAGTCCCGCGTATCCGATCATCGAACTGACGGTCGCGCTGCTCTTCGCCGGGGCGTTCCTGGTCTTCTACGGTCCGCTCGATCGAGGCCCGAACGACCTCTTCCATGACGCCGCAAGCCCGTGGTGGCACATCCAGGGGTTCAGCCGAAGCTGGCCCGCCTACGTCGTGGTCATGACGTTGGTCGCCGGGCTGGTGGCCATGACCCTCGTCGACGCGAAGTCGATGCTCATCCCGGTCGAGATCCCGACGTTCGTGACCGTGGTCGCATTCGTCGGGTGGACCGTCCAGGGGTTCATTCCCGAGCCGCGGAACTTCCGCGATTTCCTGCCGATCCCCGCGACAAACTGGGCGACGGCGTTCGCCTGCGTTGGCATGCTCGGGGGGCTGGGTGTGTCGCGCTGGCTGGTGGCCACCGGGCGGCTGCGCGCGAGCTTCTCCGACTGGTACGACTACGTGAAGCCCGGCGGGGACGGGAACGACTATCCGCACGCCCGCCGCGAGATGATGGCAGAGGTGGCCTTCCTGCTTCCGGGCTTCGCCGGGGCCGGCATCGCCTGCCTCGTGGCGGCGTTGATCGGATACGCCTCGACCGACCTCGTCTGCCAGCCCATGACGCTGCTCGGCGGTTCGATGCTCGGCTGGATCGTCGGCGGCGGGCTGGTGTGGGCCATCCGGATCCTCGGCTCGCTGGCCTTCGGCCGCGAGGCGATGGGCCTCGGGGACGTCCACCTGCAGGCGGCGGTGGGGGCGGCGCTCGGCTGGAAGGTGGCGGTCCTCGCCTTCTTCGTCGCGGTGTTCATCGCGATCATCTGGGCGCTCGCGAGTCTTCTCCTTCGCCGCTTCAGCCGGTTCTTCAAGCGGGAAATCCCGTTTGGACCGCACCTTGCGATCGCCGCCATCCTGTTCGTCGTCGCGCGCGGCGTGCTGGTGGGCGGTCTCGATGGGTTCACGCGGACGATCGAGGGCGGCGTGCGGCTCGCAACCGGCGTCGAGCCGGCCGACGCCGAGATTCCGCGGAAATCGCTGCCCGCGCAACTTGCGCAACCTCGCGATCAACGGTGAAATGCGGCCCACGCGGACGATGCTTCGGAGACGGATCTCCGGACGCCCGCGCGCCTCTCTTCGGAAGGGATGCCACCGTCATGTCAGGCTCGATGTTCCGTTTCCACACCGTTGTTCTCGCGGCGATCACCGCGGGCGCACTTCTCGGCGGCTGCAGCAGCGCCCAGAAGGACGAACTTGCCATGCTGAAGGAAGAGAACGCGCAGCTGA
>Ga0068877_10003935_pt1 | contig 11729 bp, 9 predicted proteins | sample NOAtaG_FD_66437 | JGI IMG/M metagenome (GOLD analysis project Ga0068877, IMG submission 66437) | Freshwater lake microbial communities from Lake Erie, under a cyanobacterial bloom - NOAA_Erie_Diel6S_1000h metaG | ecosystem: Environmental > Aquatic > Freshwater > Lake | place: USA: Ohio, Lake... | reverse complement strand
TGCCAGGACGTCTTGCATCCCACACCGCTGGAGAGAATCAGCCCCAGGCAGGCGAGGAAGCCCATGTGCTTGACGCGATACTTCATTCGTACAAATCCCTTCGTGTTGCGGAGATAGATGGAGACGCCTTGGGCGAGACGGATGACTTGGAGCAAGTGTTGGAAAGAGCAGGTCGCAACCCTATGGCACGATCCCCTCCAGACCGGATGGCCGGAAACGAGGCGGATGCTAGAAACGCTACGGAAACCATGTCAAGGCCGATTCGGTCAGAACCTTCCGTTTCTCCCTGCCATCGGTATCGCGCCAGCGGAAACCAAAAAGAATCGACCTGGAGCAGATGCAAAGCTATCATCGGATCAGCCAAACAGCGCTGCCACTGCTCCAGAGGATCCAACATGAGTACCCAAGCCACCAAGGCGACTGAGCAACCCTCGCTGTCGCGTCGTACGCTATGGAGCCAACTGGGGCAGGGATTCGGCAGCCTGGCACTGGCTTCGCTGCTGGAACGCGATACCCCGCTGCTGAGCGCCCCCGCAGAACCTGCCCTACATCCCTCGCTTCGAACTCCCGATTTTCCACCCCGCGCCAAACGGGTGATCCAACTCTTCATGGCTGGGGCGGCAAGCCATCTGGACCTCTTCGACTTCAAACCGGAATTGGTGCGCCGACACGGTCAGCCAAGCGACTTTGGAGAACCGGTGGAAGCCTTCCAAAATGGCTTAGGACCCTGGCTGAAACCGATCTGGAACTTCCGCCCCTACGGCCGCTCAGGAAAACTGCTCAGCGATGCCGTCGCTCCGCTGGGCCGCGTGGTCGACCAGATGGCATTCGTCCACAACATGGTAGGCAAGACGGGAGTCCATTCGCAGGGGACACTGCTTCAAGCCACCGGGTTCCAGTTGCCCGGCTTCCCCGGCATGGGCTCGTGGATCAGCTACGGCCTGGGATCACTCAACGACAACCTGCCGACATTTGTCGTCCTCCCCGACCATCGCGGTTTCGCCTCCAACGGCGTCAAGAATTGGGATGCGGCCTTCCTTCCCGGTCAGCACAGCGGGACGATCATCTACCCTGGGCGGTCCGCGCCGATCGCTGACCTCTTTCCACACCCGGCCGCCGACTACATCTCCAAGGAGTCGGAGTCAGCGACCCTTTCCACCCTCTCCCGCTTGAATCAGTTGCATGCACAAAAGCGGCCTGAGGACAATCGCCTGGATGGACGGATCGAAAGCTACGAACTAGCCGCTCGCATGCAACTAGCAGCGCCCGAAGCACTTCGCTTTCAAGACGAACCTGCACATATCCTTCGGCTCTACGGACTCGATCAACCTGCCAAGACCTGGCCTGCGGAAATCAATGTCCCCGAGGAAATCCATCATTTCGCCACCAAATGCCTTGCCGCTCGGCGACTCCTGGAACGCGGGGTTCGATTCGTTCAGATCTGGAGCGGTAACGACAATGGGTTCCCTCGCAGGAATTGGGATTCCCACGAAGACGTCCAGCGCGACCACTTCCCCTTGGCACTGGGAATGGCCACCGCCACCGCAGCCTTGATCGAGGACCTGAGGCAACGCGGCATGCTGGAAGATACCTTGATCCTGTGGACCACCGAATTCGGTCGAATGCCCTCCAGTCAAGGTGGTACCGGTCGTGATCACAATCCGTTCGTCTTCACCAACTGGCTATGTGGTGGCGGTATTCGCGGCGGAATCACCGTGGGAGAAAGCGACCCGTTCGGCTACAAGCCACTGGATCGAGATCACCCCACCCAGGTCTACGATATCCACGCGACGATTCTCAAACTTCTTGGTATCGACCATACTCGGCTGACCGTCCGCAACAATGGCATCGACCGCCGCTTGACGGATGTCCATGGCCACCCGATCGATGCATTGATCGCCTGACCAACTCCCCCATCCCGGCTGTAGTCCAGACCTTCGGTCGACGGAATCGCCTGGCTGGATTCCGATTGCTTCCCCCTTCGATCCAATACTGCCGTCAGCGGCCGGAAAATATGGTCCCTAGGGGAGGCTCGGAAGGGGCGATCGCGTCACTGCATCCCCTTAGGCCCCATGGATGACTGGCGCTTTGCAAGCTTAGGAATGAGGCTACCATTGCCGCAAGGCACCATGGTCTCGCAGTGGGTAACTCGTAACCCACCGCCCCACCCAGTAGTCGGATGAACCTAAAAAGTCTCGAACCGCTGCGTCCGGCAGTCAAGCAACTATTGCCATCATTAGGATTCCATGTCGGCAGCCAAGCGGATATCGGATCGAAGCGAAGCCATCGCGACACACAACAAAAGATTGCGGCCCAGTACATCGCCCTAGGATCGAAGCTTTGGAAGGGACGGCGTGCCGAATCAGCACGCCTGCAGGACGGTGCAAGCTCCCCGGTTCGGTGAATCCCACTTGCCTTCAATTCGCATTGGTCCCCAATACGCCGCTTGCTATAGTCTCGCGTTGGCAGACTCCCCGACTCGATGGAGCAGGGGGACAGGATAGAACAGGTTCATCGAGAGGTGCGACATGGCGGTCGGTACCGTGCGTTGGATAGCGGCGATCGGTTTGGGGATCGCAATCGGCTGGGCTCTTGCCTCCCTTGCGTGGCTGCCTGAATCGATTGCGCAGGACCGATTCCAGGAGAACGCCAACTGGTCCGCTCTTTCGGCCGCCCCCCACGACATGTGGACCCCCGAGGAACGGATCAACATCGAAGTCTACGATCGCTGCAACACGGGAGTCGTCTATATCACCACCAAGTCGATTTCGCGAGACTCTTTCCTGACGCTCTCCGCAGTGGCTGGCAGCGGCAGCGGTTCGGTATTGGACCATCAAGGGCATATTCTGACCAATTACCACGTCATCGAAGACGCTCGCGACATCCAGGTGACTCTGGCTCATGGGGAATCGTATCCGGCCGAACGAGTTGGGCAGGACCCGGACAACGACATCGCGGTGCTCAAGATCAACGCCCCAGTCGAACTGCTTCATCCGATTCCCCTGGGTGACTCCAGCCAGCTTCGCGTCGGGCAGCGAATCCTGGCGATCGGCAATCCGTTTGGGCTGGAACGGACGTTAAGCGACGGCATCATCTCCAGCCTCAATCGCCAGCTTCCCTCCCGCAGCAACCGCACGATGCGATCGATCATCCAGATCAACGCGGCACTGAACCAGGGGAACTCCGGCGGCCCCCTCCTCAATTCACTGGGGGAATTGATCGGAATGAATACAGCCATCGCCACCAGCACCGGTGATAGCGCAGGAATCGGCTTCTCGATCCCTTCCAACACGATACGGCGTGTCGTTCCTCAGTTGATCTCTAGCGGCAGAGTGATTCGTCCGACGATCGGAATCACTCGCATCTATGAGACGAAAGAGGCGCTGGGCCTCCTGGTGGTCAAGGTGACTCCTGGTGGGCCGGCCGATCAAGCGGGGATCCGAGGTTTCCAGATGAAGAAAAGTTCGGGGCGACGCGCCGGGATCCTTTTCGAACAGGAAGTAGTCGACCCCAGCTCGGCCGACCTGATCATCGGCATCGACGGCCAGCGAATCACCAAGGTGGACGATCTTCTGGCGCTGATTGAAAGCCGAAAAGCGGGAGACCAGGTGCAGGTGTCGATCATCCGCGAAGGACGCCAGATGACCATCCCTATCGTGCTGGGCGCTTCCGAGTGATCGACGGGATCAGCCAGCCGGGAATCGTCGCCCCGGGTGAAAAGCCAAGCATCCCAAGGTGGCCATAGTCACCCCCCATAGCTCTCCGATGGTGTTGTCGGCTACCATCTGGCATGGGGATTTCTAAGCGGTTGGCATCGCAAGAAGAGCGACGGGAAGCCGCTATGGGCAGCCCCAGCGATGCATGGCAAAATCAGACCGGAAAGGCAAATCATGCGACTTGGAAAAATCGTCTGGGACCAGGCGCCTCGAGTGGTGCTGGTGGAAGAGGGCCAAGTGCGTTTGCTTGGCGATCGATCCCTGAGCGATCTTTCGTCGCTGCTTTCGGCCCAAGACCCAGTTGCTGCGGTCGGCGGGCTGAAGATCGATTCCTCGGCGATTCCGATCCACCAGGTGCAATGGCTGCCTCCGATCGATCGCCAAGAGGTGTGGGCTGCGGGGGTCACCTACAAACGATCGCAGAAAGCGAGGATGGAGGAATCGGAAGCTGCGGCCGACTGCTACTGGCGTGTCTACCAGTCGCCTCGCCCGGAACTCTTCATGAAGGCGACGCCAGGGCGATGCAGCGGACCTGGACAGCCGCTGCGCATTCGCTTTGATGCCACATGGAATGTGCCGGAGCCGGAACTGGCGCTGGTACTCTCCCCCCAGATGAAACTGGTCGGCTTCACGATCGGCAACGATATGAGCTCGCGGGATATCGAAGGGGAAAACCCACTCTATCTGCCTCAAGCGAAAGTCTATCGGCAGTGCTGTGGTCTTGGCCCGTGGATCACGCTGGCATCGGCGATGCCGCCACGCGATCAGATCGGAATCTCGCTGAAGATCCATCGCCAAGGTGCATCGATCTTTGAAGGAACGACGCAGATTGCGGCGATGGCCAGAACGTTCGAAGATCTCATCTCTTGGCTTGGTCGCGAGAACGACTTCCCCGACGGCGCCATCCTGCTGACGGGCACTGGGATCGTCCCTGACCCTCCCTTCACGCTGCAGTCGGGAGACCTGGTGGATATCACCATCGATGGCATCGGAACGCTCACCAATCCCATCGTGCAGGATCCCGCCCCGGCAGCCTGATTGGAGTCGGGCCACCGGCTTTCGACATATCGCTAGAAAAGAGACGTCAGTGGCCGACGAGAACCTGCGGCCACAGGAAAGGAACTTTTGGCATGGCTACCGAACCCGTATGGATTGCCGGACAGTGGCGTCAGTTGGATGGACAGGCTGCCTTCCAGGCGCTGGACCCCAGCACCGGGCTGCCGATCGAATCGCACTTTCCCATCAGCTCCTGGGCCGATTGCGATTTGGCATTGGATGCTGCCGTCGATGCATTTTGGGAACTCCAGCAACTTGGCCCCAACGCGCTATCGGACTTTCTTCTTGCCTATGCCGATGCGATCGATTCCGACGCGGACGGGTTGGTGGAGATCGCCCATCGGGAAACGGCACTGGCCAAAGCGCCGCGACTAAAGGATGTCGAACTTCCACGCACCACCAACCAGCTCCGGCTGGCAGCCAAGGCCGCCCAAACCGGTTCTTGGTCCCAGCCGATCATCGACACCAAGCTCAACATCCGCTCGTGCCTGGAACCACTCGGTCCGGTAGCCGTCTTCGGTCCCAACAATTTCCCTTTTGCCTTTGGCAGTATCTCCGGGGGCGACTTCGCCGCTGCGATCGCGGCCGGTTGCCCAGTGATCGCCAAGGCGAATACCGGCCATCCCGGCACGACGCTTCGCTTCGCGAAACTAGCTGAATCGGCGATCCGGCAGACTGGACTTCCTTCGGCAACGATCCAGTTGATCTACCGCACCAGCCACGAGGATGGTGCTCGTTTGGTTTCCGATCCTCGCATCGGCGCCACCGGCTATACCGGCTCACGCCACGCCGGACTGGTACTGAAGGAGGCAGCCGACCGCGCCGGGAAACCGATTTACCTGGAACTCTCCAGTGTCAATCCAGTCGTTCTGCTTCCTGGAGCGATCCAGGAGCGCAGCGACGCACTGCTGGATGAGTACGTCACCAGCGGCTTGATGGGGACCGGTCAGTTCTGCACCAATCCTGGCCTACTTTTGCTGTTGGAGAGCGAGGCCAGCGAGCAGTGGATCGGGAAACTTGCAGATCGATACCAGAAAGCTCCCGCCGGCACCCTGCTGTCTCGCAATGTCCAAAAAAGCCTCCAGCAAGGGATCTCCCTTCTCGAGCAGGCTGGTGCCAAGCGGCTGACCACAGCAGCACCGGCAGTGGAGGGAGGCCGATGCTCCTGCGCCAATACCCTGCTGCGAATCACCGGAACTCAGTTCCTGAATGATCCGGAAATGTTTCAGACGGAAATCTTCGGCAATGCTGCTTTGATCGTCGTCGCTTCCTCCATCTCCCAACTCCAGCAGATCCTCCTCCAGCTCGAAGGCAACCTTACCGGCTGCATCTATTCCGATACGCAAGGTAGCGACGATGAGTGGTACGACATTCTGGCCCCCCTGCTGGCTCATCGGGTCGGAAGGTTGCTCAACGACAAGATGCCCACGGGAGTCGCGGTCAGTCCGGCGATGAATCATGGCGGCCCCTATCCCAGCACCGGCCACCCAGGCTTCACCGCAGTCGGCATTCCCACCTCCATCGGTCGCTTCGCCAAGCTGACGTGCTACGATGCCTTACGCCAAGCCAGACTGCCCTGGGTGCTTCGCGATCCGAATCCCACCGGCCAAACTTGGCGCTGCATCGATGGCCAGTGGACCACGGATCACCTGCCTGGGGCAAGATGACCCCAAGACTACGAAAGCCCGTGCCCCTGCACTTTTCCCTCGCTAATCCACTTGGCAATCTTTCGGCCGCTGGAACTGAACGGCAGTTTGGCAAGCTCTTCGGGAGCGACCCAAAGCAGGTCGGCCGACGAACTCCAACGGCCGGCCAGCGCCCGTCCCATCCACACCGATAGCTCGATCCGGTAGCGCGTCACCGCATGGCGGAGGCTACCGACAGGTTCCACAGGTACCAGGCCACGCCCCAAAATCCTACCAGCTTGATCGGCAATCGCTTGATGCTGCTCCTCCAGACTTTCCCGGCCTGTCAGATCGAAGCGGGGAAAATCAAAAAGACCTGCCCATCGCTCTCCCTCCCCACATCGACGCACCAGCCATCGCCCACGGCGATCGACCACCAGCACCACCCACTCCTCCAGATCGGTATAAACCTTGGGAGGCTTGGCCGCAGGAATGCGATCGACCTTACCCAACCGATGCGCACTGCACCAGCGTGCAATGGGACATGCCAAGCAATCGGGATTCCTCGGAGTGCAGATCATCGCACCCAGATCCATGAGGGCATGATTGATCTGCCCCATCCCTTCAGCGACCACCAGGCGGTCGGCAAATTGCCAAAGCACCTTCTGAGAACGAGCCGTCGCTAAGGGCTCTTCCCAGGCGATGTACCGCGCGTACAGCCGCTGGGTATTGGCTTCGAGAATCGAATAGGGCTGGTCCCAGGCGAACGACACGATGGCCGAGGCGGTATAGCGACCGATGCCGGGCAGCTTGCGGACCTCATCCCAGAGCTCTGGAAATCGGCCTCCATGCTCCCGCTCGATCCGCTGGGCCGCCTCATGCATCTGCGTCGCTCGTCGATAGTACCCCAAACCTTCCCAAAGGCGATGCACCTCGGAAAGATCGGCCTGGGCCAAGGCTTGAATCGTCGGGAAACGCCTCAAAAACCTATCAAAGTACCCAAGCACTGTTGCCACCTGGGTCTGTTGCAGCATGATTTCGCTGACCCAGATCGCGTAGGGATCGGAGGTCTGGCGCCAGGGCAGACGACGCTGGTTCAACTGATACCAATCCAGCAGGGCCTGCCGCGTGGCATCCACCGCCACCATCGGCTCGCATTCCCCGCCCCTGGTCCCTTCGTCTCGAGTCTTTCGTCTTTTGGAAACCATGGTGGAATGCTGCACTGTCCTCCGCAAACCGCCGTTTGCCGTCCAGCCTGCGAAGCGTCTGCCTCCCAGCCCTCATCTTGTACCGCCAGTCAATCATGGTACACTTTTTAGATTGGTGACGGGTTGGCTGAAGTTGTCTTCGCCAGCAAGCAAACGCTTTCAGTTGGCTTGTTTTCTTCGTTGCCGATTCCGTGACTAGACGACGGTGCTGGTAGCCCCTCCAAGGGTATCCATCATGGTCCGGTTCCCATCCTTTGTTACATCATCCAAACTGACGACGCCTGGATGGAATTCTCGTTTGCTCGGCGGACCGCCGGCGAAGTGGATTCCGCGTGACGGAAACCTCGATTCCAATGACCTTTCGTGGCGAGCTCTGTTGGCGGTGGATCTCGAACCGATTCGCGATCACTCCCCCTTCAACTCGGAATGGCTTCGGTGGTGCATGGAAACCACTGCGGTTGGGGAGCTTCATCGACTCGGATCATCAACGTAGCCGACAAAGCTCGCACGATCAGTCCCGATTCTGCCTCCATTCAGGGAAGCAGCGGTCATACCAATGGGCATTCGGGCAGGATAGATCTGCCCGACCTTTGGCAGGAACTGGTTCTCCGTCGAGGCGTGGTTGAAATGGAAATGGGTTGAAATGGAAATGGAAGGGGAAGCAAGCAATGCCCCTGATCCGCCTTTTGAAGGATCGAAGAACCTGACTTCCTGCCTCAGCAGGATCATGATGGATACCGCTTCGGTTGGCCAACAGCACCGATAGATGCTGGGAGTCCGTACCGATGCTCATTCTGACATTTCCCTGGAACAATCTCTCCGGCTGGTTTCTCCTAGCCGCTAATGAGCCGTTGCAGGGAGTCGGCTATGTGGTCGCCGCCATCGCTGGCGCCGTCGCGATCTACATCTGGAATAAGCTCCAGGGAGCCGACGCCAGGACGCAGTCCCGAACGCTCCTCGATCAAGCCAAATTGGAAGCGGGAAACGTCGTTCGGGAAGCGGAACTGGAAGCAAAGGCCAAGGCGCTGGAGCAGCAGCGAAAGGCCGAGGCCGATCTCCAGGCAGCCAGGGATGCCCTCCGCGACCGCGAAACAGCAACGATCCGCCGCGAAGAATCGCTCCAACAGCAGGCATCCGACCTGAAGAAACAGGAACGTGTCGTGGAGACGACGCAGCGCAAACTGACTGAAAGGCTCGAGGAAACCCAAAAACGCCTCGACGAATTCCAGCGGCTCAATCAGCAGCAGATCGGCGAACTGCAACGGCTCAGCGGACTTTCCCGAGACGAAGCGGCGAAGCAACTGATGAGCAAACTGGAGCAGGAACTGCAAGGCGAGATGGGAAATGTCATTCTCAAACACCAGCGTCGCATCGCGGAGTCGGCCGAGCAGAAGGCGCAGGACATCCTGCTGACCACCATGCAGCGGTATGCTTCGTCCCAAACTGCAGATTCCACCACCAGCACGGTCGATATCCCCACCGATGACATGAAGGGGCGAATCATCGGCCGCGAAGGACGCAACATCCGCGCCTTCGAGAAAGCGACTGGAATCGATATCATCATCGACGACACTCCGGGTGTCGTGATCGTCAGCGGATTTGATCCGGTCCGAAGGGAAGTCGCCAGGCAATCACTTGAGAAACTAATCTCCGACGGGCGCATCCACCCGACTCGAATCGAGGAAATCGTCGCGCAGACCGAAAAGGAAATCGATCAGTACGTCCGAAAGAAAGGGATGGAAGCAGCCGAGGAAACCAATATCGGTGGACTCCACGAAAAAGTCCTTCAAATGCTCGGACGCCTCCATTTCCGAACCAGCTACAGCCAGAACGTTCTTCGCCACAGCGTAGAAGTTGCCTTCCTGTCAGGCATGATGGCCGAACTGGTTGGGCTCGATGGCACACTCGCCCGCCGATGCGGACTGCTGCACGATATCGGTAAAGCCGCTGATCACGAACTGGAAGGGGGGCACCCCAAGATCGGTGCCGATCTGCTGAAGCGACATGGAGAACGTGAAGAAGTGGTCCATGCGGCTTTAGGACACCACGATCAACTGGTGACCGAGTATCCCTACACGCTGCTGGTGGCCACCGCGGATGCCTGCAGCGCGTCGCGTCCCGGCGCCCGAAGAGAGTCCCTGGAACGGTATATCAAGCGGATGGAAGAACTGGAGGCGATCGCTCGTGGTTTCCCCGGCGTCGAACAGGCCTATGCCATTCAGGCCGGCAGGGAACTGCGCGTCCTGGCCAGTTCCAAGGAGACCGACGATGCTGCTGCAGCCAAGATCTGCCGCGATATTGCACGCGCCTTCGAACAGCAGCTGACCTACCCAGGAGAAATCAAGGTCACCGTGGTCCGCGAGTCTCGCTTTACCGACGTCGCCAAGTGAGCCGTATCCGACGGCTCACCCAAGCGACCTGCGATCCCCTCATGCCCCTAGCGAATCCTCCGTAGCACTTGCACCCAGGGGGCATCACCAACCAACTCAGGAAATCTCGCCCGCCCCGCCTGGATATGCGCGGAACGGCCATGCGCCTCCAGCGCCTCGCGACTGGCCCAGACTTCGATGAAAGTGAATTTGCCAGGGTGATCCACGTCCACTAGCAGGTCATACCGCAAACACCCTTCCTCCCGCCGCGTCGGCTCCACAAACCCCTCCAGCACCTCACCAAGCTGTACTTCCAAACCCGGCTTGGCATGAATGTGCGCTACCACCTCGATCTGCATCGTCGAATTCCCTCTGAAAGTCCAATCTGGAAAACTCCTCGGTCACCATCGGTCGGCTGATTCTAGAGCTTCCGAAGACCAAAGGTGATGCCCCACAACAGTACCAGCAATTTCTTTCCGTTCGGACGCTAGGATTCACCACCCTACAAGCAACTGGGGGTTAGAATACAGAAACTCATCTTACTTGGTTTCCCACGCTTGCTCGAAACTGCCGATGTGGCACGATCCCAGGATTCGAAGGGAAACCCCCACCCTTGAATATCTGATGCAGTCCCCGAGGGATCTGTGTTGATGTGATTGGAGAGGAACAAATGTCTGGCGTGGTGCGAGCTTTTGGGCGGACCGACGTGGGACGCAAACGTTCCAGCAACCAAGATCAGTTCCTTCACGGCGAATTGGTCAAGACTTTGTGTGTTGGACAGACCAGCCTCAACGCCCCAGAGGGACGACGCATCTCAGGTTCCCCCCGCGCTTGGGTGCTGCTGGTAGCCGACGGGATGGGAGGCCATTCCTCGGGTAATCGAGCCAGTGCGCTGGCACTCGACTCGCTTGTCTCCGGCATGCTGCACGACCTTCCCTTCCTGGAAGACCCCGCCCAGATCACGCGCTTTCATGATCAACTGGCTCTGGTCTGCAAGGGAGCTCATCAGCGCATTCTCCGCGATGCAGCCCAATCACCCGAACACGAAGGAATGGGCACCACGCTCACCATGGCTTATGTCGTCTGGCCATGGCTCTACCTAGTACATGTCGGTGACTCCAGGTGCTACCTCTATCGCGATGGCCAGATCCGACGCCTGACGCGGGATCACACTGTAGCCGCGGAACTGGTCAGCCAGGGAGGGATGCGGGCCGAAGAGGCAGAACGATCGCCGTGGTCCAACGTCCTGGTCAATGCGATGGGGGGCGGAGGCAAAGAGGTCGCTCCAGATATCGAACGCCATTTGCTCGAACTGGGCGACAAACTTCTCCTTTGCAGCGATGGCCTCAATAAACATTTGGCCGATGACCAAATGGCTGCACTGCTGGAACGCTACGATGCCCTCGACGCTCTGTGTGATGCGTTGATCGCTGGAGCGAACGATCAGGGAGGCACCGACAACATCACGGTCGTCGTTGGGTCGTGCGAACCCGCCTTACCAATTCCCTCGTTGGCCGAAGGACGCAGAGGTGGACTGACTGCCGATTCGACGGTCGATGGCGTCACCAAACCTCACGGCGTCGGACACAACCCAGACATCTCCTGGACCGATCCCCCCGACGCTGATCCTCCTGACACCGAACCCCATGCTGGGATCTAACCCCTAGCTTCTTACGGAATCCAATTCCGCATGCTGGAATGCTCTCCCACTTCCACCTCCGTTCCGACAAAACCGCCGACTTCGATCCAACCCAA
>Ga0068877_10003933_pt1 | contig 11730 bp, 11 predicted proteins | sample NOAtaG_FD_66437 | JGI IMG/M metagenome (GOLD analysis project Ga0068877, IMG submission 66437) | Freshwater lake microbial communities from Lake Erie, under a cyanobacterial bloom - NOAA_Erie_Diel6S_1000h metaG | ecosystem: Environmental > Aquatic > Freshwater > Lake | place: USA: Ohio, Lake... | reverse complement strand
GCTGGGCGCTGGTCAGCGGCTTGATGGCCGGTGCGCCATCAGAAGTTGAGGGGCTTGCGCCGGGGGCCTGTGGATCGCCCGCAGCGGTGATGCCCGCGGCGTGGCTGGCGGAGACGTCCGCGCCCGGGCCCAGCGTCGAACGCAGGCCCTGCACGATCAGGATGGGGGCAAGCAGAGCGGCGGCGGAAGCGAACCGCCTGGAGTTCGTGAACGGATTCATCGGCGCACCTCGGCGCTGCTGAGCGCGTTGATTGCGGCAAGGTCGAACCACAGATGCTCGGTCTCGATGGTCGCGGAGAGCAGCCGCGAGCCGGGCTCGTTCGAGGGTGAGAGGCGGACCGCGCGGACGCTGGCGAACCCGGCGCCGCTCTGCAGGGATTCAACGAAGCGCACGAGCTGGTCGTACGAACACTGCACGCGGAGGGAGTAGGCGTAGCGTCGATCGTCGAGCTTCGCGGCGGGCTGTGCGCCGGGCTGCAAGGGCGGCTGAGCCCCGGACGCTGGCTTGCGGGCGTTGGTGACAGTCGACGGGCTCATGGACTCAACACGCACGCCCGACTCGCCGGCGAGCTTGACCAGCGACTCGAAGAGCTGGGCCTCGCTGGACGACTGGGTGTTGCGCGTCTGGAGCTGGTTCATCGCCTCGGTGCAGGCGTCGCGCAGCGACGCGAGCTGCGAGATGCTCATGGTGGAACTGGCGCACTGCAGGGCCGCGGACTGACGCCGGGCAACCTCGGCGCGGAGGTCGCTGAGCCGGCGCTCGGCGGGCTCCATGAGGGTCATGTACGCGCCGGCGCACAGCGAAAGGGCGATCAGCCCTTGAGAAGCGACGGCGCGGGCCTGCGGCGAGAGGTTCTTCATCGGGGTGTCTCCGCGGCGGCGTGTGGGGCTGAGGCGCTGGGCGCTGTGGTGGAAGGCTGTGCGGAGACGGGCTTGGGTGAAAGCGAGGTCAGCTCTGTCGGCAAGGCCACCAGCGACAGCGTGAGCTCGAAGCGGTGTGAGGGTTCGCCGCGGCTGTTGGCGTTGGCATTCGCGCCGTTGGCGGTGAGGCGACCGGTGCCGCCGAGCGTGACGGAAGCAATCGCCGGCGAGCGTGTCAGCGCGGCGGTGAAGCCCTTGAGTGATTCGGCGAAGCGCTGGTCGTCGCCAGCCTGAGCTTGCCCGGTGATGAGCGCGACGGCCCCGCGGTCTTCGTCGGTCAGGTCGATGCGCGTGATGGAGAACCCGGGCGGTGTGGCCTGCGCGATGGCGCGCAGGGCGGCACCAAAGTCGGTGTGCTGCCCCAGCGCCTCGGCGATTCGCCCCTGGGCCGAGCGGATCGTCCCGGCCTTGCTCAGGATCCTCGTCGCGGCGTCGGTGGACATGGCCGAGCTCTGCCCGGATGTCGATGAGCCCGACGCGAGTGTCGAGAGCACGGCGAGCTCGTTGTGCTGAGCGGAACGCGCCGAGAGAGCCCCGAAGGCGATCAGCCCCATCGAGCAGGCGGTGCCCGCCCACAGCGCCGCGGAGACACGCCGAACGGTTCTGCGTTGGGCCTCGGCCCTGGAGACCAGCGCGACCTTGCAACCGACGAGCGCGTTGTACGCGGTGATCGTCGCGGGTTCGGCCTCGCCGGCGGAAACGGGCAGACCGATGGACGCGCCGGTGTGCGCAACGACACCGGCCTGGCGACCGATGAGCTCGCCGAGCCGCGCGATGATCGAGCCCGGCCCGTCGACGTGGAGGATCATCGCGGCGCGCTGCTCCTCACTGAGCCCGAAACGCAGCGACTGCTTGATCTCGATGGCGAGGCGCTGAAGCACGGGTTGAATGACCGGCAGCAGCGCGGATGCGTCGACGCCGCGTGCCTCGTCCAGAACGGTGCCGGGCGAGGGGATGCCGAACTGAGCGAGGATCGCGCGGGCCTGCGTGTGCGAGAGCGCAAACTCCTCGGGCTGGAGAGCGCCGGTGACGCGGACGCGCAGGGGCCTGCACATCGCCTCGATGAGATTCTCGGTTCCGAGGCTGAGGATGCGGACGAACTTCAGCGCGCCGCCCGCGCGGGCCGCCAACACGCTGGAGTGCTCACCGATCCACAGCACGCCGCGGGCGACGCCCTCGTCCTCGCTCATGAGAGATCGGACGCAGATCCAGAGGTTCAGCGCCTCACCCGGGATCAACCTCGTGACGCCCAGCCCGGCCTCTGCGCACAGATCGGAAATCATCTGCAGGTTCGCGCCGTTCTCGCAGGTTGCCAGCACGTGGCGTTGGCGTGGGATGACGTTCGACGCGTCGGTCGCCACCGCGCACACGGCGCTGGGGTTTTCTCGAACCGGGTACGAGCAGAGGTCGCTGAGTGCCAGGATCGCGGCGGTTTCCGCCGCCGTCGCCCCGGCCTCGTACGCCACGCTGAAGACCCCCGCCGCGGAGCCGGGCAGGTTCATCGCGACGGTCGCCTCGGCGCCCTTGATGCCGAGCTCGGCGACGAGCTTCTTGAGCGCCGGGCCCGCCTCGGCGATGATCGCCTGAGCGTCGCTGCCCGCGTTGCCGGTCAGTGCGATCGATCGGCGGGCGATGCACGATGGGCCCGACATCACCAGCACGCCGACGCGCCGGGCCGAGATCTCGATGATGACGTGTGTGCGGGCCAAGGTCGTTCCGTTTCTTCTGGGTGTTATACCGAAGGTGCTTCAGCGGGTCTGCGCAAGCCGCACGCACCACCGCAAGGACTATCGGCCTGTACACAGTGCGGATTTGGTGTCGTTGACGTGCATCGAGGGTGTGATAACCGCGGCTCCGGAATAAACCTCACGGCTTGGCGTTCGAGGGCGGTCCTGCATGATCGCTCAGGGGACGTCGGTCCAGGACAGGATGGATCGGGTGGCGGTGGTGCCGGTCGCGGCGCTTCCGCTGACGTCGAGGTGGAGTCGGGCCTTGGTGGAAGTTTGGATGGTGTTGACGCGCATCGTTCCGAAGAACTCCACGCCCGCGCCGTTCCCGCTGAGGCTCGCGGCCGTTGCGTGCCCCTGCACATGCGCGGAGCAGACGGCGCGGTCGGTCATGTTGAACTGCGAGCTGTTCCCGGTCAGAACGATGAAGCACGCGGAAGGGAGCCCACCGCTGTTCACGGCGCTATCGGCCCAGATGCTGACGTGGCCGCCGACGTAGAGGGTCAGGCTCGATCCGCTGTCGATGACGATCCGAGCGTTGTTCGAGAGGCTGAGGTTGCCATCGACGACCAGGCGCACGTGCCCGGTGATGGTGATGGTCCCGCTGTTCCACAGTGAGATCGACGAATAACGTCGATCGCTGGTGATGGCGGTTGTAGCGCCGCTTGAGAGCGCACCCGCGCTGGTGAGCGTCGGCGCGGTTTGAAAGAAGACGCCGGACTGGCTGGTTTGCGCGGTCCGCGTGCCGGTGATCGTCGAACCTGACCAGGTAGCGATGACGCTGGCGGGGTTTCCACCCGTGCCGACGAGAACGCTCCCCTTGATCTGGGCCAGGTCGCTCATCTGGAACGTGTTGGAGGCGGTGGAGTTTGTCGCAACAACCGCGGCGTTTTCGAGCACATTGCCCCCGCCATAAAGACCCACGTCGGCGTCGAAAGCGTCAACGACCGAGCCGGTGGCTGTTCCATCACCCCACACAGCAACCGAGGCGTGCCCAACCGCGTGGGCGAGCCCGGTGCTGTCAAACGAAAACGCGGTGGGGGGGATGATCGTCGAAGTAGCCACACCCGGGCCCTGCCACGACACGATCATCGCACTTTCGCCGCTACTCTCAAATACGCGTGCGACGAAATCGTGTGAGCCCGCCGTGAGCACGATGGTGCCGCTCCGCGTTTGAGCGCTGTGCAGCTCGTCGTTGTTGACCACGCGCGTGCCGTTGATCCACAGGTCGCTGCCGTCGTCGGAGTTGGTGAAGAACGTCCATGTCCCGGCCTGAGGAACAGTGATCTTCCCGCTCAGACGCATGGCCCAGCGGTTGTTCGGGCCCCCGGTCCAGCGGCGCTGCCCCCCGCCGTTGGGAAAGTTGATATCGAGCACGGTCCCCACCACGGTGGGTGTTGAGTTCCAGTTCACGCCGGCGAGGTTGCTCGGACCGCTGGCAAGAGCCCACCCCTCGGCCAGCAGCCCGCGTCGCAGCCCGCCGCTCGACCCCGCAACCGAGCGCACCACGGCCGCCATCTTCCGTGAGGCCGTCGAGTTGCTCCCCGTGGCCGTCACGGTTGTGTCGGTCCCGGATGTTGTGGCGCTGACGCCCGCGCGGGCACCGCCGATCAGCGGGTTGTTGCTCGCGTTGCCGTCGTTGGAGATTGTCCCCGCCAGTCCGTCGCCGTCCTCGTCGTTGTTGACATACAGCTCGCGGAGCGACATAGCCATTGCGCCGTCCGCGGCGTACTGAGACCGCAGCGCCGCGGCGGACTTCTCCGTGATGTCCGCGTCGCGCGAGCCCGAGATCACCAGCGTCGCCACGACCAGTTGCAACGCCACCAGCGCGATCAGCACGCACACCGCCACGCCGCCGCGACGCGAAGCTGGCACGCGGTGTGACAATCGAGCATCGAAAGCCCGGCGTTTCACGGTTTGGCTCCCGCGAGAAGACACCTCGGAAAGATCGTCGTGCGCAGCGTCTCGGTCCGCGCGCCGCGCTGCAGCGTCAGCGTCACCCGCACACGCTGCACGCTCGGCAGCGTCGCGGGGTTCAGCGGCAGCGCGATCGGTGCTCCGGTGTTGTCCATGGGTTCGAAGAGCAACTGCGTTACGTTGTTCGCGATCGGCATCGCGGCCGAGCCGTTCTCGCTGAACATGACCTGTGATCCGACAAGGGCGATCGAGGACGAAGGCGCAAACTGGATCGAAGCGCTGGTCATCGCGGTGATGTCCGCTGCCGCGGGCGACGAGTTCGCCTTGCCCGGTATCGATCGGATCTGCCTGGTGATCAGCTCCATCGCGCTGCCGGCCTCGTCGCACAGCCTGGCGCTGACCGAGCTGTCGGTCATCGCCGCCGCCGCCCGAGAGATCACCCCCGCCGTCACCGCGCCGATAGCGCCGAGAATGACCGTGACGCAGATCAGTTCGACCAGGGTGAACCCCGCCCGCCGCGCGGATCGTTTCGTGCCGGGTTTGCGTGTTGTTTCAGGCTTCATGTGCTCGGGCTTGATCGGTTCAATCCGCGGATCGATGCGTTTGGACAGTGCGGCTCAGGGTGTGTAATCGGTCACAACGCTGGAAAGAGCGAACGACTTCGCGCCGCCGCGCGGATCGGTCCAGCTCACCGTCACCGTGACGGTCTTGTAACCCGTGCCGCCCGCGGCAAAGTTGGGCCCGGTGGTGTTCACGCCGACCGTTCGGCTGAACCCCGCAAAGCCGGCGATGGTGCTCTGCGCCGGGTAGTTCCCGGTGGTGATGTGGTTGTACCCGCGCGCGGCGCTGTGCCGATCGGCGATGATCTCTTCCAGCCGCTCGGCCGCCAGCCAGCGGGCCCGTTCCTCGAGCGTCCTCGATGAACGCCGAACCGTCGCGTCGCTGAGCGCCAGCACCAGCGGCGGCGTCGCCACAGCCAGCACCACCACCGCAATCAGCAGTTCGATCAACGTGAAACCGCGGCGAAGAGCCACTCGACCTCGCTCAGCTTCGCACGGACGACCGGCGCGGGTTGTCATGGCGTCGGTCCTCATGGCGTGCTCACCGTGATCAGCCCGGTCTGGGCGGAGATGTTCACCGTTGCCCCGGCGCTGAGCGTCACGACGCCGTTGCTGGTCATCAGTGCGCCGGTGGAGAGCGTCGGCCTGCCGAAGCGGTCGAAACCGACCTCGTTGTTCATCAGTGTGGTGGACTGGATCGTGACCCCGTCAAACCCGGATTCGCGCAGTCGAATCAGCATGGGCTGTCCGCTCGCGGGGTCGGTGATCGTCGAGGCGTTCAACCGTCCGGGTGTCACGGTGCTCTCGCTGAGCACGCTGTACATGCTCTGCGCGGGCGTGAAGATCACCCACGAGGCCACGCCCGTCGCCTGGGCGCGCCGTCGAGCGAAGTTCAGGTCCTGCCCGATCTGCTGAGCCGCACCCCGCGACCGAGAGGTCTGCGCCGAGGCCATCGAAGGGACCGCCACCAGCGCCAGCGCGCCGAGCATCACCACCACGACGATCAGTTCCACCAGCGTGAACCCCGCGTGTCGGCACCTGCCGCTCGCGGCGAGCGCGAACCCCTGGTTGTGCCTTGTCGGAGCCATGATCTGCGTGATGTTCATCTGGCCACTGTCGCGGACGCTCTTTTTCGTTGTTGCACAAAAGACGGCGCGGAGGGCGTGTTGCCGACCGCGCCGTTTGCTGTGTGTCGGCCTTGTTGCCCGCGGGGTTTGCACGCCGAAGGTCCGGCGCGCGTGTCTCCCGCAAGCGCGATGTCGATCAGAGGTTGTTCGCGGTGATGAACCCCACGCCGCTGGACTGCGGCACCGTGGTGTTCGAGGTCGAGTTCATGTAGAACCCATACACCGGCGGGTTGGTGGAGTTGTCGACGTAGTACCGCCAGCCCGCGGTCCCGCCCGTCGTCCGCGCCGCCCATTCGCCCGCGGTCGCCGCGGTGATGGTGCTCAGCCCGTTGTACGGGTTCTGCGGCATCTGATCCTGCAGAACCGTTCCGAGCGTCTGCAACTGCACCAGCGTCGGGTACGCGGGCGTGCCGCTGAGCGCGCTGTTGGCGTAGAAGTTCTGGATCGCCGAGCGGATGTTGCCCAGCGAGCCCTGCGACGCCGCCGACTTGGCCCGGTCGCTGTAGTCAAAGTACTTCGGCACCGCCACGCCGGCCAGAATCGCCAGCACGACAATGACCGCGATGAGTTCGATCAGGGTGAACGCAAGACTGCGACGCGATTGACGATTCTTCATAACGTTTGCCTCGGCTTGAACAGACTCTTGCACTTCAGCACTTCGGCTTGATTTGGACCGTTTTCTTGCTCGTGTTCAGACTTCGAAACGACTTTCACACCCGTACACATTCAACCACTGACAGACCTCCACCCCACCCCTGCGTATGGGCTATCGGCTTATCTCCCTACGAGATTCACCATGTTCCACATCGGCAGGAAGATCGCCAGCGCCACGATCAGCACAACCCCGGCAATCCCTACAACCAGCACCGGCTCGATCAGCGTCGCGATCGCCTTCGCCACGTGCGCCGTCGTTCGGTCATACTGCCGCGCAACAATCGCGCACATCCGCGGCATCTCGCCGGCGTTCTCGCCCGCCCCCAGCATCCGCTTGGTAAACCCCGTGAAGTAATCGCACGACCGCAGCGCATCGCTCAGCCGTGCACCGCTCCGCACGCTCGTCACCACGCCGTCGATCTGCGCACGCAGCTTCGGTCGACCGCTCGCCCGCCCCGCAAGCTCCAGGCTCTCAATCAGCCCCAGCCCCGAAGACAAGCTCAGCCCCAATACGTGCGCAAACCGGCTTACGGCCGCGCCCTGCAAGATCCCCTTGATCACCGGCACCTTGTGCAGCAGGTCATCGATCCGCTCACGCCCGCCCTTGCTCGACCACACGCGCCGAACCGCGAAGATCACGCCCCCCAGCCCCAACAGATATGCCCACCAATACGCCTGCAACGAATCGCCCATCACCATCAGCGTCTGCGTCAGCCCGGGCAAGTCCATCCCCCGGCTCTTGAACATCTTCCCAAACTTCGGCACCACAAACCCCAGCAGAAACACCACCGCCAGCACCAGCACGATGATCACCATCACCGGGTACGTCAGCGCACCCTTCACCTGCCGACGCGTCTCCTCCGTCCGCTCCAGCATCTCCGAAAGATGCTCCAGCACCTTCCCCAGCGAGCCGGCCTTCTCCGCCGCTCGCACCGTCTCGATGTACACATCCCCAAAGACCGCGCGGTGCTTCTCCAGCGCATTGGCGATGTTCTCACCCGACTCGATCGACGAAGCGATTTCCGAAACAACCGCCCTCATCGCCGGGTTGCTCTCCTGCTCCGCGATGGACAGAAGCCCCTCGCTCAGCGGCACCCGCGCGCTCACCAGCACCGCGAGCTGATTCGTGAACTGCGCCACCTCGCCCACACGCACCCGCGCACGCCGCGCCGAGCGCTTCGCCGGCCTGATCGTCACGGGCGTCAACCCCCCCGCGACCAGCTTGCGGTACGCCTCGCCCTCGCTGGCCCCGCTCTGCTGACCGCGCACGGTCTGCCCGCTCTTGTCCACCGCGCGATAGTCGAAGGTGATGACGCTCATGCTCTGGTCCGCTTCACGCCGCGATCGAGCCCGTGTCGCCCGCGGTGGTGTTCGTTGCGTTCTGTTCGTCGATGGCCGCGATCGCCGCGATGCGGGCAACTTCATCCAGCGTCGTCATCCCCAGCCGCGCTTTATCAAGCCCGTCCATCCACATGGGCCTCATCCCGCTGGCAATCGCCGCTCGGCGGATCTTCATCGCGTCCCCGCCCTCCAGCGCCGCCTGCACGCCCGGGCCGATCCGCAGCACCTCGTACAACCCCACCCGCCCCTTGTACCCCGTGCCCACGCACCGCGCGCACCCCGCCCCGCTGGCAAACTGCTCGTCGCCCTTGAGATTGAACCGCTTCCGCTGCGCATCGCTCGGCACCCCCTTCGCCGTGCAGTCGTTGCACACCCGCCGCGCCAGCCGCTGCGCAACCACACCCAACAGCGCCGAGCCGATCGCGAACGTCGGGCAGTGAAAATCCAGCAGCCGCGGGATCGCCCCCGGCGCGTCGTTGGTGTGCAAGCTGCTCAGCACCAGGTGCCCCGTCAGCGCCGCCTGCATCGCGATCCGCGCCGTCTCCTCGTCTCGAATCTCGCCCACCAGCACCACGTCCGGGTCCTGACGCAGGATCGACCTCAACGCACCGGCAAACGTCAGCCCGATCTCCGCGTTCGTCTGCACCTGCCTGATCATCGGCACCCGGATCTCCACCGGGTCCTCGATCGTCACCACGTTCCGCTCGGGCGAGTTCAGCTTCGACAACGCCGCGTACAGCGTCGTCGTTTTGCCAGAGCCCGTCGGGCCCGTCACCAGAATCATCCCGTTCGGCTGCCGCAGCAAATCTTCCATCACCTCCACGTGCGCCGGCACCAGCCCCAACTCCGGGAAGTCCTTGATCGACGACGCGTTCGTCAACAGACGCATCACCACGTTCTCGCCGCAGACCGTCGGGATCAGGCTCAAGCGGATATCCACGCTGCGTGCGCCGTGCACCGTCGTCGCCGTGAATCGGAACTTCCCGTCCTGAGGCCGGCGCGTCTGCGTCAGGTCGAGGTTCGCCATGACCTTCAGCCGCTGCACGATGCCCGAGTGCAGGCTCAAAGGCGGGCCCTGCGCAACCTGCAACCCGCCGTCGACGCGGTACCGCAGGTGCAACCGGTTCTCATCGGGCCCGATGTGAACGTCGCTGGCCCCGCGCTCCACCGCCTGCGTGATGATCTGGTTCACCGCCGCCACCACCGGCTCTTTGCCCGTCGTCAGCGAGACCGCCGGCTCCGCCGCCTGCACCGCCGCCTCCGACCCGCCCGACATCGAGTACACCCGGTCGATCAGCGCCTGCAAGGCCTTCACCTCGCACAGCACAGGCTCGATCTCCAGCTTCAAAACCGCGCGCAACTGATCCACCCCGCGAAGGTCCATCGGGTCCGCCATCCCCACCGTCGCCACCCCGTCGATCACAAACAAAGGCAGCGCGCACAACGCCTCCGCCGTCGCCCGACTCAGCCGCCCTGTGTTCTTCAGATCAACCTGGTAGTGCGTGATGTCCACATACGGCACCTCGCAAATCCCCGCCCGCGCAACCGCCACGGCCTTCTCCGTCACCAGCCCACGCTCCACCAGCACATCGCACACCCCCACACGCTTCTCCGTCGCCGTCCGCTGCGCAAGCGCCGCCGCCGCCGCGTCCAGCAGCCCCTCCTCAACCATCGACGCAATCACAAAGTCGTCGTGCTCACGCACCGCCCGGCCCAGCCTTCCCGCCCGCCGCTCCGCCCGTGGCCTCGCCGGTTGTGTTCATCGAAATCGGCGCCGGCGCACCCGCGTCCGCCCCGCCCTGCGGCAGCGTCGAAGCAAAGTTCAGCAGCCGGTCCAGCGACTCAAGGCTCTCTCGGTCGTTCTCGTCCTCAAGGGCTGTGCCCAGGTAATACGTCGGCTTGCGGTCGAGCATCGTCGTCCGCATCACGCGCACGTTGAGCTTCACCGCCGGCTGACCATTCCCCAGCGTGATCAGCACCGTCAGCCGCGCACGCTTGGGGATGAACACCGCGCTGTGAATCCCCACCCCGCCGCGCGAACAGTCGTGCACCGAGACCTTCACCATCCCCGACGATTCCACCACCGAGGGCGACAGCTTCACCGCCTCAGCATCTTTCGGGCTGATGCCGATCTTCGACGCCAGATCGCAGCGGTACCGCTCGTGCTGCCGAACCACCAGGTTGTCGCTTCCGATCTGCATGGTCTTCAGCTTCTCCTGCCCACAGCACACCGCATGCGTGGTGCGAGAACCGCGCTCCGCGCGCGAGACTTGATCGGACCATCCAGACCGTGCCTTCATCCCCACCGAGGGCTTCACACCCAAACCGCCCCAAGATCAACGTCCGAGAACCGCAGCACTCGGCACTGATCCCTCAAGACCCTTGCAGCCACGTCGGCAGTTCCCGCACATGCCCCGTCCCGTCCACGCACGCCAGCGTCGTCTCCGCCGTCACGCACAGCTCACGCGTCCCGTCGCCGGCAACCTTGTACACCTCGTACTCGTGGTCGATCTTCACCCGCGAGCCCCGCACCGCCTTGGTTTGCACCGCGATCTCGTCGTCGTACCGCGCCGGGCGCTTGTACCGGATCGACAGCTTCACGATCACCAGAAAGACCCCCGCCTCCTCCATCGCGCGGTACGAAACACCCGCCGCCCGAAGCAGCTCCGTCCGCCCGATCTCCAGCCACGACGCGTACGACCCGTGATGCACAACCCCCATCGGGTCACACTCGTTGTACCGAACCCGCAAGCGCACCACCCCCTCCCGACTCGGCAGCGTAACCGGCACAGGCAAAGCCGACGGCTCATGTACAGCTCGCGGATTCATACCCCATCACCGTAGACGCTCCACCCGCCCCCGTCTCCGTTGGCGCGGCTCTCCAGAGCCGTGCGCCGTGAACGACCTGTGCCCCTTGCACCCTCCGCGTCTCGCGACTCGCGACTTTTCCCCCTAGCGTTCCGCAATGTCCAACGCCCCAGCCAGCCCGGCCCCGCTTCAACTCCCCAAGGTCGTGAACATCCCCGATCTGGGCCCCGTCACCCTCCGCCGCTTGCGCCCCACCGACAGCATCGAGGCCCTCACCGACCTGCTCCACAAGGCCTACGCCAAGCAGGTCCGCATGGGCCTGCACGCGCTGGCCAGCCACCAAAGCCCCGCCGTCACACGCCGTCGCGTGAGCAAGGGTGAGTGCTTCGTCGCCGTGCTTTTCGATGACGAGCCCAGCAAAGAGCAGATCGTCGGCACCATCATGTTCCAAGAACCAAGCTGGGGCAGCACACCCTCGTCGGGCCCGCGCTGGTTCCACCGCCCGGACGTCTGCAACTTCTCACAGTTCGCCGTCGATCCCGCGTTGCAAGGCAAAGGTCTGGGCATCCTGCTGCTCGACCTCGTCGAAGCCCGCGCCCGCGAGCTGGGCCTGCGCGAGCTGGCCCTCTCCACGGCCGAGCTCGACACCCAGCTCGTTGCCTTCTACCGCAAACG
>Ga0068877_10003931_pt1 | contig 11731 bp, 4 predicted proteins | sample NOAtaG_FD_66437 | JGI IMG/M metagenome (GOLD analysis project Ga0068877, IMG submission 66437) | Freshwater lake microbial communities from Lake Erie, under a cyanobacterial bloom - NOAA_Erie_Diel6S_1000h metaG | ecosystem: Environmental > Aquatic > Freshwater > Lake | place: USA: Ohio, Lake... | reverse complement strand
CTTCATAAACAATACCCTGTCCTGCAATCGCAGCGTCTCCATGCACGAGGATGGGAACAATTTTTTTCTCGTCATTGAGGTAATGGTCAATTTTTGCTCTCGTTAATCCCTCCACGACAGGATTCACCGCCTCCAGGTGAGAAGGATTGGGACAAAGTGTGACGTGTACATTGTTTCCATTAACGGTAATATCGCGGGAATATCCTAAGTGATATTTTACATCACCATCCATGTTGCCTTCAAATTCTACTCCTTCAAACTCGCGAAAAACTTCCTCTTGGGGTTTTTCCAAAATGTTGGTGAGCACATTCAATCGACCACGATGGGCCATTCCGATGACAAATTCCTGAACGCCTATTTCCGCTCCTTTCTTCACGATGTAATCCATCGCAGGCACTACGGCTTCGCATCCCTCGACACTGAAACGCTTTTGTCCTACAAACTTTTTGTGGATGTATTGTTCGAACAAAGAAGCTTTGGAGGTCATCTCGAAGATTTTCTTCTTTTCTTCTTGCGTGTATTTTGGTTTATTAACGGCTTCAATTTTAGAACGCAACCATTCTACACGCTCCGGATCGCGGATATACATGAACTCGATACCGATGCTTTGGCAATAAGAATTTTCTAAATGTGCAACAATGTCTTTCAGTTTAGCATCCCCCAATCCGATTTCAGTACCCGCATGGAAGGTCTCTTCTAGATCAGCATTGGAAAGTCCAAAATTTTCTATGGATAATGTCGGAGTGTATTTTCTGCGCTCTCTGACAGGATTGGTTTTGGTGAAAAGGTGTCCGCGCGTGCGGTAGGCGTTGATGAGACTGATGACCTTGAATTCTTTGGAGGTCACCGCATTCATGCGGCTTCCGTCGGGGAGAACAGGGTAGGATTCGTTTTGAAATTCAAAACCTTCAAAGAATCTTCTCCAAGAAAGGTCTAAACTATTGGGATCTTCCTTGTATTGGTGATAAAGGGCATCAATGGTTTGGATGTCCACATTACCGATGAATTGGTCCACGCTCATGCTTTTCTAATTGCAAATTGGGACCAAATATAAGCAGTTAAAAAAGTCGTTATCCCGATATTTTTTCAGAAAGTTCTAACCATCGCAACTCGAGGGAATTGAGCTCCTCTATCACGGCGGCCAATTCAGCGCTGGTGGCCATCAGGGCCTCGTGTTGATCAAGTACAGTTTGTAATTTCTCTTCTAATTGGGATTTTAACTTTTCTAATTCAGGTATCCGTTTTTCAATCTGATCCCACTCATATTTTTCTTTGAAGCTGAATTTCTTATTGGTGGAGCTCGAAACAGTAGGTTTTTCCGTTTCTTCAGCCTCTTTGTTCAATCCTTTTTTAGCGCTGTCTTCCTGCGATTGATGGTCTTTGAATTGTTGATAGGTTCCGATGATGTCTCTTACATTTCCTTGCCCATCGAGTACAAAGAGATGGTCCACCAATTTGTCTAAAAAGTAACGATCATGCGAGACGATGATCAAGCAGCCAGGGTAGGCCATGAGGTATTCTTCCAGCGCACTCAATGTAAAAACATCGAGGTCGTTGGTGGGCTCATCCAAAATCAAGAAGTTGGGATTTTTCATGAGGATGAGTAATAGTTGCAACCTTTTTCTTTCGCCGCCGCTCAAGGATTCCACGAGCTGGAAGTGCATGGGTTTGGGGAATAAAAAGCGTTCCAACATTTGGGCGGCACTGATGGTGCGTCCCTTGGTGAGTGGAATAAATTCTGCGATGTCTCTTACCGCTTCAATCAATCGTTGCCCCTCTTTGAGCTCGCCCATGTTCTGACGGTAATAGCCCATTACGACGGTATCGCCAATGACCACCTTTCCGCCATCCGGTTCTTCATTGAGTGTCATGAGTTTGAGGAGGGTGGTTTTGCCTGCTCCATTGGGACCTACCAATCCTACTTTCTCTCCTGTTTTGAAAACATAATCCCATCCATTCAGTACTTTTTTCTCTCCCCAATGTTTTTTGACTTTATGAAATTCTACAATCTTGCTCCCCAATCGGCTCATATTGATTTCAGGCGAAAGCTCTTGGGTTTCCGGACTTCTTTTGACCGATTCTTTTAATTCTTGAAATCGATCCATTCTGCTCTTGCTCTTGACCGTTCTCGCACGGGGCATTTTGCGCGCCCATTCTAGCTCTCTGCGGAACAGGTTCATTTGCTTCTCTTGAGAGGCGGCTTCTAACGCTTCGCGCTCCGATTTTTTTTCGAGGTAATAAGAGAAATTGCCTTTGTATTTGTACAGTTGGCCATTCTCTAATTCCAAAATTTCGTCGGTGATGTTTTCCAAAAAATAACGATCGTGGGTAATCATGAACAAGGTCATGTGTGATCGAGTGAGGAAATTTTCTAGCCACTCGATCATGTCCAAGTCGAGGTGATTGGTGGGCTCATCCAATAGTAAAAAATCGGGCTCTTCCACCAGCACACTGGCCAAGGCCACGCGTCGTTGTTGCCCACCGCTGAGTTGTCCAGCAAGCGTATTCCAATGATGCAAATCCAAAGCCCCTAGGATTTGTTTCATTTTGGCCTCATACTCCCAGGCATTGGAGGCCTCCATTTCGGCCATGGCTTTGTCTAAGGGCAGATTTTTTTCCAACGCTTCCTCATACATCGCGATAGCGCGCGACATGGCATTGTTGGATTTGAGAACGTTTTCCAGTACGGATTTATTGAAATCCAATTTGGGATTTTGCTCCAAATACGCCACCCGAACTTCTTTGTTGTAAATGACTTTTCCCTCGTCTGGCGCTTCCTTGCCGGATAGAATATTCATCAATGTGGTTTTGCCTGCGCCGTTTCTGGCCAGTAGTGCCACTTTTTGTCCCTTTTCAATGCCAAATTGTAAATTTTGAAAGAGTTGACGAATGCCGTAGCTTTTGGAGAGGTTTTCTACCGAGAGGTAATTCATGGTGCTAAAGTACGATGGTGCTTACCTTCGCCTCTATGAAAAATTGGCGATTGCAAAAAATGTCCGACATGACGGCCATGGAGTGGCATCGGATTTTGGCTTTGCGAGCAGAGGTGTTTGTGGTAGAGCAGCATTGTGCATACCAAGATCCCGACGGTAAAGATTTTCAATGTTATCATCTCACCATGGAAAGCGGAGAGGCCTTGGTGGCTTATGCGAGATTGGTTCCCCCAGGCGTCAGTTATCCGGAGGCCGCTATTGGCCGGGTGGTTACTTCATCTCTGGTAAGAGGCCAAGGTTGGGGAAAGGCATTGATGGAAGTGGCCATAGCGCAAACTATGAAGCAATTTCAGGTGAATGAAATTTGTATTTCCGCACAATCGTACTTGCTGCAATTTTATACGGAGCTAGGATTCGTCCAAGAAGGGGAGGAGTATTTAGAAGATGATATTCCGCATTGGAAGATGCGCAGAAGGGAATCTCTGGGTTAGACAGTCATGTTATAATGAACAGTCTTCGCACTTGTGGGCTTACCATAGATTTAGCAGTACATCTCTTATATTTGCCCTATGTCCAATGAACGCAATGTTACCATCGTTCCTCCTGCTATTTATACAGGAATCAAGGAAGTGCCGATCAAGCCCGCGGCTGCGGGAATTCCAGCCATCTCTTCTTCCTTGTATCACATCTCAGAAGAAATGGGATTGTGGAAAGGAATTAAAACCTTGATGAAGCTGAACCAAAAGGAGGGGTTTGATTGTCCCGGTTGCGCTTGGCCCGATCCCGATCACCGCTCTGTACTCGGAGAGTATTGTGAGAACGGCGCCAAAGCCATTGCAGAGGAAGCCACTGATAAGATTTGCGATCCCGCTTTTTTTGCACGACACAGCGTGGAGGAAATTTCATCTTGGAGTGATTTTCAAATCGGGAAAAGTGGAAGAGTATCGGATCCCATGTATCTTCCTAAAGGGGAGTTGTATTATAAACCCATTTCCTGGGAGAAGGCGTTTGAACTCATCGGAGAGGAGATGCGTGCTTGTGCCACTCCTCATGAGGCAGTATTTTATACCAGCGGTCGTACGAGCAATGAGGCTGCCTTCATGTATCAGTTGTTAGTGCGATTGTGGGGTACCAATAATTTACCGGATTGCTCCAATATGTGCCATGAGAGTTCGGGAGTGGCGTTGACAGAGACAATAGGCATTGGCAAGGGAACGGTGAAGCTAGAAGATATTTATCACGCCAAAGTGGTATTGGTAGTGGGTCAAAATCCGGGTACCAATCATCCGCGGATGATGAGTGCTTTGTCCAAGTGCAAGGGTAACGGAGGGAAGATTGTGCACATCAATCCATTGCCAGAGGTAGGGACTACGCAGTTTGTCAATCCCCAAAGTCCGGTGGATGTGCTCACCGGGGGAACCAAATTGGCCGATTTGTATTTGCCCGTGCGCATTGGAGGCGATATGGCCCTGTTCCAATGGGTACAGTATCAATTGCTGAAAAGAGCAGAGCAAGGAGAGAAGCTCATCGCTGAGAATTTTGTGCAAGAAAGAACAGCGGGATTTGCGGAATGGAAAAATCACATTTTGTCATTGAATACAACCGAGGCATTAGCTGCAACGGGATTGAAGGAGAGTGAGGCCATGGCCTTGGTGGACATGATTGCCAGCAGCGATGAGATCATCACCTGTTGGGCGATGGGATTGACACAACAAAAGCATGGAGTAGCGACGATACAAGAAGTAGTGAACATCCATCTGATGCGCGGCGCTATTGGAAAGGCCAATGCAGGGGTATGTCCGGTGCGCGGCCATAGCAATGTGCAAGGCGATCGCACAATGGGCATTTATGAAAAACCCAAGCCCGCTTTCATGGATCGATTGGAGCAATATTTTCAGCGACCTTTTCCCCGCGAGGAAGGATATGATGTGGTGGAATCCATCTTGGCGATGGAGCAAGACAAGGTGGGTGTTTTCATTTGCATGGGGGGGAATTTTATTTCCGCCACTCCGGACAGTGAGCGCACGGGAAAGGCGATGCAGCATGTGCGATTGACGGTGCAGGTGAGCACCAAATTGAATCGGGCACATTGTGTTACAGGACAACATGCGTTGATATTGCCATGCTTGGGAAGAACAGAGAAGGACGTCCAAAAAAGCGGTCTTCAATTTGTGACGGTGGAGAATTCCATGGGCATCGTGCATCGATCACAGGGCATCAATGAGCCCATCTCCAAAAATTTGAAATCGGAACCCGCGATTGTGGCAGGCATGGCAAAAGCCATCTTGCAAGGCAAGGACGGTTTGGATTGGGACGCCATGGTGGAGCATTATGATGTGGTGCGCAATCATATTGAGGGGGCCATTGCCGGCTTTGATCGCTTCAATGAGCGAGTGAGAACGCCCGATGGATTTTATTTGCCCAATGGTCCCCGCGAGGGGCGTTTTACCACCCAGAGTGGAAAGGCGCATTTTACGGTTTCTCCGTTGGAGATATTTGAAGTCCAGCCCGGATATTTTGTGATGATGACCATTCGATCGCACGATCAGTACAACACGACGATTTATGGATTGGATGATCGTTACCGCGGTATCTTGAATGAGCGTCGGGTGGTGCTGATGAATGAAGAAGATATGCTCGAGGGAGGTTGGCAGCATGGGCAAGAAGTAGATTTGGTGAGTGTTTACAAAGGCACCGAGCGCCGAGCCGAGCGATTTTTGGTGATTCCCTTTGCCATTGCCAAGGGTTGCATCGCTACTTATTTTCCAGAAACGAATTGTTTGGTTCCCTTGGAGCACACCGCCGACAAGAGCAACACACCGGTGAGTAAGTGGATCGAGGTGAGGTTGGGGAAGCGGTAGGGGAGGATCTCTAGCTGACTAGGGATTTCTAAAAATCGAGTGGCATAGGGGAGTGGTTACCACCTGTATAGAAAACATCGGAATCTTTACATTGAAAGTTTGTAATGTATAGAAAAATGCAATTTCTATACATTAGTTGATCACTTTGCGCATGCTTTGCGGTAATAGCTTGAAATGCGCTTTTAAATCATTTCTCGCAAAGGAAAAAATTACGCGCAACAGCGCGACAATGTGATCATTTCTGAGATATTTCACTACGCTGTGCTAATAAAATGCAGGGGAAGGTTTGGTCAAACTTACGCCCTGGCTTACATTTGCCTCCGTTAACCATTAACTTAAATTTATTATGACAAATGTTTTGTATCTGATTCCATTAGTGGGTGTATTGGCCTTGGTGGTGATGATGTGGAAATCCGCTTGGGTTTCGAAGCAGGATGCGGGAAATGATCGCATGAAAGAAATTGCGGGATATGTGGCAGAAGGGGCCATGGCTTTCTTAAAAGCCGAATACCGAATCTTGGCCATCTTCATGGTCATCGCTGGAATTGGTTTGGGAATATTATCTCAAAAAGTTCCCTCTTCGCATTGGTTGATCGTGGTGGCCTTTGTAGTGGGTTGCGTATTCAGTGCTTTGGCGGGTTTCTTCGGGATGAAGATCGCTACCAAAGCCAATGTGAGAACCACTGAAGCGGCTCGTACCTCTCTTGCCAAAGCCTTGAAGGTTTCTTTCACTGGAGGTACCGTAATGGGATTGGGTGTGGCGGGATTGGCCGTACTTGGTTTGGGTATGTTATTCGTTTTATTCTTCCAATTTTTTATGCAAGGTAGTTTGGAGAATGGAGGAGTGGAAGCCATGACACGTGTTTTGGAAGTATTGGCTGGATTCTCAGTGGGTGCAGAGAGTATCGCATTATTTGCGAGAGTGGGAGGGGGTATTTATACCAAAGCCGCTGACGTGGGTGCCGATTTAGTAGGTAAAGTAGAAGCAGGTATTCCTGAGGATGATCCTCGCAACCCAGCGACTATTGCGGATAACGTTGGGGATAATGTTGGTGATGTTGCCGGAATGGGAGCAGATTTGTTTGGCTCTTATGTGGCCACCGTATTGGCTTCTATGGTGTTGGGTAATTATGTAATTCGTGATTTTATTGAAGCCAATGGTAGCATGGGGGCTATTCCTTTCAACGGAATGGGTCCTATACTTTTACCTTTGAGCATTGCTGCCGTAGGATTAGTAGCTTCTATCATTGCTTCTTATTTTGTGCGTATTGGCGATAATGTGCTGGCCACTACTGATAACGTTCAGAAGGCTTTGAACATGGGGAATTGGATTTCGATTCTTTTGTCTTTAGGTGCATCTTATTTCTTGATCATGGCCATGCTGCCCGCAGAAATGTCGATTTCTGTATTCAATGCAGGTAAGTTTTCTACTACAACCACGAGCAACATGAATGTTTTCTGGGCGGTGTTAGTGGGAATGTTTGTCGGTATTGCCATTTCTTACATTACTGAGTTTTACACGGGTTTAGGTAAAAAGCCTGTCCTCGGTATTGTGCAAAAATCAGCTACAGGTGCCGCCACCAATATCATTGCGGGGTTGGGTACAGGAATGTTGAGCACTGCGATGCCCGTGATTTTGTTTGCAGGTGCTATTTGGGGTGCTTATGCATTGGCCGGATTCTACGGAGTTGGTATTGCCGCCTCTGCGATGATGGCCAATACGGCTATGCAGTTGGCGATTGATGCATTTGGACCAATCGCGGACAACGCGGGCGGTGTGGCAGAGATGAGTGAATTACCCGCAGAGGTGCGTGAGAAGACCGATATTTTGGACTCTGTAGGTAATACCACAGCGGCCATTGGAAAAGGATTTGCCATTGCTTCTGCGGCTTTGACAGCCTTGGCATTGTTTGCGGCTTATGTGACTTTTACCGGTATCAATGGTATCAACATTTTTGATGCAAAAGTATTGGCTGCATTGTTCATTGGGGGTATGATCCCAGTAGTTTTCTCAGCTTTGGCCATGAATTCAGTAGGTAAAGCGGCCATGGATATGGTAAACGAAGTGCGTCGTCAGTTCAAGGAGATTCCGGGCATTATGGAAGGTACAGGCCAACCCGAATATGGAAAGTGTGTGGAAATTTCTACCAAGGCCGCTTTGCGTGAAATGTTGTTGCCAGGAGTAATCACCATTGTCACGCCGATTATCATCGGAATGGTGATGGGTGCAGAGGCATTGGGAGCCTATATGGCAGGAGTAACCGTAAGCGGTGTCTTGTGGGCGATTTTCCAAAACAACGCTGGTGGAGCTTGGGACAATGCGAAGAAGTCTTTTGAAAAAGGGGTGGACATCAATGGAGAGACTTATTATAAGAAATCAGAGCCGCACAAAGCCGCTGTGGTGGGAGATACCGTAGGAGATCCTTTCAAAGATACCTCAGGTCCTTCTATGAATATCTTGATCAAATTGTCTTGCCTAGTAGGATTGACATTGGCCCCACTATTGAATGATGGACATGGTGCTGGAAATAAAATGGAGAAGTGTCATGGGCATGAAATGATGGATTGTCATGGTCATGGACATTCTTCTTGTTGTGCGGCTGACAGTGTATGTTATCATGAAGGTCATGCTTGTACTGCGGCTGATTCTACCGCAGGTCATTGTTCCGCCCATGGGAAATGTGAGGGAGATATGAAAGGTTGTTGCAAGGAAGGTGGAGCTTCTTGTGATGGGAAGGGTGGTCAAGGAAGAGAGCAAAAAGATTGTTGCAAGCAGTAGATTCCCGGTTAGAATATTCTAATAGCGTTATAGAAGGCCGTGTTTACGGCCTTTTTTTATGCCCATCAATGAGAAATGGCATGTTCATAAGTTGAAACCTTCTGTAGAATTCAATCGTAGGAGACGAATATTTTTGACTATCCGAACTTAAAATCGAGAAGATTATGATGAAAGTGAAAGTAATGGGTAGGTTGATGGCCGTAGTTTTGATATTGTGTTTATCAACCACGCAATTTTTGGGACAGGTTGCCTCTAGTATAGAGCTATCGGGAACCAGTGCCACTTTGAATGCAACCTATAATGCAGAAACCATCGTTGACCCCAACCTTGTTTTAACAGCTAATGGAACCATCAGTGGTTTCAGGGTTCAAATCAGTGGGTCCTACTCAACAGGCGATATTCTCACCTATACAGGAGTGCTTCCAAGTGGTATAAGCCAGTCTTGGAGTGCTACAACGGGAGTGCTTAGCTTCAGTGGTTCAGGTACTGTGCAACAATGGCAGGATATCTTAAGAGCGGTAAAGTTCAAGTCTACAAGTTCGGTTTGTTATCCTACGGCAAGGTCTATCACCTTTACAGCTGGTACGGTTTATTTTAATCCACTGACAGAACATTTTTATGAGTACGTTGTATTATCACCCCAGCAGGGATGGGCATTTGCAAAGTCGAATGCAGAGGTAAGATCGTACTTTGGCCGAATCGGATATTTGGCCACCTTCAGTTCTGCGGCTGAGAATAACTTCGTTTGGAAGATCATGGCCAATGATGGATGGTTTGGGGCGAGCGATGATTTTCAGGTAATTAATACCGCTGCCGGCAATAGTTATTATGCCTCCCAAGCAGGAACGGCTCCAGCGTCTGAGAATAAGTGGACTTGGGTAAGTGGGCCTGAGGCGGGAACACAATTTTCTAATGGTGCTACCGCGGTAACCGGGCAATATGCTAACTGGAATGGGGGAGAGCCCAATAATAGTGGAGGTGAGCACTATGGCCAATTTTATTCTGGGTCACAAGGAAGATGGAATGATTTGAGGAGCACTCATACTTTGGGTGGTTATCTATGTGAATTTGGTGGTATGCCCAATGATAACACGGATTATACTCCTTATGTTACGCGCAATGTAACGGTTTCTGGTTCGTCAACAGGAAATATTACTGGAGGAGGGTCCAATGTATGTACTGGGTCAAATTCGACAACATTAACATTGACTAATTTTATTGGTACGGTTGTTCGCTGGGAATCATCGCCAGATAATTTCTTGGCTACTATTAATAATATTTCCAACACCACTACCACCCTCACGGTTACCAACATTACCCAAACAACCTATTATCGCGCTGTCGTTAACTCTACTAGTCCCAATAATTGTCCAGGGCAAGTTACCTCAAGTGTTGCTATATATGTCACTCCCACTATTGCTGGAAATATAACCGCCATCAATAATACCATCTGTGCAGGTGGTGATGTTGAGTTGACACTTTCAGGAAATCAGGGTAATATAAATAGATGGCAGTGGTCATCCAACGGGGGAACCTCATGGAATAATGTAGCTAACACTACAACATTTTTGACGCAAACGATCGCCGCAGCGGGAACCTATCTCTTCAGAGCGGAGGTACAAACACCAGGTTGTGGAGCGGCTGTTTATACGAGTAACAAAAGCATTTCCGTGATTGCAGGGACACCTCCTGATGGAGGCTCTGTTAGTAATGCACCATTTTGTGGAGGAACCAATAGTGGCTCATTAACTTTATCTGGACACACGGGTACGATTAGTACTTGGCAGCAATCAACGGATGGTGGGGTAGTTTGGACAGATATTAGTTCTACGTCAGGTTTAACTAGTTATTCATTTTCTGGTATTTCTACTACTAGATTATATCGAGTTAAGGTAACCAATGGTTCATGTGGCACAGCGTATAGTTCAGTGGGGGCTGTACAAATTTATACCACTTCAATAGCAGGTACAGCTGCGGGTACCCAAAACGTTTGTGGAGGAAGCGCAATCACCGATGTTACCCTCTCAGGAAATACGGGAACCATTCAATGGTCTTCTTCTACCAATAATTCAGTTTTTACACCTATTACGGGCGCGACAAGTAGCACCCTGTCTCAATCCAACTTGTCGGGTAACATTACTCAGACTACTTATTATCGAGCTACGGTGACCAACGGTGCTTGTGCTGCGGTAAATAGCAATACCATCACGGCTACCTATATAGCTCCTGTGACTTACTATCAGGATAGTGATGGTGATGGCTATGGTAAGAATGATGTGAGCCAATCCAATTGCACAGGTGCGCCAACTGGTTACGTCACTCAATCTGGCGATTGTAATGATATAAATCCGTCCATTAATTCTGCTGCCACGGAAATATGTAATTTGGTAGATGATGATTGCGATAATTCAATAGACGAGAATGTGCAAACAACCTTTTATGTGGATTATGACGGAGATGGTTATGGGAATCCTGCTGTACCTGTTTTGGCATGCACCCAGCCAACGGGATATGTGAGTAATAACGGCGATTTTAATGATAATAATTCAAATGTATACAATGGAGCACCTGAAATTTGCGATAGTATCGACAATGATGGTGATTTGTTGATTGATGAAGGAGTGCAGAATACCTATTATGCTGATTCAGATGGGGATGGATTTGGAGATCCTTCCGTACCGGGTCTCGCATGTTCACAACCCTTAAATTATGTTTCGAATAACACCGATTGTAATGATTTGAGCAATGCGGTCAGTCCTAGCGGAATCGAGACTTGCAATGGAGTGGATGATGATTGTGATGATACTGCAGATGATGGGGTTTTGACTACGTATTATTTAGATGGCGATGCAGATGGTTTTGGAAATTTAAGTTCGTCAGTGAATGCTTGTTCTCAGCCTTCGGGATATGTTTTAAATAGCACAGATTGTAATGATGGAAATGACGATGTGAATACCTCTGTAACGGAGAGCTGTAATACAATGGATGATGATTGCGATGGGTCGGTAGATGAAGATGTTCAAAACACCTACTATCTTGATGCCGATGGAGATGGCTTTGGCGTTGGAACCACAACTACTCTGGCCTGTAGTGTACCGTCTAATTACTCAGCGGTATCTAATGATTGTAACGACACCGAATTGTCCATCAATCCTCTA
>Ga0068877_10003930_pt1 | contig 11732 bp, 14 predicted proteins | sample NOAtaG_FD_66437 | JGI IMG/M metagenome (GOLD analysis project Ga0068877, IMG submission 66437) | Freshwater lake microbial communities from Lake Erie, under a cyanobacterial bloom - NOAA_Erie_Diel6S_1000h metaG | ecosystem: Environmental > Aquatic > Freshwater > Lake | place: USA: Ohio, Lake... | reverse complement strand
TGCCTCATCGAACACCCCGGCGTGAAGAAGTCCTACGTGGTAGAGGTCCACGCCCAAACCAGCATCGAGGCCAAGGGCACCCTCAACGCCGGCGGCCTACATCTGGTCTCCGAGCCAGTCAACCTCGGCCCCGCCCCGATGAACCAGATCGACTCCGCCTACCTCATCGAGCACATCGACAGCCGGATGGACGCCGTGAGCAACCAGCTCCGCAAAAGCCCAATCCTCCGGATGCGATCGCCGATCGGCACGATTACCACCAGCATCATCATCGCCAGCATCCTTCTGCTGATCCTTGCAATCTTCGTTGGCGGCGGCATAAACGACCTGCGCAGGGCCCGCTGAGCACCCTCCCGGGTACCCCCACGCTCCGCGTGGGGCGGGCGTCCTGGTGGGGCGGGCGTCCCCGCCCGCCTCCCTAAACCCCACCCAAGCCCTTCTCCCCCCACCAAGCCTTCACCCTCTCCCACCGGGTTTTCAGCACCACCACACACCCACACCCCGCCACCTCGCGCACGCTCGATATCCCCCCCCGTGCCTTGCCGATCGCCACGGCCAGCACCCGCACTGGCATCGGCACGCCAAACCAGCGCACACCCATCCACGGGATGATCCCCTCGGCATCCGGGTGCCTCCCTTTGGGGCAGGCCTTGACGCCGGCGATGGTGATAGAGATGGGCACGTTGAGCACGCCGCACTTGCCCGGCCGCTTTTTTTCGGTCCCCCAGGCGGGCCCTTTGCGGTTCGGGCAGATCATGCACATCAGCCGCCGCGCTGAATACTCGCGCAGCATCTGTTCCCGCTGCCCAAACGCATGAGCACCGACGGCACCATTGCCGTCAACATCAGCAGCGCGACCCCCACCCCCACCCCCACCCCCGGCACATCCACAATCCATAAAAACCTCCAAACCCAACGGCAATACCACCCGCCCTCAGCACGGCGGGTAGGTGACGACAATGCTCATGGTGCGATAGCACGACCACGGCCCAACGCCGTCGTCACCGCTCGTGTCGCTGACCCAGTTAAACTCACCACATTTATAAGAGGTGTTGGTAGCGTTGACGTACCTGGAAAAGCAGGGCCCCGACGCAGGCGGGGAGAACCAAACAACGCCCGGGTTGACCTGCGCCCCACACGGCGGCAACGCAAAGCACTCGCTGTCTTGATACGAGCCAGAGCCTTGGCCTTCCCAAGGGACGTTGTACAAAACAGTCCATGTGGCACAGAGCGTAGTGCCGAGCGGGTCCGGGTTGCCGGTTATGCCAACCAGCGTAGCCGAGAACGATGTGATACTGCTTGTCGCCGTCGTATTCTCAAAAGGACCCCCAGTCCAAGAACTCGTGCTCGACGCCGTAACAAAGACACTCTTTGGACCACACCTGCCGCAGCAGCACCGCACACCGTTGGGCAGCGTCCCCGTCAAGCACCCATACTCAGCCTGCTGGAGCTCGCCATCCTCGCAGCGGTTCTTGCCCGGGTCGAGGTACCACGACCCATCAAACCTGCGGAACCACTCCCTGCCCGACTGGCAATCGCAGCACGTATGGGAGATTTTTTCGGGGGTTGCGTACGTCGCACCCTCGGGCAGCGTCGCCGCCATCTCACTGCCCTCCCCCCACTGATAGCAGGACCCATTAACAACCACCGTCCCGCTAAAACCGTACAGCATGTTGCGGCAGGTGTAGAAGTTGCCCACCGGCGCCGACGGCGAGCAGCGGCTCAGCTTGATGTACCTCAACCCGGGCGTGCTGTCGATCCCGCACCCGTCATCACACGACGCCCTTCGATCGGCGGTGTCCCCGGGCCCGGCAATGACCATCGCGCCAGCGGGGAGCGTCGGCACAGCCTGCCTATCGATCTCGTAGCAGAGCGAGCCGGACTTGACGACAATCCGATCGCCACCAACCGATCCGGGGTCATATGGGTAGCTCCTCTCCCACAGCGTGCGGGTGGAGTCGTCGCTCAAGAACGCATCGCCGGAAATGTACACGCACTTCGGCGGCGGGGGGAACAACGTAAACGACTCGCCGCACGCACCCGGCGCCACCACGTCCCACTTAAAGCACGAGCAGGCCCTGAACCAGACTGCGGTGCCAACATCGCAGCAATCCGGGCAGGGCGAGCGCACCAGCCCCCGCCCGGCCACGGCACCGGCCACGCGGTAGATCAGACCTGCGATGTTCCGCAGCAAGCCAGCCATAGATGCAACCCCTCAAGAGCGTTCACGGCGGGACCGGGCAAGGCTCCGCCACGGCCAGCACCTCACCCCAGACTACAACTTTCAACGTCGCGTTCCCGTCGGTGTCGGGCATGCGCAGCACCAGGCAAGCGCTGCCGACGGGCGCGGGGATGTACTGCACGTCGGGGGTGCTTGTCGGCCTGTTGATCGGCGTAACCCCCGTCAGTTCAACGTCGCTCCTAAGCATCTGCACGGTGTAGGTGATGGCGCTGGCGTTGGAGACGCTCGAGACAGAGCTGGCAACGACGACCCCGCGCCGCACAAACCGATCTTGCTCGCCGATGCTTGCTTCAAGGGCGAGCACCCGGCCCGAGAGCCGGTTAACCTCGTTGACCAGCTCCTGCGCAAACCGCGCACTGAGAGGCTCCCCCTGTTGCGGCGCTCTGATCGGCATAACCAACAACCCTCCATCAAATGGGGCGGTCATACTGGTGGGGCGGGCGTCCCCGCCCGCCGCAGTGGTGGTGGGCCGGGCGTCGGTGGGGCGGGCGTCGGTGGGGCGGGCGTCCCCGCCCGCCTTCCTTGACCCTCACCCCCACCCACCACCATCAGATAATCCAGCTCCCCGCCGTAGCCCTACCCCAATCCACCCTCCGATAAACCCTGCTGGTAAACACCGCCGTACCGATCTGCCCGCTGGTCTGCTCCTTGCTCCACTCCACGCAGTGCTGCCCCTCTCGGCTGGCCAGCAGCAGTTCATACACGACCTCGCGGTAGGTGGCCGTGTAGGTGATGCTCGGCGCCAGCATCCGCGCCAGCCCCGCGGCGACGGCGTAGGTGTTGCCCGAGGGTGCCCCTTGCACCGCCGGCAGCACGATCGCGTTGAGGTTGACGGTGTTGACCCTGCTGGTCATAAACGCCATGATGTCGATGGGGTCGCTGAGGCTGCGGAAGGTGTGGACGCGAGCACCCAGCGTCGCCACATCGATCGCCGCCCCCTGCCCGTTATTGATCGCCTCGTTGCCCGAGAACGTCGCCCCAGAGACGCTGTAGCCAAACCCGGTGCCGGTCCCCTCGCGCTGGACGACCACGGACCCCTGACCGGGCAGGAACTCGGTATAGGCGGTTTCAACGGCGGGCCTGGGCCGGAAGGCACCCCACGACGGCGTGCCATAGGTCGCCTCGACCATGCACCACCCGCCGGTGCCGGCGTCGACGCCGGTGGGCGCGTTGGTCCCACCAAGGGGCGTCGCCTCGATCTTGGTGCACACGCACGACGCGCTGGGGAAGGTCGAGCCGATGTTGACGCCGCGCGAGGTCACAATGGCCACAATGGCGTCGTTGACGCTCAGCCCGCCGGCTATGGTGCCGTTGGCGAGCACGCCATCGCCGATGCTGACAAACCACCTGCGCCGCCCCTCTGAGCCGTTGAGGTTGATGGACAACCTCGGCCCATGCTCCGGCCCCGATCCATCGATGATAACAATCGGCATAGCAGGCTCCACCCTTCAGTGTTCAGTCATCAGCGTCAGTGGGCCGGGCGTCCCTGGTGGTGCGGGCGTCGGTGGGGCGGGCGTCCCCGCCCGCCTCGTGTACCCCGGACCTCCGGGCCGGTGGGGGGGGCCTCTACGGCGCCCAAACCGCCCCACTATTTTCAATCCCAGCCTTGATATCCTTAAGCAGCGCAGCCGCCTCAGCGGTGTTCGCAGCCGTCCGCGCGGCATTGGCGGCAGCCTGGGCCGCCCCACCACCACCGGCCAGGGCGTTCCCCGCCAGCTCTCCACCAAGGCCAAAGAGCCCCGTCTGCACATTGCGGACAGTGGCGTTCCTGCTGGCGTTGGCGATGGCGTTGGCGTCAAAGGATGCCAGCGCGATGCGGAGCGTCGCATCGCTCTCGGTTTTGAGGCTGTTCAGCGCGGCCATCGCGTCCTGGGCGGGCAGGTTCATCCCCCCGATATCACTCTCTTTGCGGAGGAAGTCCAGCCGGTTCTGGGCGATGAGCGCGCCGCGTTCATCCCCGAGCATCCGCAAGCGTTCAACCTGCGACTCGCGCGTGCCCAGCTCGATGCGTTCGCGTTGCGCTTCGAGCGTCGCCTGTGCATCGCGTGCCCGCTGCCGCTCGGCCTCGGCGGCCCGTTCCTGCTCATCGATCTGCCGCTGCGCCGCCTCGTTCATCCGCTGCTGGATGTCAAAGAGCTGCTGGTTGTACCGGATGCGCGTCTGCAGCCGCAGGTTTTCGGCGATCGCGTCGTCCCCTTTGATCGCCGCCAAGGCTTTTTCCTGCTCAAAGAGCAGGCGGGCGGTATCCCTGGCGTCGCCGGAGGAGTAGGAACCTATATCGTTCTGGCTGCGAAGGTCGGCGTTCTGCGCGGCGGATTCTTTGATGCGTTTAGCAAGAGCAGTTTGCTGTTCCTCGATGGCTCGCACAGAGTCGATCTGCGCCGCAGACCCAGGCATGTTGAACAAAGTTCGGATCGAATCGGAGATTTCGTTTACATATGAGTTTCTTCTGGTTCCCAGTCCATCGATTACAGAAGCAGCCCCACGGACATCAATCATGCCATATAAGTCGCGTCCAAGACCAGACCTGAAGCGAGCCATAGACGCTGATACTTTGTCCAGACCTGTTGCTGCGGTGTCGTTTACCTTTGCATACTCAGACATCGATGTTGTAATAAGGTTTACACTCGATCGGAGTATAGAACCACCGATAACCGCTTTCGCAAGAGAGGAAACAGACCTGTCGAGGCTTCCTGTGAGCCTGTTGTAAGATGAGGCGTTCCGTTCAGCGGTCCTGCCCACAGCGTCCTGAACAGTGCTGATCTTTGCCAGCCCAGCCGCCCGCCGTGCCTCACTGCCACTCAAGCGGTCGATGATCGAGGTAAACCTCGAAGAGGCCCGCGCAGTCCGGTCGAACGATCCCGCGTTGGCCTTGGCGGCCGCGTCAAGCTTCTGCATCGCCGCCGTCGTCGACGCGATCGCCCGCAGCACCCCACGCGAATCCGCCGTGATGTTGATGCTCACACTCATAACAACTCCCTTCATGGTGGGGCGGGCAGACCTGGTGGGGCGGGCGTCCCCGCCCGCCTCCCCCACTCCAACCCCAACCCATCACCCAGCCTTCAACCCCCCACCACCACCCCTCAACGCCTCATTCATCGCCCCCTCCAGCGGAGCAAGCAGTTCCCTCTCCACCGATGCCGCCGACTCCTGCTCAAAGTTCCGCACAAACCCGTTGCGGCGTTCAACCTGCCGCGAGTGCGGCTCCAGGCTCTTGAGCCTCAACCTGACCAGCCCAACACCAGCAAACCCAAGCGACCCTTCACCCCCATAGACCTTGCTGCGGATGCTCACAAACGTGCGGAACCCATGCCGCTTCTTGTTGAACATCAAGAGCCCCGTCCCCTCCCCCAGGCTCTGCCCATCCTCCCCGATGCTCCCGGCCTTGTACCGCTCCAGCTGCGTGATGCTCGCCTTCAACGCCCGCAAGGCCTTGCGATACTCCGGCCGCGGCGATCCGTCCCGCGCCCTGGGTTTTTTCCCAGCCTTGTAGAACGCCCGACCGTTGGCCTCAAACCACTCGACCCTCTTGCGTGCACCATCGACCTGCGTTTCGAGCCTCCCCAGGTTGTAGTTTGCCTGCTTGCTCACGCGCAGCGGCACCTTCGCCACCCCGTTCATCCCTACCTTGGTGGCGGCGTCGGCAAAGCTGTTGCGCAGCCGTCCGGTGTCATACGGCAGTTTCTGCACCAGCCTTGCCGCGTGCGGGTTCACAGCCGAGCGCAGCACGTTCACGTTGATCGTCGGCATTGTCTCAGCAGCAAAGCGGTGCAGCGCAGCCCGCGTCGCCGATGTGTCGCAAGTGAGTTTGATCCCAACCATGCACCACACTCCATCCCCCACCCCACCAGCACTGGTGGGGCGGGCGTCCTAGTGGGGCGGGCGTCCCCGCCCGCCTTCCTCCACCCCCTGACCACCTCACAACCGCATCCCCGCCGTCGCCCCAATCACCCTGACAAGCCCCGTGTACTTCTCACCTTCCATCGCCCGCAGCAGCGAATCCGCCGCCAGCATTGCTTCCTGCTCTTCCGCCGGCAACGCCTCGATCTCCGAGGGGAACTTGCCCAGCCGCACGGCGAGCAGATAGATCAGCATCGGCCTCGTGAGTGCATACTGATCGGGCAGTGCCGCGGCGGCCACGGCGTTCTCTGCCCGACCGATCAGGAGTTTTTTGCGGCCCCACCGATCCCCCCCTCGTCGACGACGGCATCCTCGGGCGCGTTGCGGCCATAGACGGCATCGATCACCAGCCCGAGCTCATCGTTGCTCAGCGTGGCGGTGATTTCATCAATCGCCGCCAAGGCCCACGCCTTTTCCTCGTCGGTGATCGGTTTGATCTTCTCGGCCCGCACCACCGGGCACGGCAGGCCGCCGGGCTTGAGGCCCAGGCAGAGGGCAACAACGAGGATCGTCTGCCGCAACTGCCACGGCCGCAGGGTGTTGACCTCATAGGCGGCGTCATATTCGTTGACAACGGCGTGCTTGCTCCCGCCGATCTCCATGACCTTCACCGGCGGCACCGGCTGGGGTTCAAGCAGGCGTGCAAAGTGCGAGTCCCGTGCCGTCGCCCTCCTTGCGGCGATCACAGCCCCGCGCACGGGCACGCTGACAGCCGCCACCGAAGAGACCAGGTCCGCCCAAGTAAGCACAGCCACAGACGCCATAACAACTCCCATTGAAAAACCAACCACAAAGAAAAAAAGGCCGGTGGGGCGGGCGTCCCCGCCCGGTGGGGCGGGCGTCCCCGCCCGCCATCGTCACGTCGCCAAGAACTGCTGAATCTCACCCGGCACCGAGAACGTCACCTCAAACTCCGCCGCATCCGCCTCTTTACCACTGAGGGAGATGGCCGTCACGATCGCGTTTGCAGCGGTGTACCGGGAGAAAACACTATCGTTATGCCCGATCCTCGCATCGAGGATCAGGTTGAAGCTCTTGGCGATCCCGCCTGTGCCGTTCGCCTGCAGCAAGTTAAACACGCTTGTCGCCGCCGTAGAATCGCGTGCGAGCATGGCGGAGATTTTCAGCGTGCTCGGCTGCGCGTCAAACTCCGCCGCGATGCCGATCGCCCCATTGTTGTTGTAGAACTTCTTCTGCCGCAGACCGGGGTCGAGTTTGATGCTCCCCCGGTTCAGGTACAGGATGTTGTCCCCATCAATCTGCAGCGTCGCGGCAACAAATCCAACGGGCGTAAGGTTCTTATCAGGCATTGTCTATCTCCTTGTGTAGACTTGTGTAGAACGTTCGTCTCAGAAGCCCGCCACCAGCGGGCACACTCTTATCTCTTTGGTGGGGCGGGCGTCCCCGCCCGCCTTCCCCCTTGAACCTACGGAATCCCAATACACTTTGCCGTCCCTCGCACCGTGATGGTGATTGTCGACAGCTGCGGCGCATCAGCAAAGACGCCATTGTCTGTGATATCTACCGAGTCCGCCTGGATCATGTACGGCGGCACGTTGGTGTTCAGCGATCCAACCGCATCGGCAAAGTCATCCGCCGCCTGCGCCGCCCCGTTCATGCTCAGGCTCCCGGCCACCGGCGTGCTTGTTTCCATCGGGTACGTCAGCAGGTACACCGCCTCAAAGTTGATCTTTTCAAGCACCGGGTAGTTTGTGTTGCCGCTGGTGCGTGAGAGCGTCGATGTTTTCAGGCCCAGCAGCCGCACCTCGGCGGCGTTGGTGATCTCCTGCTGCTCGGTGCTGTCGCGGTAGATCAGCTCGGCGTCCGCCGCCGCGGCGACGGCCACCGGCAGCAGCTGCTGGCGGACAAAGACCATCGTTGGACGCTTGACACTCCCCACGCTAGGACCCTTGCCTTTCTTGTTTGCTGCCGCTCTTGATGCTCACAGCGTCAACGCGGAGGTCATGCCCTTCGGTCTCGACGCGCACGTTGCTGACCTTGTACCACTCCAGCCCGTCGATGATGGTGTCGCCGGGGGCGATGTCGACGACGGTTTCTACCCCGCCGCTGAGCGGCAAAGGCTGGTTCCTGCGGATGCACCACTGCGCACCGGTCATCGACCTGTCACCTTCGAGCCGGCCGGTGATGTTCCAGTTCCGCCGTGCCAGCAAGGTCCGAACGGTAACGGTCCTGGCCCGAGTCCCGTTGAGTGTGTCGATGCAACCAATAACGACCTTGCGCAGCGTCACCTCGCGCCCAAAGGCTTGTTCAATCGACCCGATCATCCCTGCAAAGTGAGCCGACACAGACCACTCCCCTCTGGTTACCACTATCGGTGGGGCGGGCGTCCCCGCCCGCCATGCCCCTTAGCCACCACCCCCACCATCATCCTGGGTACCCCGGACCTCCGGGCCGGGCGCCTTACCCCCACCCCCAGCCGAGGCCCCCGGCATCAACGCCGGCTCAATGCCCAGATTTCTCTCCAGAGCCTTTTCAGCAGCGACCTGTTCGAGCATCTCTTGGCTATCTTGCCCATACATCTCCACCGCCTGCGCGTGCGTGATGAGGTTGGCGGCCCTGGCGTCCGCCAGGCCCTTAAAGTCATCGGCCGGGTCCAGCAGCGGCCTACCCGGCCCCATCACCACGATGCTGTCCCACGCCGGCGATTCCTCACCGTCGACAGTCGGCAGCCCGATCTGCCCGTTGCTGATGGCGGTGCCGATGCACAACCTCCAGCACCACTGCATAAACGGGAGCATCTCGGTGTGCTGCCAGTCGATCCCGCGCTCGACGGCGAGGTTCACGGCGGCGCGGAAGGCGTGGAAGTTGCTCAGGCTTGAGTCTGCCCGCGTCAGTTCGATCGGCACGCCATGCTCAGCGGCCAAGTCTCGGCAGAGCATGTTGACCATCCCCGGCACGTTGGGGTTCGGCTGGCTCGGCACGGGCCGGTTGACCTTCTGGCCCGGGTCCAGGTAGATGCGCATCCCGTGGTCCATCGGCTGTACGACCTGCTCAACGCCGCCGTTGGTCTCAACGGTGCCGCCAACCTGCGCGGCCAGGGCCTCCTTGCTCCCGCTGGCGGCCCCGCCGATGTCGGGTTCCGCCGGGAACCCCGGCGCGCCGCTCTCGACCTCGACAAACTCACTGGCCATCGCCTGGTTCTCGGCGGTAATCACCGTCGCCAGTCGGAATCGCATGAGGTGGTCAGCGATATCGGCGCTGGCGGCAAATGCGGGCGTCCCGCGCGTCTGCACGCGCTCGGCGCTCATAAAGAGCCAGACGCTCTCGGCGGGCACGCGCGAGAAGTCTTTGCTGTACAGGCTCACGATGCCGGCGGACGTGTACCGGCTGATGTGGTAGGCATACACCTTCCCATTACCATCAACTTCCACACCCCCAACAATGGTGCGTCGGGCGTCGGTGGGGCGGGCGTCGGTGGGGCGGGCGTCCCCGCCCGCCATCCCTACCCCCCCCCAAGCCCCCGGCGGATCACAAACCAGATCAGCCTCCACCAGCTGCAACCTCGGCCCATCCCCGGCTTCCACGGCCACGACCGCAAAATCACCATCCACCAGCTGCCCCGAAGCCAGCAGCATCTGCACGGCGGCCATCGTCCGTTCGGAGGCGTGCCCACCGAGGCGGCAATCAGCGCACCAGGCGTTGAAGATACGTTCAGCCGCACGGTCCCATGCCTTGTCGCCGGACCTGCTTTGGACGCGGACCCCTTTGCCGACGCGGAAGCGCAGGATCGCGGCCTTGAGCGAGCGGATATCGGTGCTGTTGCGTTCCATCCGCCGCGAGAGCGCGCGGAGTTTGGCGAGCGTGAGCTTTGTCAGGTGCCCATCGGCAGAGCGCAGGGGCGGATTGTCCCCGGCGGTCCGCAGCGACCTCCTGGCCGCGCGGTAGTCCCCGATCAACCCAGCTGTCGTACCAAAGATCGACATAAGCATTCACCTCGGTGGGGCGGGCGTCCAGGTGGGGCGGGCGTCCAGGTGGGGCGGGCGTCCCCGCCCGCCTCTCCAAACCTTACCTATTCCCCTTCACCAAGCTGGCCAACTCTAAAACATGCTCCTGCGCCCTCTTCTGTGCATCTTGCAGCGCAACAGTGTGCGCTGCCAGCGACGCCACGGTCCTCTCGGCGCTCTGCACACCCTCTTTCATCGCCTCAGCAGCGATCGCCTTCTGCCGCTCCCCTTCGGCCACGGCCCTCTCGCGTTCAACTTCTGTCGCGGCCATGACCTGCAAGTGCGGAGCACGGAACTTGCTGTAGGCGATGAGGAAGACGACGCTGAGCACTCCAAAGACGAGCATCGCCAGCAGGATCGAGTTGCTCGACGCCCGCTCGACGACAACCTGTGCATGCTGGTTCCACCCCAGAATGGCCGGGTCACCACCAGAGGTGGGATCAGCCGTCGCCACTGTTGCGTTGATGATCCCGAGCATGCAAGCCCCTTTGTGTAGAGCGTGTAGAACCATCTGCAATAGCGGCGGCAGGACTCGAACCTGCGACCTCCGGGGTATGAACCCAGCGGGCTGACCAACTGCCCTACGCCGCGATATGTCTATCTCTGCCCAGTAGGGCGGGTGAACTGGTGGAACGGCTGAACTGGTGGGGCGAGTGAACTGGTGGGGCAAGTGAACTGGTGGGGCAAGTGAACTGGTGGGGCAAGTGAACTGGTGGGGCAAGTGAACTGGTGGGGCGGGCGTCCCCGCCCGCCTCCCCGGGTACCCCCACGCTCCGCGTGGGGCCTCTACTTGATCCCCATAATGATCGTCATCGCCGACCGGGCCACCGCATCACCCAAGTCCGCCTGAGCCTTGATTTTCGCTTCCAGCACAGCCCGCTCGTTATCGCTGGCCCGCTGCCACTGGGCCACCAGCGCGATGATGCCCTCGTTGACGGCTTTCTGCACCGAGGTGTTGTCGGTAGCAAACTCATACCCGGTGATCTTCCCATCGGCGTCGACGGCCACCCGTGCTCGCAGGTCTGACGCTGCGCTGAACATCACCCGCAGGCTAGCACCGTCGCGGATGATTGCCAGACGCTGCTTGGCCGCGCTGCCGCCGGAGGTCTCCTGCAGGTCATCGACTGTCATGCGGCTGGTCTCTTGGCTCAGCGGCCCGCTGATCTGCGTCGATTCGTTGTACCCGAGCTGTGCCAGCGAGTGCGTCCCTGTCGGCTCGCGGATCGTCGTCCCGCTGGTCGTAAACGCCTCGGTGCCGGGCTTGCCCGCGCACGCCACCAGCAGCACCATCAGCAGCGTCAACCCAACAGCCAGCGCCAGCACCACAATCGCACTACGAACCCGCTCCATAACCGTCATAAAAACCTCCCTTTGTTGCACACACCGGTGGGGCGGGCGTCCCCGCCCGCCTCTCCAACTCCAACCCTCACCCTCAGATCAACGCCCCAACCCGAAACAACTCATCCACCTGCGCATCGGTCAACCCCAGCAGCGCACCCGCCGGTACAAGTAGCGGGTTCTTACGTTCAATAACAACGGCATAGTCCCACATCAACCGCGAGTCGTTCCGCTCGTTGTCGTCTGGTATCGAGCCGATGATGGCGTCGGCAACCCCATCAATCTGC
>Ga0068877_10003929_pt1 | contig 11734 bp, 8 predicted proteins | sample NOAtaG_FD_66437 | JGI IMG/M metagenome (GOLD analysis project Ga0068877, IMG submission 66437) | Freshwater lake microbial communities from Lake Erie, under a cyanobacterial bloom - NOAA_Erie_Diel6S_1000h metaG | ecosystem: Environmental > Aquatic > Freshwater > Lake | place: USA: Ohio, Lake... | reverse complement strand
ATTCACTGCGAGGGGATGGGTTTCACCATCCTCCGTTTTGAATAATATCTGTTTGGAAATCTGACAAAAAAAGTGTCCGCCTAAACAAGACCACCTCAGCATTCGATGTAGCATCGCTCAATACGCTATGTCAGAAGATTTTTAGTCAGCCATCGAGCCGCATGCCTGATTTAATGAAATAAGCTATAAATTGATGACGCTAATCTCAATAGTTGAACTATGTCCATCAAAGTGGCTATCCGGCATCAGACGTTTTACACCTACGATCGTCCGGTCAATTTATCTCCTCATACCTTCAGACTACGACCAGCTGCGCATTGTCGCACTCCGATTCTCTCCTATTCGCTAAAGATTAAGCCTGAAGACCATTTTATCAATTGGCAACAAGATCCGTTTGGAAATATGTTGGCGCGAGTTGTCTTTCCGAACAAAACCACCAAGCTTCATTTTGAAGTAGAAGTGATCGCAGACATGGTGGTGATCAACCCCTTTGATTTTTTTGTTGAGAAATACGCTGAAACATTTCCGTTCACCTACGATCAACAGCTTAAAAAAGAACTCCTCCCCTATTTTGAATATGCCGAAGATGGCCCGCTCCTATCACAATGGGTGAAGTCAATTGATATAAGTAACAAGAAAGAGATCATTCCTTTTTTGGTTGGACTCAATCAAGCGTTATGGAGAAACACCCAATATACCGTTCGGTTGGAACCCGGTATACAAACGTGTGAACAGATATTGAGTTTGAAGTCAGGTTCATGCAGGGACTCTGCGTGGCTGTTGGTACAAATACTTAGACACCTTGGTCTGGCAGCACGGTTTGCTTCAGGCTATCTTATTCAATTGAAGGCAGACGTAAAAGCGTTGGATGGTCCATCTGGAACTGAAGTAGATTTCACCGATCTGCATGCGTGGGCCGAAGTATTTATTCCGGGTGCTGGTTGGGTGGGTCTGGATCCTACATCGGGATTGTTTGCGGGTGAAGGACACATTCCACTCTGCTGCACGCCCGATCCGGTAAGCGCAGCACCTGTCACCGGCATGACGGATGTTTGCGAGGTAACATTCGATTTTAAAAACGAAGTTTACCGGATGCACGAAGATCCTCGTGTGACCAAGCCTTACACAGAAGAACAATGGGCAACGATCATTGCGCTTGGTAATAAAGTAGATGAAGATTTACAAGCGGGAGATGTGCGCATGACCATGGGTGGCGAACCGACTTTTGTTTCTGTAGATGACATGGAAGCAAAAGAATGGAACACAACCGCGGACGGTCCACAGAAGAGAAAATTAGGTGGACAACTGATCAAAAAATTAAAAAGTGCCTTTAGTAAAGGTGCATTCATTCACAAAGGTCAGGGCAAGTGGTATCCGGGCGAACCGTTGCCGCGTTGGCAGTACTCAGCCATCTGGCGCAATGATGGTTTGCCGATATGGAAAAATGAATCACTACTTGATTTAGATGACGCTCCCACAAACTTCACCATAGAAGATGCGCTTCGTTTGGCTAATGAATTGACGAAGTATTTGAATATTCCGCAAGAACACGTGCATCCGGCCATGGAAGATGCGTTTTATTTTTTGTGGGAAGAAAATAAAGTACCGATTAACATTGATCCGTATAAATCCAATCTCAACGATCCACTCGAGCGACAAAAATTAAGTCAATTACTCGCGAAAGGATTAGGTACTCCGGCTGGGTATGTTATTCCCATGGAATGGAATCATTGGAACAATCGTTGGATTTCATCGGCTTGGCAATTTCGAAACAATCATTTGATTTTATTACCCGGAGATTCTGCCATCGGTTTACGACTGCCCTTAAAATCCTTGGCCTACATCAGTGATTTGAAAATGCAGAAGCCTGTCGAGCGAAGCCCGTTTGAGGAACTATTGGCATTAGAAAATTTTTCAGACAAAGTTGAAAAGCGTCACGATCTAGCTATTCCAAAGGAAGATCTACCAAAAGAGTTTTTTCAAACAGCTTATCCAAAAGAAGAGGAAACAGAAGAATCTAAAAAAGAGAAGAAAGAAAAACCCAAGGAGGAAGTAGTTCCAACATTTGAAACTTTCATAGTTAAAACAGCGCTTTGTATAGAACCAAGAGATGGCAAGTTGTATCTCTTCATGCCTCCGCTAAAATACCTGGAGCACTATATCGATTTGCTTACCTCGATTGAAGCGGCCACCGAAAAACTAAATCTAAAAGTAATTATTGAAGGATACGAGCCACCCTTTGATCATAGGGTTACAAAACTATCCGTATCACCAGATCCGGGTGTATTGGAAGTAAACATTCATCCTGCAAAAAGTTGGAAACAATTGGTCAACAACTACGACATTCTTTTTGAGCAAGCACGACTTAGTCGGCTGGGAAGTGAAAAATTTATGCTCGATGGAAAGCATACGGGCACCGGAGGTGGCAATCATATTACGATCGGAGGAAGTACACCTTCAGACAGTCCTTTGTTGAGAAGGCCAGATCTTCTCAGAAGCTTGATTACGTATTGGCAACATCATCCTGGTTTATCCTATTTGTTTTCATCGCAATTCATCGGCCCAACGAGCCAGGCACCTCGGGTAGATGAAGGTCGCCAGGAAATTTTGTATGAACTTGAAATTGCCTTCAGCCAAATCCCGGAAGGAAAAGAAGTTCCCTTTTGGCTGGTTGATCGTTTATTTCGAAACTTATTAATTGACATCACCGGCAATACTCATCGCGCAGAATTTTGCATCGACAAATTATATTCTCCCGATAGTTCCACCGGAAGATTAGGCATTCTTGAACTACGCGGATTTGATATGCCTCCGAGCAAAGAGATGTGCATCGTACAGTTGCTGCTCATTCGATGCATTGTAGCGATGATGTGGAAGAAGCCCTACAAGCAAAAACTGATACGTTGGGGAACTGAATTGTATGACAAATACATGATTCATCACTACGTACAACAAGATTTGGAAGAAGTAATGCGCGATCTGCAAGAAGCCGGGTATCCCTTTCAAACGGCTTGGCTGGAAACGTTCTTTGAGTTTCGTTTTCCCCTGCATGGAAAAATCATGTTGCAAGACATGGAGCTACTGTTGCGCCAAGGTATTGAGCCGTGGCATGTTTTGGGTGAAGAATCTGCGAGTGGCGGAACAGCAAGATTCGTTGACTCATCCGTTGAACGCATCGAAGTGAAAGTAAAAAACTTCAACGTTGATCGATACATGGTTGTTTGTAATGGAGCGCCTGTCCCACTCAAAGAAACCGCAATAAAAGGTGAGTTTGTTGCGGGTGTCCGTTATCGCGCCTGGAGTCCTCCATCGGCATTGCATCCCACATTAGGCACGGATGTTCCCTTGGTCTTTGACATCGTTGACAAATGGAATCATCGTGCCATTGGTGGATGTACCTATCATGTTGCTCATCCGGGAGGAAGAAACTATGATAGCTATCCTGTCAATTCATACGAAGCAGAAGGTCGCAGGATCAGTCGCTTTTGGAATCAAGGTCATACGCAGGGATCTTTTAGTCCGTCACCTGTTTATGCCGGTGCTGAACGATATTTGGAAAAGAGCTTAACTCCTAAGAACTTCGATCCGCCAATCATGAAGATCAGTCCGGAATACCCCACCACATTAGACTTAAGGCAATTTTAATGCAGCCTATGGAACAAACTCAAAACTCTTTACTGCAATCGCTAACACAGGGCTATTTGACAAATCAATCCGTGTTGGATGAATGCGTAACGTTGAATGATGGTGTCAAGGAAAAATGGAAAAGGTTATTGGCAAACATTGAACACTTAGGTGCAACAGAGTTTAAAAATCGCCACCAGGAACTATTAAAACTTCTAAAAGAAAATGGCGTAACCTACAACGTGTATGGCGATTCGGATGGATTAAACCGGCCATGGCTATTAGATCCTGTTCCCCTCATCATCTCCGCATCGGAGTGGCGTGGAGCAGAACGCGGCATGAAGCAACGCGCCTATGTGTTGAATAAAGTTTTGGAAGATCTCTATGGAGATCGGGTATTGCTCAAGAAAGGAATTATTCCTCCTGAACTCATTTATTCTCATCCGGGATTTCTTCGCGCTTGTGATAAAATAAAATTACCAGGAGATTATCAGCTTCCACTCTACTCTGCAGATATATCTCGAGGCCCCGATGGAAAAGTATGGGTGATTAAAGACCGCGCGCAGGCACCTTCTGGCATGGGCTATGCGCTTGAAAATCGGGGCGCACTGAGCAGGGTTCTTCCAGAATTGTTTCAACAGCATCAGGTGGCCAGATTAGGTGGTTTTTTTAACAGCCTCATGCAGACGCTGATTCAGCTTGCACCGCAAGGAAAAGAACATCCCCGCATCGTGTTGCTGACACCCGGCCCGCGAAACGAAACGTATTTCGAACACGCGTTTCTTGCGTCTTATCTGGGAATCACGTTAGTGCAAGGTGAAGACTTAATCATGCGTGATAGTTTCGTGTGGATCAAGACCGTGGAGGGACTGGAGAAGGTAGACGTTATTTTACGAAGAGTAGACGATACGTTCTGCGATCCATTAGAACTACGAGAAGATTCTCAATTGGGAATTCCCGGATTGCTGCAGGCCGTGCGAAAAGGAAATGTATCGATTGCCAATCCACTGGGAAGTAGTGTACTAGAAAACATAGGCTTGATGGCCTTCTTACACGGAGCGTTCAAGTACTTCCTCAATGAAGATCCGATCATTCCGATGATCGCTACATGGTGGTGCGGGCAGAAAAAAGAAATGAATCACGTCATTGATAACCTGGATAAGCTCGTCATTAAAACCACGGAGCGAATGAGTGGTTTCCAAACCGTGATGGGAAGTCAGCTTTCAAGATCAGAAAAAGATGAGTTGATTCGAAAAATAAAATTTGAACCATTCCGCTACGTAGGTCAGGAGGAAGTCCATTTCTCCACATCACCCGTTTTTACAAAAGAAAACCTAGAGCCACGCTATACCGTCCTTCGAACCTATCTGGTAGGCGGCAAAGATGAATACGAAATGATGCGTGGGGGATTGGCTCGTTGCTCACCCGAAAAAGGAAGCTTTCTTGTTTCCAATCAAGATGGAGGAATTTCAAAAGACACATGGGTGGAGTCAACAGTAAAAAATACGAAACCGAGCGTTCATCATCAGGCGCCCGACATGAAGAGAAAAGCTGTTTTGCCCAGTCGAACTGCTGAGAATTTGTTTTGGGTAGGTCGTTATACACAACGGGTCATTCGCACTTCACGTTTTTTGCGCATTGTACTACGACACCTCACACAAAAAGGATACATACACCAAAGCAACGATTCAGAGTCATTACTAATATTATTACAAGCAACCACCCATCTCACCTACTCTTACCCGGGATTTGTGGAAGAAGCCGATGAGGTTTTAAAAGATCCGCTTCGAGAAATACATCAGTTAATTTGCAATCCCAATCGCGCTGGAAGCATCTTATTTACGCTGAACAATTTACTAAAATCGATGTATGCTGCGCGCGATCGATGGACCATTGACAGCTGGCGAATTATTGATGAAATCGAAAATGTAAAAAGAAGAATTGCTGCCGTAGAACCGGATGGCATTCGACACGTCTTAACACTACTTGATCTATTAACGGGTGGGCTGTTATCGTTTTCAGAAATGACACGTCAGAGCATGTATCGAAGTGATGGACGGGTGATGTATCGCATGGGACAGCTCATTGAGGAAATTCAGGTGGAGTTGGTTCAATACCGATCTATCCTCTCCTTTCAATATGACGAAAGCACAGAATTTCAATTGTTAGAAGCGCTATTACTCAGTAACCAAAACCTGATCACCTATCGCTCTGTCTACCGAACGTATTTAAGTGCTGCGCCTACTGTGGATCTTCTATTTTTGAATAGTCAGAATCCGACTTCTGTTTTGTCCCAGTTAGAAGGAGTGTTAAAATATGCTCGTATCCTTGCACAGAAAGAACGAGGTGGTGATGACAATGAAATTTCGCGATTGGTTTTCGAGTGCTATAGTTCGGTTCGATTAATGAACATTGATGCGTTGATGGAAACAGAAAAAGATTCCGACTATCGAAAAGGGTTTGATGAATTCTGCGGTACGCTGCAAAAGCAAATGGCACAAGTTTACACCAAATTGAGCGCTACCTATTTTAGCCATTCTACCTACCAGCAGCAAGGCAGCAAAGAAGGCTTTCAATTCGAAATATAGATGCGCTACAAAATCCGGCATACCACAGAATACAAGTACCAGGAATTGGTGACGACCGGACATAACCGATTGTGTCTGGTTCCTTTAAACAGCGATGAACAGAGTCTGCTGTCTTCAGATGTCAAAATTTCTCCCACGCCAGATGAACAGACTTACGTCACAGACTTTTTTGGCAACACATTGTTGTTTATTTCGATTTACAAAGAACATGACCACCTAACCATTCACTCTGAAAGCACACTGGATATCCAAAGCCGAATCAATGCGGAGCGGGCGTACAACTCTACCATCTTATGGCATGACGTAGTTAGCCAACTTTCGGCAAACGGTGACACATATGCAGACATCATTCAATATACACTACCATCACTCTATATTCCTTCAAGTGAAGAAATCAGAGCCTTTGCTGCCGATTGCTTTCAGGAAAATACCAGTTTATGGAATGGGTGCCAGACATTGATGAACAAAATATTTAAACACGTTGAATTCAAGGCTGGCTTCACTACCGTAAATACCCCTGTAGAATCAGTATTAAAACTACGCAAAGGAGTATGTCAGGATTTTGCCCATTTGATGATCGCGTGTTTGCGAAACATCGGTTTACCAGCTCGCTATGTGAGCGGGTACTTGGAAACATTTCCCCCACCCGGAAAAGAGAAGTTGGTAGGATCTGATGCATCACATGCCTGGGTAGCTGTCTATTTTCCGGATCTTGGATGGGTAGAATTTGACCCAACCAATTGCATTCTTGCCTCTCATACTCACTTAACAATAGCTTTTGGCAGAGATTATTCTGATGTCGCGCCTATTAAGGGAATTGTTTTTAGTTCAGGGAACCAAACCCTAAGTGTTAAAGTTGACGTAGAGCGCATGGCAGGTTGAAATAATGGCGAGCGGGGAACTCCGCCATCGTAATAAAGGTTGAAGTGCTATTTGACTTTCTTTCAAAAGAGCCTTTAATTCAACAAAAAGAAGGTTTTTTTGCTAAAATTAATTACCAAGGGTGACGTAAATCACAAAGATTCTTTTAGACGATGCTTACATTTGCGCAATATTAACTGATCTAAAATCCTATGTTTTTTCAGCACGTATACGATAAGTCGCTCGCTCAGGCCAGCTATTTTATTGGTTGTCAAAAAGAAGGTGTCGCCATGGTGATTGACGCCAAGCGTGATGTGGATACCTACCTCGAAATTGCGAAGCAAAACAAAATGAAAATCACGCACATCGCGGAGACGCACATCCATGCGGATTTTTTAGCCGGATCGAGGGAACTCGCAAAACTAACAGGTGCTGCGTTGTACTTATCAGATGAAGGTGGAGAGGGCTGGCAATATGAATTTCCTCATGTGGGGCTAAAGGATGGTAGTGTTATCAAAGTGGGCAATCTCACTTTAAAAGTAATGCATACACCGGGGCACACGCCCGAGAGTATTAGTTTTCTGCTAACCGACAATCCTGCGAGCAAAGAACCAGTGATGTTATTCACGGGCGATTTTGTTTTTGTGGGTGATGTAGGACGGCCAGATCTGCTAGAGAAAGCGGCTGGGTTTGCAGGAACAAAGGAAGCCGGTGCAAAGGAGATGTACCAATCGATTGCTAAATTCAACGCACTACCCGATTTCGTTCAGGTTTGGCCAGGACACGGAGCCGGCTCTGCCTGTGGAAAGGCATTGGGTGCAGTGCCAAGTTCTACAGTTGGTTACGAAAAAGTTAGAAATTGGGCGTTCCAATATCCCAAAGATGAAAATGGATTTGTAAAATATCTGTTGGAAGATCAACCCGAGCCACCAAAGTACTTTGCGATGATGAAGAAGTTGAACAAAGTAGATCGGCCATTACTTACCGAAATTCCAAAGCTGAAAAAATTGAGCAATGCCGAATTCAAGGCAGCGTTCGATAAAGGAATTAAACTGATTGATGCGCGTAACAAAGTCGATTTCGCAGCCGGCTTTATTCCGGGAGGTATCAACATACAAGGTAACAACGCTTTTGCCACATGGGCCGGATGGTTTTTGAAATACGATGAACCGTTCATGCTTGTTGCAGCCGAAAGCCAATTGGAAGATCTCACTCGAAAACTCATGCGCATTGGGCTCGACAACATCTATGGGTACATCAAAAATGTGACACCCTGGATAGAATTGGGAAATACGTTGGAAAAAAGCAACGTCATTTCTTTGGACGAGTTCAAACAGCTTTATGCAAACAACAATATTCAGTTGGTAGATGTAAGGGGTGTTTCTGAATTTAATGCAGGCCACATAAAAGGAGCCACTAATATTTTTGTGGGCACGCTGGGCGAAAACTTGAATCAGCTGAAGAAAGACAAACAAATTGTAATTCAATGTCAATCAGGTGACCGAACAGCGATTGCCTACTCTCTTTTGGCAAAGTATGGATTTAACAATGTGAAGAACTACGGAGGGGGAATGAATGAGTGGGTGAATGAAGGTAATCCGGTAGTTACTGAAAATTAATGATCACTCTGTTTACTGTATCAAAACGGTCGCTCCACAAAAATTCAACTCCACCCATTCGCTATGAAGATTCTGAATGATTGGCGGATATTGCTACTTGTTTCATGTACGCTTGGACTAGCTCCTTTTTTTCCTGAACCACACATCTGGGGCAAATTAAAATGGATAGCAGGTGGCGCAGTGGGTATGCAGCGAATCGATTGGTTCGATGCGTTACTACATGGTTTGCCTTGGATTTTACTTCTTCGTCTTTTTTTGATTCGAGCTCTGCAATGGTATAGGGCAAAGTAACCTAAGGTCGGTTGGACCTAATTCTATTGGTTTAATCGGGGTCTTCCGCAGGAGACCCCGATGGACTTCAGACTTAAAAATCAATTGAGACATGGTTGACGAAGGGCGATTTATCTTTACCTTAGCCCTACATGTCCAAACAACTCATTCATCAATACTACACAAAGCTGGAGCGCATCATCCAATATGGCGGTTCGCGCAATGAAACGGCCATCCGCTCAGCATTGTACTCGCTCATAAACGATTTATTCCTCGCAGAGTCTCCGTTTTCGGGACTCTGCGCACTCTCAACTCAAAACTTTCTGCCCTAAACTTTTCGCAGTGCTTTTGTCAAATCAATATCCGCCAGCAAAGCATAGCTCATTACCTCGTAAATGCCCTGCTCTCCTGTGGCGTAGTACTTGGCCGAGCTATGCATATAGCACTCTGGGTTCTTAGCCAAGTTCCATTCTCCTCGACATGGATTATCATGGATGTAATTTAGCTTTTGTTCCGTGAATTTATTGTCCATACATTCTTTCCAATCAAATGACGGCTCAAATACTTCATGTAGTTTGCCCCTGCGCCTAGCGGTGGCATTTACAGACGAGGCCAATTGGTTGAGCAATTCTTGATTGCCCTGTTCTTCCAAACGGTTTATTATTTCATAAGCCATAAAACGTTTTCCTGTACCGATTATAGAATTGATGGATTGGCCTTGGGTGTCGCGAAAAGCAATGAGCGCATGCACGTGGTTGGGCATGATCACGTACCCATTGAAAAAATGACCCTTGCTTTTCAGCTGGTCAAACCAGTTGTACACGATGTCATACCCATTGGTGATCTCAAACAGCTTTAGCCAACGGCAGCAGGTGAATGTGATAAAATAAAGCCCATCGTACTCTGCTATTTCTCTTCTTACGCTCATCGGTTATCTATTTTGGTTTTACCGCACGGTTTGTGTTTGCGCAGAGTCCCGAAAACGGAGACTCTGCGAAGAATTATCCTCTAAAAGATTTTCTATTTTACCTTCATCCACCTTTGCCAACATCTTCTCAAGAAGGGCAGGAATAACTAAAAAATCTGACCAACATTAACTAGGGGGAGATTTCCAATTTTTTTATTCCTTCTCAAAAATATGAAGAGACCCTTTATTATCATGAACCAATAAATAGGGAGCTTCATAGATCATTGGATTTGGTGATGGGAAACCTATTCCCTCTTCTTTATGTACCCAATCAAACTCGTTAATTGTAATATTAAATGCCCCAACGACACCTTTTCGCCAATCTGTTGTGATGATATGATTTCCATCTAAAATGTAGTTGCTCCTTTGTGACTCGATACCCATCGATTCAAAATAAGCGTTGTTTTTAAAGTTATCTCTTAATTCTCCAGTCTGAATATCATAAGCAGCATAATTGACCATCATTTGGTGAAGCAATCCCTTGTTATCGTCAACAACGAGGCCTTTTATAAAGGTGTTGACTTCCCATTTCAATGAACCTGTCTCAATATCAAGTGCTAAAAGTTTGTCAATTTTCTCAACACCAATAATCAATATGCTCTTATAAACTCCTAATATAACAACACCACCTCGATCATCTAATAGGGCTGGAAAATTAAATTTCAAATCATGTCTCCATAAAATTTTTCCTGTTAAAATATCTGTTCGGTGTAACTCATATTTGTTTTGACCAAACAATAAATCGCCAAATGACTCTAAGGATTTTTGTCCATTGTCCATCCATAAAATCTTCTGCTCAGGGATTGAATAAATACCATACTCTCTATTTTTTATTCTTCCCTGAAAGACTATTAGAAAGTCAGAAAATGAATGAATATGTCCGATATTTAATTGTACTGGAATTGTATGATTCAAATTCAAATTTTCATCATATATAAAACCATTGGCATGGATATCAGTAGATAAGAACTTGTTTCCATTTATTAAAAAGGAACACAAGTATGATTCAGTTTTCTTTTCGATAACCGCATTCAACCTTGGCAATTCAAGTTTTAAGATAACCCCTCGCTCATCTTTATTTTTAATTGATGCGAGCAAATGCCTGTCAAAAAAAGCGTATCGAAAAATATCTTCCATTTTATTTATTAGTTGAAACATTATTTAACCCAATTAATTAAATTAACTAAATCACCATCAATAGCCATGTCAATTACATCATCTACTTTAGTAATGTCATTACTCAATCGCATGAAGAATGAAGGATTGGCATCCCAAAGCTCCTTTGCCTTAGCAGCATCTTTGAATACGTTCTGAAAGTTACCTTTCATTGCATCACTTAATCCATCACTGAAGTAATATTCAAAACTATTTCTTCTCCGCAGAGTCTCCCGCCTCGGGGACTCTGCGTCCTTTCAGATAAAGTGCCCTTTGGCTTTGAGGTAATCAAACCAATTGTACACTTCTTCATATCAATTGGCAAACTTAAACAGATGAAGCCAACGGCTACAAGTAATCGTGATAAAATAGATTCAATCATATTCGGTTATCTCTCTCCGAACACCCAAAAACTAAAGTTAACAGTTTAGTTCCATTCAGGAAAGTCCCAAAAAAGAAAAAGTTCTACAATCATATTTGATTATGCTTGCGCCCGAGTCCCCGAAACGGGTGACTCGCGCGAGAAAAGGATAAACCCTATGATAAAGATTTTCTTAAAAACGAAACCGGCAAAGAAGAACAAAAGATGGCAGCCTGAAAACGGAGAGGCAATCGCCAAACCAATGGCGACCGCCCCTCTTTCCAGGCTG
>Ga0068877_10003927_pt1 | contig 11734 bp, 7 predicted proteins | sample NOAtaG_FD_66437 | JGI IMG/M metagenome (GOLD analysis project Ga0068877, IMG submission 66437) | Freshwater lake microbial communities from Lake Erie, under a cyanobacterial bloom - NOAA_Erie_Diel6S_1000h metaG | ecosystem: Environmental > Aquatic > Freshwater > Lake | place: USA: Ohio, Lake... | reverse complement strand
CTTGCCGACATCGCACGACTCGACTTCGACGGTGACCGCGATCGAGAACTGCTCTCCGGCGCCGATCACGGACGCGGGGCCGAGATCCTGCGGGAGCGACGTCGCCGCGAACGGCACCGGTGGCGGTGGCCATGCGACCACCACACCATCGGCGCGCAACGCCACGCTGTGCTGCATTCCCGCGGTGAGCTGCACGACGTCGTAGGCGTCGGCCGGCACCAAGCACTGGCCTTCCGAGTTCTGACCCCAGCAGATCACCGACCCGTCGGCGCGTGCAGCAGCCGAGTGCCAGTAGCCCGCGGCGATGTCGCGCGCATTGGAAAGGCCGACTGGCACGGTCGACTGCCCCCAGTTGTCGCGGCCCCAGCAGACGACGCTGCCGTTGGACCGCAGTGCAATCGAGTGTGCCATGCCTCCGTCGATGTCGACGACCTCGGTGAGTCCAGCGGGCACGCTGCACTGCTGGTAGTTGTTGCGCCCCCACGCGAAGACGGTTCCGTTGTCGCGCAAGGCAAGCGTGTGGTGGAAGCCGCACGCGACGCGCGCGACACCGATCTCGGAAGGCACGTAGTTCTCGCCGTAGGAGCCGTAGCCCCAGCCGGCGAGCGTGCCATCCATCTTCACGACGAAGGTGCGGACGTTGCCCGCTGAGACGGACTTCACAGGCCCAAGCCCAGCGGGCACTGTCGACTGGCCGCCTGTCGGACCACTTCCGGCGCCGGCGCAGACGACGGTTCCATCGCGACGGCGGGCAACCGTGTGCAGCCATCCGCCATCGAGCTCGACGATGTCGCCGAAGCCGCCGCTCGGCGGTGTCCACCCACCGTAGAGCGTCCAACCCCATGCCATCGTCCCACCATCGGCCTGTACGACTGACGTATGGGTTCCACCCGCGGCGACCGACACCACGTTGTCCAGTTCGCTGGGAATGGTGCACTGGCCGAGTTGATTTGCACCCCAGCAGACCACCGTGCCGTTCGATCGCAGCGCCACGCCATGCTGCGTGCCGAGATCGAAGTCGATGACGTCGTTGATCCCGGCGGGCGGCGACGACTGACCGGCGCTGTTGCTGCCCCAGCAGACGATTCTTCCATCCGTGCGCAGCGCGCCGCTGAAGGAGCCTCCGCCGGAGACCTTCACGACATTGTTGAGCCCAGTCGGGACATTGAGCTGCCCTTGCGCGTTGTCGCCCCAGGTGACGACGGTGCCGGCAAGAGTCCGCACCAGCGTGTGGAAGTGGCCGGCGCTGATTCCCGCCACCGGGCCGAGGTTTGCCGGGACAATCGACTGTCCGTAGTGCGGGTCAAGCCCGATCGTGGTGCCGGCGCCCCAGCACACCACGGTGCCGTCCATGCGCTGCGCGACGCTGTGGAACTCGCCACCCGCAACCGCCTTGCAGAAGCCGAGGTCTTCCGGAACGGCGATCTCTCCGTGATCGTTCCGTCCCCACGAGAACACCGTGCCATCGGCGCGGATCGCAAGCACATGGCGCGTGCCGCCGCCGACGACCGTGATGTCCTTGACGTAGGGCGGCACAAGCGCGGCGCCGCTCCAGCTGTCGCCCCAGACTGCGAGCGTGCCGTTGGCGCGGATCGCGATGTTTGCGTCGGAGGTGGCCGCGATGTTCACGTAGTCGCTGGCGCCCTCGAGGTTCGTGAAGCCAAGGTTGCCCCATGCGCGCGTCTGGCCGCCACCATGTGCGGTGGAAGCGACCAGACCGAGCAGGGCGAACTGGGCAACGAGCCTCAGGTGCGTGACGGGACGACGCGCGCGGGCGGTGGACTTCATGAGGAATCTCGTGCTTGATCTCGTGCTTGATCTTGTGCTCGATCTTCTGCGGGCAGACGGCATCCGGCTGGAACGCGGACAACGCGCTCCGGAATCAACCTACCCCGGGATCGGCGTCAGAGAGAAGCGGACTCCGCACATGGGCTGCGATCGAGCGACAAACGCGCGGCCTGCCACCCAATCGGGAGCAGAAGGAAGCCCACGCTCGAACTCCACGCTCGAACTCCACGCTCGAACTTCACGCGCGAACTGCACGCTCTGCGCCCAAACTCGATGCGCGGTCAGCCGTCAGCGATTCACGCAAACAAGCCGTCAAGCAGTTCGACGACGCCCTTGCCTTGGGTGGCGATCGTTTCGAAGATCTTCCGACCCGAGGCGATGTCGAGGAGCTCACGGACGAGCTTCGATTCACCCGCGTGATCGGCCTTGTTCACGACGAAGAGATCGGCGATCTCGAGGATGCCGGCCTTGTCCATCTGCACGGCGTCGCCCATGCCCGGCACGACGACGACCGCGGTGCGGTCGACGAAGGTGCGAATGGCGACGTCATTCTGGCCAGCGCCGACCGTCTCGACGATCAGCTTGTCGTAGCCGGCGCCGCCGATCAGTTCGATGATGTCGGGGAGCGATCGGTAGTCCTCGCCGACGATCGCGAGCGACCGGTAGAAGATGCCCTCGTCGACGGCGTTGAAGTCGACGCGCAGGCGGTCGCCAAGCAGCGCGCCGCCGGTGATCGGGCTCATCGGGTCGAACGCGACGACCGCGATCTTCTCTCCGCGGCGCACGGCTTCGCTCGCCATCGCTGCGACAAGCGTCGACTTTCCAGCGCCAGGCGATCCGGTGATGCCGACGACTTGCTTCGGGCGCCTGCGCGGCGCAGTGGTTGGCTTGCCGGCGTGTGCGATCGAGATATTGCGGGCGAGCACGGCCGTCGGATGCGTCGAGACGCTCGCCGCGAGCGGCGCATACGGTTTCACGCTCTCGCGCACGCTGCCGACGATCTCGGTCATGCCGGTGCCCGTGTGGTAGACGCGGGCGACGCCGGCATCGAGGAGCTTCTGCACGTCGTCCTGAGGAATGATGCCGCCGACGTTGACCGTCATGTCCGGCCGTCCGACCTTCGCGCACTCCTCGAGGAGGCGGGGGACGAGGACGAGGTGCGAGTTCGACATCATCGAGCAGGCGATGCAGTCGGCGTCCTCGTCGCGGGCGCTGATCGCGAGGCTCCGCGGCGTTTGCCAGAGCCCCGAGTAGATCACGTGGATCCCGGAGTCGCGCATGATGCGGGCGATGAGCTTGACCCCGCGGTCATGGCCGTCGAGCCCCATCTTCCCGAGGAGAACCCGGGGGCGGTGGGGGAGATCGCTGCAGCGATCCTGCTTCTCGATCGCCGTGGTTGGTTCGGTGGTCGCGCGCATGGATCGGGAAGGGTAGCGCAAGACGCAGCGGAGGGGCACGTCGCAGCCACCGGAGGCGACAGAGCCTCGAGCCAATGCCCGCTGGGCCCGTAGCGGTTATCCGCGCTGAGAAGCGTCGCCGTCTCCGTCCTTCGAGGCGTCCAGACCGGATGCCTCCGCGGCCGCTTCGGCCTCCGCCAGCGCCTTCTTGGTGTCGCGCGACTTTGGGTCGCCGATCGGTCGCGCGTCGCTCGTCCATTGGCCGGGGTAGAACCGAGCCGCAAGCACGGCCACGATGTCCTCGACACCCTTGTAGTGGTAGTCGTCGAGGTCGATGCGCTCGCCGCCGGCGGTGACGATGGCTGCGATCGACTTCTCCATCCACTTCGACATGTCGATGTCGGAGAGCTGATCTGGGGGGTAGGTGGCGGTCTTCGTGTGGAGCGTCCCGTCGTCGTCGAGGCGGAATCGCTTGCGCGTCAGCCGCCACTGCGACCAGATGCCAAGCGGCGTGCCGAGCACTCCGCAGCCGACGATGTAGACCCACAGTTGGATTTCGTCGTCGTAGGCTGCGGGCTCCGCGGGTTTCTCGGTGAATCGGCCGAGCACCGTCTCCGCATCGCGGAACCGCTGCCTGTCGGCGTCGCTCAGGGGGCTGACACGCGCGGACGCCTCGAGCTCCGACTTCGTCTTCTCCGCCTCGGTGAAGGCGAGGAAGTCGGCCCGCTCCTGAGGAATGGCAACCGAGTAGTCGTACCAGCCCCAAAGGCCGAAGCCCAGACACACCAACGAGACGATCACGTTCTTGATGGTGAGCGATCTGCGAATCGTCGTTTCGATTGCCATTGCGGTTCCATCAGTCCGGGGCTGGATCCGGCGCACCAAAGGCGAACGGTCGCCTCCTCCCCGGGTCCATCAGGATACGGGGCTAGTTTCTTCGGCGCTGTGAGGGGGGCGGCTTTGGCATTCCCCCGGCAATACTCTCGGCAGTCCTCCCGGCAAGACCCGTCGCAGCGCCTCTCGGATTGCCTCAGGCGGTCGCTTTCCGGCGCGGGTACTTCTCGGACAAGGGTCTTAGGAAGGGTCTTAGGAAGGGTCTTAGGAAGGGTTTTAGGAAGGGGCTGTAGGATGGCCGGAGGTCCTGAGCCATGCGAATCGCTCCCTTCCGCAGCCCTGACGCCCGCCCGCTCCCGCCCGCCACCACAGCAGCCGCCACCCGGGCAGCAAGTGGGCTCGCCCCGGTCATCGCCCCGGTCATCGCCCCGGTCATCGCCCCGGTCATCGCCCCGGTCGTCGCCCTGATCGTCGCCCTCTTCGGCGCAGGGTGCGGCGGAAAGGCCTCTCCCTTCAAGCCCGTCGTCGAAGCGGCGCCGCCCGTTGTCGCGCCAGCGGGCGCTCGGATCGAGCACGTGGTGTTGATCGAACTCCTCGATCCAGCGGACGCCGCCGACCTGAAGTCTGACAGCGATCGGCTCATCCCGACCATACCGGATGTGCGCGGATACGTGAGCGGCACGCCGGTCGACATCGGCCGGGGCAACGTGAGCCGCGACTACCACGTCGGACTCATCGTGCGGTTCGACTCGGTCGAGGGCTACAAGGCTTACCTCGCGCACCCGGCACACGAGCAACTCGTGCAGAAGTGGCGACCGCGTTGGCGCAAGGCCTACATCGTCGACTTCGCGCCCTGATCGCGTTCAAATCGAGATCAGGCCATCAGGGGCAGCGGAGGGCCGTCCGGCGGAACCGGCGCAAGGAACTCCGCGCAGAGCGTCCGGCCGTCGACGAATGTCCGCCGGTGCTGCGCGAACCGCAAGTCGGAGTATCGGCGGAAGGCCGCCTCGACGCTGCGGCGATCCGAGACCTGGTGGAGCAGGTTGCCAAGGAGCGCCGCATCGGCGAGCGCGTCGTTGGGAGATTGACTCGTGAAGGGAAGCGCTGCGTGTCCCGCGTCGCCGACGAGCGCAGCATTCGCCACGCTCAGCCGCTCGAGCGGCGGCAGATGGCGCGCCTGCCAAACGCGGCATCGCGCGTAGTCGACGCTGGCGAAGGCGTCGCGGACTTCTGAGGCCCAACCGACCGTGTGTTCGGCGGCGAAGGCCCGCAGCGTGCGTGGGTCGCTTGATTCGACCGACCAGCGCCTCGGGTCGAACTGGAGGAAGCATCCGACGCGCTCGTCGTCGAGGGGCAGCAGCTCGACCGCGAGTCCGCCTTCCTCGTCGTGGAACTTGTGGAAGAGGTGTCCGAGCCGATCGACAAGCGGACGCGAGATCGCGACGCCCATCAGTTCCTCGACGACGACGTCCGCCGGATGGCTCTCGGGAAAGAGAAGGTGGCGCGCCAGCGAACGGGCCCCGTCGCAGGCGAAAAAGGCGTCTCCCTGCACGAGCCCGCCATCGGCAAGCTGTACGTTCGCGATGGAACCGACGGCGTCCCGGCCAAGACCGGTGAAGCACCAGCCCTCGAGGAATCCCGTTGCCCGCGCGGCGTCGCGCAGCATGCCGATGAACCTCGAACTCTGGATCGCCACGCAGTGGTCGACACGCGTTTGGGAGAACTGTCGTCCGCTGCGCGAACGCAGCGAAACGCCGTGAATGCCACGGCCCTCGTTTCGCCAGCGATACTCGGGCGCAATGACCTCGAGCGCGCTGAGGCCGCTTGGGTTCAGCAGAATGCCCGCATCGACAGGCGGGGCGTGCTGCTCCCTCTCGAGCACGACGGCTTCGTGCTCGAGCGTGGTACCCCGGAGAGCGGCGGCGACGGCACAGCCCGACACCCCGCCGCCGATGATGATCGAACGCATACGGGCTCCTTCTGGCCGGGGCGTGAACGAAATCGCCTCTGGCTACAACGTCTCCGCACGAGACGCAGACATCTGCCAGATCGCAGACGGAATCTGGAGAAATCTTTGGCGCCTCCTCCAGTGGCGCCGCCGCAAGCGTCATCAGGCAAGGGACTTGGTGCCGCGGCACTCGTTCTATCTCCCACGGCGCGTCGCGAACGCAAAACGAAAGCCCCCCGCGGAGGTGGGATCCGCGGGGGGCGAGAGCGGAGCCTTCGCGTGGGCGGCTCCGCCGTGGTGGATTGGAAAGATCAGTGAGCGACGCCCGAGTTGGTTACCCAAACGCGTGCGAGGTGACGCGATCGGGGATTGGGCTCTGCGAACTCCATGCGCGCCCAAACGGTGCAAGAAGGATCCATCCGCTCGCCAACCTTCTCGAAACCTGTCGGCCCGCGCGCGCGCATGAAGCGCGCCGAGGGCTCGACCAACGGCATCGTCTCAACTGACCTCAACCTGTTCGGGTGTGTCGGAGCAGGGCGGTCCTCAGCGGCCGCCGATGCAACACCCGACTTGATGGGACACGCGTGAATTCGGCTTCCATTCCTATCGACCCAGGTGGCGCAGCGCGCAAGCGCAGCGGCATCCACGGGCATTCAGCCACCTCCTGTGGCGCGCGTCCCATCCGCGCAGCGCGTAGGCGCTGCGATCAGTCTCCAATCCGCACACGATCTGTTCGCCTCACGCGCACCGTGTGCTGGTGCGCGCAGGCGGGGCATGAAGCCCGTTCCGTCTGGTGCCTTGCCGTCCGACCCATCGGCGATCACGCGATTCGCGCGAAGCGCTGTCCGAGCCGAATCGGCTTTGCTGCGTGCTCGCGTGGGACCGGCGGTCCCACGTGGTCAAGCCGCGCAGCGCGGCACCGAGTGTTCCGTCGAAGGTTCAGCTGCACCCCATGCTGTTGCCGCAGTTCAGGCAGCGGTAGCACGTGCCGTTCCGAACCGTGATCGAGCCGCAGCCATCGCATGCCGGCGCGTCGCCCATCAGCGATGCGTTCGACTGGTCGAGCGCATTCACCGCGACCGTCCGCACGGTCCGCTCGACGGACGCGATCGACTCGACCATCCGGCCGTCGCTCGAACGCGACTCGGAGACGGAGACCACCGAGTGCGTCGCGCTCAGCCTGGCCTGCGGACCCGAGGTCGAGTCTGCCGGCTCGCCGCGATCGATCCGCGCCGCTTCGATTGCAGCCTCTCGGCGAGCATTCCATCCGCCGGTAAGGCTTGATCCTGTGGAGCATCCTGCCACCTCCTTCGATGCCGCGGCAGCAGAGCCAGAGGATGCTGCACGCGTGGTGTCGTTCCCGTCACGGGCTCCATCGCGCTGAGCCGACTCGGTCGTCGCGTGGGCGCGGCGAGGAGAGTTGAGGTCGCGATAGCCGTCGATGAACTGCATGCCGAGCCAGCGGAAGATGTAGTCGACGAGGCTCTTCGCGAACGGGATGTCCGCGTTGGTCGTCATTCCCATCGGTTCGAAGCGCTGGTGGGCGAACTTGGTCACGAGGCTCTCGACCGGCACGCCGTACTGGAGCGCGACGGAGATCGCCGTTCCAAGCGAATCCATCAGGCCGCCAATCGTCGAGCCTTCCTTCGCCATGGTGATGAAGAGTTCGCCCGGTCGTCCGTCCTCGTAGAGGCCGACGATGAGGTAGCCCTCGTGTCCGGCCACGTTGAACTTGTGGGTGATGGACTCGCGGGTATCGGGTAGACGACGGCGCATCGGACGCTCGATGATGCGCTCGACGACCCGCTCGACCACGATCTCGCGGATCTCGGCTTCGCGGATCTTCTCGACAGCCGGCGCAACGTCGGAGAGCGCGACGTCGGTGAGCGCCTCGGTCAGCAGTGCCGACTGCTCGGCGGCGTCGGTCACGGCGCTGCCGGGAGTCTTGAGACTGGCTTCGGCCTTCTCTGCCAGAGCCTTCTCTGCCTGCTCCTCCTTCTCGTCGTCTTCCTCGCTCTTGTCGCTCTTGGTCGAGAGCGGCTGGCTCAGCTTGCATCCGTCACGGTAGAGCGCATTGGCCTTGAGACCGAGCTCCCAGCTCATGCGGTAGCACGCGCCGATGTCGTCCACGTTGGCGTCGGACGGCAGGTTGATGGTCTTCGAGATCGCACCCGTGATGAACGGCTGCGACGCAGCCATCATGCGGATGTGGCCCTCGGGCTTGATGAAGCGGGTGCTGAGCGGGCCGCAGCGGTTCGCGCAGTCGAACACCGCGAGGTGCTCGGGCTTCAGGTGCGGCGCACCCTCGACCGTCTGCGTGCCACACACGGCGCGGTTCAGCGTGTCCAACTGGCGACGGGTCAGGCCGAGCGCGCGGAGGCCGTTGAACGACATGTCGTTCTTCGCCGCCGCCGCGTCGATGCCCGCGGCCACGAGCACGTTCTCCGGCATCGACCACGCGGAGAAGGCGAAGGCGATCTCGAAGACGGTCGGCAGCGCGTTCTCGACCGAGACGAGCTGCTCGTGCGTGTAGCCCTTCGCGAGAAGGAACTCGCGCAGCGTTCCGGCGCGGCCCGCGACGGCGCTGCCATCGGCGGCCGGCATCGGCACATCGAGGCTGAGCGAACCCATGACGTAGGTCAGCATGTCGTCCGCCTGGTCGGCGGTGTAGCCAAGCGCGCGGATCGCGGGGCGCAGCGACTGGTTGGCGATCTTGAAGTAGCCGCCGCCGGCGAGCTTCTTGAACTTGACGAGCGCGAAGTCGGGCTCGACGCCCGTCGTGTCGCAATCCATGAGCAGGCCGATCGTGCCGGTCGGCGCGATGACGGTCGTCTGCGCGTTACGGAATCCGAACTTCTCGCCAAAGCTGAGCGCGTCATCCCAGCACGCCACCGACCGCGACAGCAGTTCGGCAGCGTTCGAGAGATTGACCCGGCCGCCGTGGACGACCGAGTGGTCGATCGGCACCGGACGAATGCGGAGCGATTCCCATTCGTCGCTCGAGCGCGAGAGGCCCATCGCGGCGCGGCGGTGGTTGCGGACCACGCGCAGCATGTTGTCGCGGTTCTCGGAGAATCCGGCGAAGGTCCCGTGCTCGGCTGCGAGCAGCGCACTCTCGGCGTACGAACGGCCGGTGAGGATGGCGGTCAGCATGCCGCAGACGGTGCGTCCTTCCTCGCTGTCGTAGGGGATGCCCGCCTGCATCAGCATGGCGCCGAGGTTGGCGTAGCCGAGGCCGAGCGTGCGGTAGCGCCACGAGAGATCAGCGATCTCGCGAGAGGGGAACGCCGCCATCAGCACCGAGATCTCGAGCACGATCGTCCAGAGGTTGATCGCGTGCTCGTAGCCCTCGATGTCGAATCGGCGGGTCTGCGAGTCGTAGAACTTGAGCAGGTTGATGGAGGCGAGGTTGCACGCCGTGTTGTCGAGGAACATGTACTCCGAGCACGGGTTCGACGCGTTGATGCGGCCGCCGGCCGGGCAGGTGTGCCACGCGTTGATCGTGCTGTCGTACTGGACGCCTGGGTCTGCGCAGCGCCACGCAGCGAAGTTGATCTCGTTCCAGAGTTCCTTCGCCTTGATGGTCTTGGCGACCTTGCCGTCGGTCCGGCGGAGAAGCTGCCAATCGGCGTCGGCGTCGAGCGCATCGAAGAATGCGTCGGGGATGCGAACGGAGTTATTCGAGTTCTGTCCGCTGACGGTGTAGTAGGCCTCGCCGTTGAAGTCGTAGTCGAGCTTCAGCCCGAGCTTCTTGGCGAGCGCCTTCTGGTCGTCGCCCAGCGCCTTCATGCCTTCGACGAGCGCGGCGACCTTGATCTCCTCGCGAACCTTCCAGTTCACGAAGCCCTCGATGTCGGGGTGATCGAGGTCGAGGCAGACCATCTTGGCGGCGCGGCGGGTGGTGCCGCCCGACTTGATCGCGCCAGCGGCGCGGTCGCCGATCTTGAGGAAGCTCATGAGGCCCGAGCTCTTGCCGCCACCCGAGAGCGGCTCGTTCTCGCCGCGGAGGCGGGAGAAGTTGGTGCCCGTGCCCGAGCCGTACTTGAAGAGGCGCGCCTCGCGCGTCCAGAGATCCATGATGCCGCCGTCGCCGACGAGGTCGTCGCTGACAGCCTGGATGAAGCACGCGTGCGGCTGCGGATGCGAGTAGGCGTCGGTCGCAAGCGACGGACGGCCGGTGCGGTGATCCGCGATCCAGTGGCCCTGCGCGGGGCCGGAGATTCCGTAGGCCCAGTTCAGGCCGGTGTTGAACCACTGCGGGCTGTTCGGCGCCGCCATCTGCGTCAGCAGCATGTGGGCGATCTCGTCGTAGAACGCCTCTGCGTCACGCTTCGTCGAGAAGTAGCCGTACTTCTCGCCCCAGTGCGTCCAGCAGCCCGCAAGACGATGCACGACCTGGCGCACCGAGCGCTCGGGGCCAAGCACCGGCTTGCCCGATTCGTCGACGACCGGGGTCCCGTCCACCGCGAACTGCGGCACGCCCGCCTTGCGGAAGTACTTGCTGACGACGATGTCGGTCGCAAGCTGGCTCCACGACGCCGGAATCTCGGCGTCCTTCATCTCAAAGACGGTCGAACCGTCGGAATTGCCGATGCGGCTTGAGCGTCGCGTCCACTCGATGGCGTCGTAGACGTTCTGGCCTGCCTTGGTGAAGCGTCGGGAGATCTTCATATTCTGTGCTTCCTGCGCGTGCGAGCGGAATGATGGGAGAGAGAAATGACGGGAAAGACTGGGGAGACACGCCGCGACGCGGCGCTTCGGTGTCGGTGCGGGGGCGCGGACACCGTGACGGTCGGATTCAATGACTACTTGCGTGTTGCGGCTTGGACGCAGCGGTGACGTTGCGCGTCCACGATTCGGCGAGCCCGTCGACCATCGGCAGCGTCAGCCCCGCCTGGTCCTGATACTTGCCGTTCTTGTCGGCATAGCTGACGGCGCACACCCGGTCCGCCTTGAGGAACACCATCTGGGCGATGCCCTCGTTGGCGTAGATCTTGGCGGGAAGGGGCGTCGTGTTCGAGATCTCGATCGTGACCTTGCCGCGCCACTCGGGCTCGAGCGGCGTCACGTTGACGATGATGCCGCAGCGCGCATACGTGGACTTGCCCACGCAGATGGCGAGGACGTCGCGAGGCACCTTGATGACCTCGACGGTCTCTGCAAGCGCGAATGAGTTCGGCGGGATGATGATGTGATCGCGGCCGGTCTCGGCCGTGTCGATGGTGACAAACAGGTCGTTGGTGAAGTTCTTCGGGTCGACGATCGCCGTGCCGCCGGAGGTGGCATTGGTGAAGATCTTGAATCTCGTCCCAACGCGGACGTCGTATCCATAGCTCGAGACGCCATAGCTGACGACGCCATGACGCTTCTCGTTTCCGGCGAAGGGCTCGATGGACACGAGCTCGCGGATCTGTGTATCGCTCAGTACAGGCATTCGAACGCACCGAACGCGGACCCCACCGGACCGCACGGTCCCAGACGGCGCGCCACCATGCGCTTTCCGTCTGGGTGTTCACACGAGGAATCGACATCCAGTCGATCCGCTACAACCATCAAGGTGCCTTCGCCCAAGGTTCTGTCACCGAAGGAACCTTCAACGAGGAAACCTCGCCGAAGCTGTAGGGAGTCCGGCCTCGCAGCGCGGTCCTGGCAACCTCGGCACTTGTTTCACACCTTCTCGTCTTCGCACAGCCAACCTCGTACGCCCTCGTACGCCCTCGTACGCCCTCGTACGCCCTCGTACGCCCTCGTACGCCCTCGTACGCCC
>Ga0068877_10003925_pt1 | contig 11737 bp, 9 predicted proteins | sample NOAtaG_FD_66437 | JGI IMG/M metagenome (GOLD analysis project Ga0068877, IMG submission 66437) | Freshwater lake microbial communities from Lake Erie, under a cyanobacterial bloom - NOAA_Erie_Diel6S_1000h metaG | ecosystem: Environmental > Aquatic > Freshwater > Lake | place: USA: Ohio, Lake... | reverse complement strand
TCGTCTACATCGCCGACCACGCCGAGGACCAGGTGCTGTTCTTCGACCTGACCTTCCTGCCGCTGGTGGCGGCCGTGGCGCAGCGCACGAAGACGGTGAAGCACTGGGTGGCGATGACCGACCGCGCCCACCTGCCTGCCGACGCTGCCGCGAAGATCCCCAACCTGCTGGTCTACGAGGACCTCGTCGAGGCCGAGGACGACCGCTACGCGTGGCCGAGCTTCGACGAGAACACCGCGAGCTCGCTGTGCTACACCAGCGGCACCACCGGCAACCCCAAGGGGGTGCTGTACAGCCACCGCAGCACGGTGCTGCACGCGATGGCGGCAGCCTTCCCCGACTGCCTGGGCTGCTCGGCGACCGACACGATCCTGCCCGTCGTGCCGATGTTCCACGTCAATTCCTGGGGCATCGTCTACGTCGCGCCGATGACCGGGGCCAAGCTCGTGCTGCCTGGCGCCGCGCTCGACGGCAAGTCGCTGTACGAGCTGTTCGAGAGCGAGCAGGTCACCGTCTCGGCCGGCGTGCCCACCGTCTGGCAGGGGCTGCTCGCCCATGTCGAGGCCAACGGCCTGAAGTTCAGCTCGATGAAGCGCACCGCGATCGGCGGCTCGGCCTGCCCGCCAGCGATGATCCGCAAGTTCTGGGACGACTATGGCGTGCGCGTGCTGCACGCCTGGGGCATGACCGAGATGAGCCCGATCGGCACCGCCGCGGCGTTCAAGGCCCGGCACCTGGCGCAGACGCAGGAGGAGCGCTTCGCGGTGATGGCCACGCAGGGCCGGGCGGTGTACGGCGTGGACATGAAGATCGTCGACGCCGCCGGCCACGAGCTGCCCTGGGGCGGCGAGGAGTCGGGCGACCTGCTGGTGCGCGGCCCTTGGATCCTGCAGAACTACTTCAAGGGCGAGGGCGGCGACCCGCTGGTGGCCGATGCCGACGGCGCCGGCTGGTTCCCCACCGGCGACGTCGCCCGCATCACCACCGACGGCTACATGCAGATCACCGACCGCAGCAAGGACGTCATCAAGTCCGGCGGCGAGTGGATCGGCTCGATCGACCTCGAGAACATCGCGATGGCGCACCCGGCAGTGGCGATGGCCGCCTGCATCGCCGCCCGTCACCCCAAGTGGGACGAGCGGCCGCTGCTGGTGGTCGTGAAGAAGCCGGGGGCCGAGGTGACCCGGGAGGAGTTGCTCGCCTTCTACGAGGGCAAGATCGCCAAGTGGTGGACCCCGGACGACGTCGTCTTCGTCGACGCGATCCCGCTCGGCGCCACCGGCAAGATGCAGAAGAACAGGTTGCGCGATCAGTTCCGGGACTACCGGCTGCCCACGGCCTGACGGCGCGGCGCCGGCCGAAACGGCGGCGGCCCGGCCGCGCCGTCCGGCCTCAGCCGCGCGCCCACCATGGCCCGTCGAACTGCTCCTGCAGCCAGCCGACGAAGCCGCTCACCTTGGTGGGCACGAGGCGCGGCGAGGGGTATACGGCGTGCATCTCCTGCGTCGGCAGCGCCCAGTCCTCCAGCAGCGGCCGCACCACGCCGCGCTCGATCGACTCGTGCGCCACGTAGCGGGGCAGCACCGCCAGCCCCAGCCCCGCGCGCGTGGCCGCCAGCAGCGCCGACAGGTTGTTGCTGCGCAGCGGGCCGCGCACGTCGACGCTGACCGTGCGCCCCTGCGCACCCGTGAAATGCCAGCGGTCGTCGCCCTGCACCGTGCTGTAGATCAGCGCCCGGTGCTGCGCCAGGTCGGCCGGCCCGCGGGGCTCGCCATGCCCGGCCAGGTAGGCCGGCGCGGCCACCAGCACCCACGGATTCAGGCCGAGGTAGCGCGCCCCGAGCTGCGAGTCGGACAAGCGCCCCATCCGGATCGCGACGTCGATGCCCTGCTCCACCAGATTGACGTAGCGGTCGTCGAAACCCAGGTCCACCGCCAGCCCCGGATGCTGCTGCATGAAGCGCAGCACCAGCGGCGTCAGCACGCGGCGCCCGAAGGCCACCGAGGTGCTGATGCGCAGCACGCCCTGGACGCGGCTGTGCATCAGCGTCGCCAGGCTGTCGGCCTCCTCGAGCTCGCGCGCGATCGTCTTGCACTTGTCGTAGTAGGCCGCCCCCAGCTCGGTCGGTGTGACGCCGCGCGTGCTGCGGTGGAACAGCCGCGCCTTCAGCCGCCGCTCCAGTGCGGCGATGTGCTTGGTGGCCGTGGGCTGGGTGATGCCGAGGCCGGCGCTCGCCTTGCTGAAGCTGCCGGTCTCGACGATGCGGATGAACAGGTGCATGCCGGCCACGGTGTCCATCGGGCTCTCCTCGTTGCAGCAGGGTTCGACGCGGCTCAGTCGAGCGCCCGGCCGCGCCAGCGTGCCACCTCGGGCGCACTCACCGGTGCCGCGTCCGCGCCCCAGGCCTGGCGCAGGAAGGTCGCGACGGCCGCGATCTCCTCGTCACTCAGCACGTGGGCGAAGGGCGGCATGCCCCAGGGCCGCGGCTCGCGCGCGCTGGCGATGCCGAAGCCGCCGTGGGCGATGCTGCGCACCAGGTTGGCCGGCGGGTCTAGCGTGACCGCGCGCTGCCCCGCCAGCGCCGGGATCACGAGGCGGCCGTCGGGCGTGGCGCCGCCTTCGCCTGTGCTGCCGTGGCAGGCGGCGCAGTGGTCGGCATAGACGCGCGCGCCGCGGGCGGCATGCTCGCGGGCGGGTTCGTCGCGCTCGATGGGCCGGCGCGGCGGCGCGGCCTCGTGCGGCAGCGACTGCAGGTAGACCGCCATCGCCCGCAAGTCTGCGTCGCTCAGGTGGGACGTGCTGCCGCGCACCACCTCGGCCATCGGCCCGGTGGCGCGGCCGCGCGGCGCGGCGCCGTAGCGCAGCAGCGCCATCACCTCCTCGAGCGGCCAGTCGTGCACGCCGGCCTGGTCGGCGCGGGCGAGCGAGGGCGCGTAGCCCTCGCCGGTGGGCAGGAAGCCGCCGGCGAAGTCGTCGCCCGCCGCGCCGAGCAGGTTGCGCCCGCCGTGACAGGCGGCGCAGTGGCCGGCACCGTTGACGAGGTAGGCGCCGCGGTTCCATTCGGCGCTGCGGCCCGGGTCGTCCTGCCAGACGCCCGGGCGGAAGAAGAACACCCGCCATGCGGCCAGTGCGAGCTGCGTGCCGTACACCCCCCGCAGCTCGTGCGGCCGTGCGGGCACGCTGGCGGGTGGCAGCGTGCGCAGCCAGGCGAACAGCGCGTCGCTGTCGGCACGCGTCATGCGCGTGGTCTCGGTGTACGGGAAGGCCGGCACGAGGCGCCGACCGTCACGGCCGCGACCGAGGTGCAGCGCACGCCAGAAGTCGTCGGCGCTCCACGAGCCGAGGCCGGTGGCAGGGTCGGGCGTCAGGTTGCCGGCAAACACGACGCCGAAGGGCGTGGCCAGCGCGCGGCCGCCAGCCAGCGGCGCACCGCCACGCGCGGTGTGGCAACCCGCGCAGTTGGCCACGCGGGCCAGGTAGGCACCGCGGGCGACGAGTTCCGCCTCGGCCACGGCCGCAGGGGCCGCAGGCGCGGCATCGCCGGCCGGCAGGCGGTCGAGCCAGAACACGGCACCGACGAGCGCACCGATGGTGATCAGCCACGTCGCGCCCGCACGGACGAAGCGGCGGCGCCTCATCATCGCCCCTGCTCGGCCGCACCACAGCGCAGCGGCGCGCGGAAAGCCGCCGTCGGCGCCTCGATGCGCACCGGCTGCGGCACCGGCTGCGCGGCCAGCCAGGCGCTGACCGCGGCCACGTCGCCGGGGCCGAGCCGGCGCACGATCTCGGCCATGCAGTCCGGCGCGTGGGCGCGCCGCTGCCCGGCCCGCCAGGCCCCGAGCTGCGCCGCGACATAGTCGCGCGGCAGGCCCAGCAGCCCGGGCGTGGCCGGCAGCATGCCGGTCAGCGCAGCGCCATGGCAGGCCGCGCAGGCGGGCAGCTGGCGGGTCGCCTCGCCCTCGAGGGCCAGTCGCCGGCCGCGCTCGAGCAGCGCAGGCGGCACGTCGACGCGCGGCGGTGGCGGGTAGGGCAGTTCGAGCGCCGCGAAGTGGCCCGCGATCTCGCGCAGGTAGGCATCGGGCAGCGGCTCGAGCAGCGCCACCATCGGGCCGTAGTGCCGGCGCCCGTCGCGGAAATTCAGCAGCTGGTGGAACAGGTACTGCGCCGGCTTGCCGGCGATGCGCGGGTGGTAGCCGTCGGGCGCCGCACGGCCCTCACGGCCATGGCAGGTGGTGCACGCGGCAAGGCGCGCTTCCAGGCTGTCGTCCACGGGGGCGGGCGCGGCGTGCCCGCCGTGCGCGACCACGAGCGCGGCCGCCAGCAGCAGAACGCGCCAGGCCGGGGCACGCGGCAGGCGCGGGCGCGGGCGCGGGCGCGGGAGGAAGGAGTGCAGACCGGGCGTCACTCCGCCATTCCACCACGGAATGACTCATATCCACCGGCTGCCGTTCACACGGCGCCCCGCGGCCGCGAGCATTTGCGCCTGTCGATTCACACCTTTGCGAGGAGCGCGCGATGGCAAGGATGAAGGCCGCGATGGCTGCGGTGCTGGTGATGGAGAAGGAAGGCGTCACGCAGGCCTTCGGCGTGCCCGGCGCGGCGATCAACCCGCTGTACGCCGCGCTGCGCGAGCGCCAGGGCATCGCCCACATCCTCGCCCGCCACGTCGAGGCCGCGAGCCACATGGCCGAGGGCTACACGCGCGCCCGGGCCGGCAATATCGGCGTGTGCATCGGCACCAGCGGCCCGGCCGGCACCGACATGATCACCGGCCTGTACTCGGCCCAGGCCGACTCGATCCCGATCCTGTGCATCACCGGCCAGGCGCCGCGCGCCCGCATGCACAAGGAAGACTTCCAGGCGGTCGACATCCAGGCCATCGCCAAGCCGGTGACCAAGTGGGCGACCACCGTGCTGGAGCCGGCGCAGGTGCCGCGCGCCTTCCAGCAGGCCTTCCACCTGATGCGCAGCGGCCGTCCGGGGCCGGTGCTGATCGACCTGCCGTTCGACGTGCAGATGGCCGAGATCGAGTTCGACATCGACACCTACGAGCCGCTGCCGGTGTACAAGCCTGCGGCCACGCGCAGGCAGATCGAGAAGGCGCTCGACATGATGGCCGCCGCGAGCAAGCCTCTGATCGTGGCCGGCGGCGGCATCATCAACGCCGACGCGGCCGACCTGCTCGTCGAGTTCGCCGAGCTCACCGGCGTGCCGGTGATCCCGACGCTGATGGGCTGGGGCGCGATCCCCGACGACCACCCGCTGATGGCCGGCATGTGCGGCCTGCAGACCAGCCACCGCTACGGCAACGCGACGATGCTGGCCAGCGACTTCGTGCTCGGCATCGGCAACCGCTGGGCCAACCGCCACACCGGCAGCGTCGAAACGTACACCAAGGGCCGCACCTTCGTGCACGTCGACATCGAGCCGACGCAGATCGGGCGCGTCTTCAGCCCCGACTTCGGCATCGTCAGCGACGCCCGGGCGGCGCTCGAGCTCTTCGTGCAGGTGGCGCGCGAGCGCAAGGCCGCAGGCCGCCTGCCCGACCGCAGCGACTGGGCCTTCCGCTGCGCCGAGCGCAAGCGGCTGATGCTGCGCAAGACGCACTTCGAGCAGATCCCGATCAAGCCGCAGCGCGTCTACGAGGAGATGAACAAGGCCTTCGGCCGTGACACGGTCTACGTGACGACGATCGGCCTGTCACAGATCGCGGGCGCGCAGTTCCTGCATGTCTACAAGCCGCGCCAGTGGATCAACTGCGGCCAGGCCGGCCCGCTCGGCTGGACGCTGCCGGCCGCGCTGGGCGTGGCCGCGGCCGACCCGACGCAGACCGTGGTGGGCCTGGCCGGCGACTACGACTTCCAGTTCCTGATCGAGGAGCTGGCGGTGGGCGCGCAGTTCCAGCTGCCGATCGTCGTGGTGCTGGTCAACAACAGCTACCTCGGCCTGATCCGGCAGAGCCAGCGCGGCTTCGAGATGGACTACTGCGTGCAGCTGGCCTTCGACAACATCAACGTCGACGACCCGGCGCTGAAGGGCTACGGCATGGACCACGCCAAGGTCGTCGAGGGCATGGGCTGCAAGGCGCTGCGCGTGACCGACCCCGAGCAACTCGAGTCCTCGCTGCGCCAGGCGCAGGCCATGGCGCGCGAGCACCGCGTGCCGGTCGTGGTGGAATGCATCCTCGAGAAGGTGACCAACATCGCGATGGGCACCGAGATCGACAAGGTCAACGAGTTCGAGGAGATCGACTGCCGTCACCCCGAGGGTCGCCAGGGCCTCGAGCTCGCCGGGCTTCTGGACTGACCGCGCGGCCCGCCCTGACCCCCGCAAGACCTCGACAACGACAACGGAGACACCGCATGCCCCGCTTCGCCGCCAACCTCTCGATGCTCTTCACCGAGGTTCCCTTCCTCGAGCGCTTCGAGCGCGCCGCGCGGGCGGGCTTCCTCAGCGTCGAGGTGCAGTTCCCCTACGAGGCGCCGGCCGCCGTGGTGCGCGACCGGCTGGTCTCGAACCGGCTGCGCATGGTGCTGCACAACCTGCCGGCCGGCGACTGGGCCGCCGGCGACCGCGGGATCGCGTGCGACCCGGCGCGGGTGGAGGAGTTCCGGGCCGGCGTGGCCAAGGCCATCGAGTACGCGACGGTGCTCGGCGTGCCGCAGCTCAACTGCCTGGCCGGCAAGGCGCCGGCCAGGTTGGACGAGGCGACGCTGCGCGCCACCTTCGTGTCCAACCTGCGTTTCGCCGCGGCGGCGCTGAGGGCATCGGGCCTGAAGCTGCTGATCGAGCCGATCAACAACTACGACATCCCGGGTTTCTGGCTCAACAACACGGCCAAGGCCATCTCGGTGCTCGACGAGCTCGGCGCCGACAACGCCTTCGTGCAGTACGACATCTACCACGCCCAGCGCTACGAGGGCGAGCTGGCGGCGACGCTCGCGAAGCACCTGCCCCGCATCGGCCACGTCCAGGTGGCCGACAACCCGGGCCGCAACGAGCCCGGAACCGGCGAGATCAACTACGCGTTCCTGTTCGCGCACCTGCAGCGCATCGGCTACGAAGGCTTCATCGGCGCGGAATACAAGCCCGCCGGCCGCACCGAGGACGGCCTCGGCTGGCTGGAGCAGGCGCGCCGGCAGATGGGCCGCGCTGACTGAACACGACGCGACGGAAAGAGGAGAGGACGATGAGACTCGGCTGGATCGGACTGGGCATCATGGGCACGCCGATGGCGGGGCATCTGCGCGCGGCCGGACACGACCTGTTCGTGGCCACCCGCAGCAAGGTGCCGCCGGCGCTGCTGGAGGCGGGCGCCGTGGCCTGCGCCGACGGCGCCGAGGTCGCGCGCCGTGCCGACGTGATCTTCACGATGGTGCCGGACACGCCCGACGTCGAGAAGGTGCTGTTCGGGGCCGGTGGCGTGGCCGAGGGCCTGGCCGACGGCGGGGCCGGGAAGGCCGTGGTCGATATGAGCAGCATCGCGCCGCTGCCGACGCAGGACTTCGCGCGCCGCATCGCCGCGCTGGGGTGCGACTACGTCGACGCGCCGGTCTCGGGCGGCGAGGTGGGCGCCAAGGCGGCCAGCCTGACGATCATGGCCGGCGGCAGCGAGGCGGCCTTCGTGCGCGTGCAACCGCTGTTCGCGCTGATGGGCAGGAACATCACCCACGTCGGCGCCGTGGGGGCCGGACAGATCACCAAGGTGGCCAACCAGATGATCGTGGCGCTGAACATCGCCGCGGTGGCCGAGGCGCTGGTGTTCGCCAGCAAGGCGGGCGCCGACCCGGCCAAGGTGCGCCAGGCGCTGATGGGCGGCTTCGCGTCGAGCCGCATCCTCGAGGTGCATGGCGAGCGCATGATCAAGCGCACCTTCAACCCGGGCTTCCGGATCGAGCTGCACCAGAAGGACCTGAACCTGGCGCTGCAGGGCGCGCGCGCGCTCGGCGTGGCGCTGCCGCAGACGGCCGGTGCCGCCCAGCTGATGCAGGTGTGCGCGGCCCATGGGCTCGCGGCCCAGGACCACTCGGCGCTGGTGCGCGCGCTCGAACTGATGGGCGGCCACGAGGTGGCTTCGGCCTGAGCGCGGCCTGACTGCGGCGCCGTGTGCACCCGGGCTGCCGGGCCACGACGGGGCCACCGTCGCACCGACCGCGCGGCCCGCCGCGCGGGCATCGATATAGTGGCCGGCTGATGCAGCCGTTGCCCGACGTCGGCTTCGACGCCCTGCCCCACCTGCCCGCGGCGCCCTGGCGGTGCAGCGGCACGGTGCTGGTGGCCGTGCTCAACGATGCCGCCACGCTGGACGCCCTCGGGCGCGCCGCCCACGCACCGCCCTACCAGCGGCCGCCGCAGGCACCGGTGCTCGCGGTCAAGCCGCGCCACACCTGGGCTGCTGCCGACGCGCCCTTCACTCTGCCGGCAGGTGCGGCCGAAGTCATCGTCGGCCCCAGCCTGGCCTGCATCATCGGCCGGCGCATCGGCCCCGGAACCCGCGCTACGGACGCGCGGCGGGCCGTGGCCGCGTGGGGCCTGGCCGTCGACCTGACCCTGCCCACCGGCGGCTGGTACCGACCGGCCGTGCGGGCGCGTGCCGCGGTCGGGTCGCTGCGGCTCGGGGTGCCGGTGGCCGCGCTGCCGGAGCCGGTTGCCGCCTTCGAGGTCCGCGTCGACGGCGGGCCGCCCTGGCACGGCGACATGGCCCGCTTCGTGCGTGGCCCGGGCGCGCTGCTGGCCGACATTGCCGCGTTCACGACGCTGCAGCCGGGCGACGTCGTGCTCGTCGGCGTGCCCGAGGGCGCACCTTCGGCCCGGGCCGGCCAGCGCGTGCGCGTCGATGCCCCGGGCCTCGGCAGCCTCGCGTTCGCCATCGAGGGTGTCCGATGACCACGCCCGACTGCGTGGCGCGTGTCTTCCACGAGGATGCGGTGCACCTGGCGCGCCCGCATCCGCGCGGCCTGGTGCTGCCCGACGGACGCATCCTGGCCGAGGACGATGTGACCTGGCTGCCCCCGGTGCAGCCCGGCACCGTGATCGCGCTCGGGCTGAACTACGCGGCGCACGCTCAGGAGCTGGCGGCCGAACTCGCCCGGCCCGCGGACGCCGAGCCGCTGGTGTTCTTCAAGACCGCCGGCAGCCTGGCCGGCCACCGCGCCCGCACCCAGCGCCCGCGCGGCGTGCGCTTCATGCACTACGAGTGCGAACTGGCGGTGGTCATCGGCCGTCCCGCGTGGCAGGTGAGCGCGGCCGCGGCCATGGCCCACGTGGCGGGCTACACGGTGGCCAACGACTACGCCGTGCGCGACCACCTCGAGAACTGGCTCCGGCCCAACCTGCGGGCCAAGAACCGCGACGGTGCCACCTTGCTCGGGCCCTGGCTCGTGCCGGCCTCGCGGGTGGCGGACCCGCACGCGCTCGCGCTGCGCACCTTCGTCAACGGCGCCTTGACGCAGCAGGGCAGCACGTCGAACATGCTGCACCGGATACCGGCGCTGATCGAGTTCCTCAGCGGCTTCATGCCGCTGGCGCCGGGCGACGTGATCCTGACCGGGACGCCCGAGGGAGTCTGCGACGTGCGCGACGGCGACGAGGTGAGCTGCGAGATCGAGGGCATCGGCCGGCTCCTCGGCGTCGTCGTCGACGAGCCGCCGCCCGCAAGCTGAGGACCTGGGAGCGATCACGCACATGCACATCCGGCATCTCATCGGCGGCCGTGCGCACGACAGCACCGAGCAGTTCGAGACCCTGAACCCGGCCACCCAGGCCGTGCTGGCCGAGGTGGCGCGCGGCGGGCCGGCCGAGATCGGGCTGGCCGTGGCAGCGGCCAAGGCGGCGTTCCCGGGCTGGGCGGCCACGCCGGCGGCCGACCGCGCGAAGATCATGCACCGGCTCGCCGGCCTGATCACGGCCCACGTCGCCGACCTGGCGGCCGTCGAGACGGCCGACACCGGGCAGCCGATCGCGCAGACCGGCCGGCAGCTGATCCCGCGCGCCGCCGACAACTTCCGCTACTTCGCCGAGATGTGCGTGCGCGTGGACGGACACACCTACCCGACGCCGACGCACCTGAACTACACGCTGCTGCACCCGGTGGGGGTGTGCGCGCTGATCAGCCCCTGGAACGTGCCCTTCATGACGGCCACCTGGAAGGTGGCGCCGTGCCTGGCCTTCGGCAACACGGCGGTGCTGAAGATGAGCGAGCTGTCGCCGCTCACGGCGGCGCGCCTGGGCGAGCTGGCCCTCGAGGCCGGGGTGCCGCCGGGCGTCCTGAACGTGGTGCACGGCTTCGGGCCCGAGACCGGCGAGCCGCTGGTGCGCCACCCCGACGTGCGCGCGATCTCCTTCACCGGCAGCACCGCCACCGGCCGGCGCATCGTCGCCGAGGCCGGACTGAAGAAGTTCAGCATGGAGCTCGGCGGCAAGAGCCCCTTCGTCGTGTTCGAGGACGCCGACCTGACGCGCGCGCTCGACGCGGCCGTGTTCATGGCCTTCTCGAACAACGGCGAGCGCTGCACCGCCGGCAGCCGCATCCTGGTGCAGCGCAGCCTGTACCAGGCCTTCGCCGGCGAGTTTGCCGCGCGCGCCTCGCGGCTGCAGGTCGGCGATCCGATGCACGACGCGACGATCGTCGGCCCGATGATCAGCCGCGACCATCTGGCCAAGGTGCGGCGCTTCATCGCGCTGGGCCTGGAGGAAGGCGCCACGCTGCTCGCGGGCGGGCTGGAGCCGCCGACGCTGCCCCTCGGGCTGGCCGCGGGCAACTTCGTGCAGCCGACCGTGTTCGCCGACGTCGACAACCGGATGCAGGTGGCGCGCGAGGAGATCTTCGGGCCGGTGGCCTGCCTGATCCCGTTCGACGACGAGGACGACGCGGTGCGCATCGCCAACGACACGGCTTACGGGCTGTCGAGCTACGTCTTCACCGAGAACGTCGGTCGCGCGCACCGCGTGGCCGGCCGCATCGAGGCCGGCATGTGCTTCGTCAACAGCCAGAACGTGCGCGACCTGCGCCAGCCCTTCGGCGGCACCAAGGCGAGCGGCATCGGCCGCGAGGGCGGGCAGTGGAGCCACGAGGTCTTCCTCGAGCCGAAGAACGTGTGCGTGTCCTACGGCACGCACCCGATCCCGCACTGGGGGCGCTGATGACGGCCCGCCGCGGCGCCTGCGGCGCCTTGCCCCCGGCCGGACGCCGCTGAAGGACGGCCCGATGGGCACGCTCGCGCTTGCCGCCAAGATCACGCACGTGCCGTCGATGTTCCTGAGCGAGCTGCCCGGCCCGCGCCAGGGCACGCGCCAGGACGCGATCGACGGCCACGCCGAGATCGGCCGCCGCTGCCGCGCGGCCGGCGTCGACACGATCGTCGTCTTCGACACGCACTGGCTCGTCAACGCCGGCTACCACGTCAACTGCGCCCCCGTCTTCGAAGGGCGCTACACCAGCAACGAGCTGCCCCACTTCATCGCCAACCTGCCCTACGCCTTCCCGGGCGATCCCGGGCTCGGGCAGCTGCTCGCGCGCACGGCCTGCGAACTGGGCGTCGAGACGCTGGCGCACGACGCCACGTCGCTGGCGCCCGAGTACGGCACCATCGTGCCGATGCGATACATGAACGCAGATCGGCACTTCAAGGTCGTCTCGGTGTCGGCGCTGTGCATGGCGCACTACCTCGCCGACAGCGCCCGCCTCGGCTGGGCCCTGCGCCGCGCGGTGGAGCACCACTACGACGGCACGGTGGCC
>Ga0068877_10003921_pt1 | contig 11749 bp, 10 predicted proteins | sample NOAtaG_FD_66437 | JGI IMG/M metagenome (GOLD analysis project Ga0068877, IMG submission 66437) | Freshwater lake microbial communities from Lake Erie, under a cyanobacterial bloom - NOAA_Erie_Diel6S_1000h metaG | ecosystem: Environmental > Aquatic > Freshwater > Lake | place: USA: Ohio, Lake... | reverse complement strand
ATAAATTGCACGTCCACCAACTGCTGGTAAGCGCCTACGGCCTGCGGCCAGCTAACGCTGCCACCGTCGTTGCTCTGGCACAGGGGAGTGCGCTGATCGGCGCCCTCTGGCTGGTCGACGTGTCTTCTTCCATCGTGGCGTTCTTCGCTCTGAGCGCGGTGATGGTGGGCTGGGCCATTATTGTGGGCCACCGCCACTGGCGTCGCCGGACGGGGGCTATCCAGCTGTTCAACGCCTTTCTGGTGCGCGAAGAGGTGCTAGTGCTATCGCCCCAGGTCCTGAAGGACTTCCGGGTCATCGTGCCCGTTCGCCGCGACTAACCAGCCGTTGCGGGCCCCGCGCAGAGAGACCCAGCAGGCGCGCCACACTCCTGTCCCTGCGCCGCGGGCCCAGTCCACGATCGTGCGGCCGAGGCCTTTGACGTGTGCGTTTCCAATGACCAGGAAATAGCCCCAGGCGACGGCGAGCCGCCAGGCCGGCAGGTGCTTGCGCAGCACCAGCACGAGGTTGTGGGCGGTGCTCTCGATCACGGCCTCCGGGATGATGCTGCGGTGATCACTGTCGTGCAACACCAGCAACGAGGGGTCGAAAAAGATCCGCCCGCCCCGACCACGGATCCCGAGGCACAGGTCGAGTTCCCAGAAGACGCCGTTGCCACGGCGAGGGTCGCTGCCCTGAAGTCGATGATCGAGGGGACGCAGCTGTTCCCGGCGCACCACCATGTTCACCCCCTTGAGGCTTTCGACCTCGCGCACTCCCTTCGCTTTGCGGTGGTGGTTACCGACCACCTTACCGTACCACTTTACTCGTCCGACATCGTCGGCGGGATGGTCGTGGTAGCTCCAGGGCTCGGAGGCGATGATGTCGCCACCACCCAGCGCGGCGGCAGAGGAGTGTGAGGCGAAGAACGCCTGGATGTGCGCGACCCAACCCGGCGGGGCTGCCGCATCGTCATCGAGAAATGCCACCAGGTCGTGAGTCTGCTGGGCACGCAGGCGCGCGATGGCGGCGTTCTCGGCGTGCACGACCCCAGCGGAATGCACCACCTGGACCTCGAGCGGCAGTCTCGACCGGAACTCCTCGAGCGCGACGTGCGTCGCCGCATCCTCGGCGCGCGCCACCACGAGCACGAGGTCCGGCGCTAGCGACTGCGCGGCGAGTGAGGTGAGACAGGCCTCCAGTTTGCGGACGCGTTGCCAGGTGGGGATGATGACGGCGAGTTTCAGCACAACAATCCTGTGTCTCAGAGGAAACTCCCCTATAATATCCGGGGGGCTGATTTTGAGGGAGCATACCTTACGTTCGACGCTGTTTTTCGCCACCGCCACGCTCAAGAGCGTGGGTCTCCTTTGCTTGACATTTTTTGTCACTCCAGTGCTCCTTCGACTGATGGGCAGTGAGGCCTTTGGAGCGTTCAAGGCGTTGATGGAGCTCTACGGCCATCTTAGTATCCTGGAGTTCGGGCTCTTCACCGGACTGGTCGCTCTCTTCGTGAGCGACCACCAGAGGGAGCACGCGGCGGGGATCCTGCGCGCGGGACGCCGGCTCTATCTGTGGCCGGTACTCTGGACCGCCGTCGCCAGCGCGGCCCTGCTGCCGTTTTTACCTCGGCTCCTGGGCGTCTCAGAAGAGCTCGTCGGGCCGTTGCGATGGGCGTTCGTGCTGGTGGCCGCCACCGGCGTCCTGATCCCCACGCAGGCGGATCGGGCGTTTCTTGAGGCAACCAACCACGGCCACCGGGTCAACCTGGCCATGCTTTGGCAGAACCTCTGCTTCATGGCCTGCTCGCTGCTGCTGGCCTTCTCGGGACTGGGTGTCCTGGCCCAGGCCTGGGCCACGCTGCTGGCCGGGGGCCTGGGCGCGGGGCTCGTGCGCAGGGAGGCCGCTCGCTGGGTCCCCGCGGCCGCCGAGACAGAGAGCTCTGTCGAATGGAAGCGGCGGATCCGCGCCGTCCAGCGGCCCCAGGTGCTCAACGACGTCGCCGCGAAGCTCTCCCATAACTGCGACCAGCTCATCATCGCCTTCCTGCTAGGGCCGCGAGAGGTCACTCGGGTCTTCCTCGGACAGCGCCTCTTCGTCATCCTCCAGGGTCAGCTCCAGGGACTTGGCCAGTCCGCCCAGGCATCGCTCGGTGCGCTCTACTATGGTAGCACCGGCGCTTTCGTGCCGCGCGTACTCGAGACCAGTAAGGTCATCGCCGTGGCGGGCTGCGCGTTCCTCGTGCCGTTGTGCCTCCTTAATCGCCCCTTCATCCGCCTGTGGGTAGGAGAGGAGCATCTGCTGGCGGGTGAGGCGCTGACCTATGTGGCGGCCGCCAACGCCTTCCTCTACGCCCTCTTCGCGTTCTGGGCCCACCTCGTGACGATCCTCGGACGGCCCGCTATCCTCACGCGCGTCTCTTGGGTGCAGGCGGCGGTGAACATCGCCGCCAGTGTGACGCTCACGTACACCATGGGTGCTGCGGGCCCGGTGGCGGGCACGCTGGTCGCCTTCCTCGCGGTTCCCGCCTGGGCCTATCCGCGGCTGCTGTTTGTCCACCTCGGCATCGACCTGCGTCGGCTGGCGACGGCGGTGCTGCCTTCGGCGATGCTCGCGTTTCTTCTCGTCATGGCCCACACCGTCTGGCCCGTCGCTCACGAGGTGACTTCCTGGCCACTGCTCGTGGTGGCCGGGGGCACGGGCGCCAGCGCGTTGCTCGGTCTGCAGTACGCCCTGTTCTTCTCGTCCGAGGAGAAGGCCTTGTTCGGCGGGCGGCTGCGCGCCCTGCGGGAGCGGCGATGGCGAAGATAGCCTTCAACGGCCGCCCCTTTTGCGATGCGGGCCTGCGCGGTCTGGGCCGCCACACGGTCGAGCTCATGCGTGAACTGCGCCGGCAGCGGCCCGACTGGGAGTTCCACGTCTATTCTCATGTCCCCGTTGCACCCGTTTGGCGAGAGGCGCTGCCCTGGGTGGTGTTTCACGATCGCCCTCGGGGCCCGAAGCTGCTTTGGGACTATGTCCTCCTCGGACGCGAGCTCCGGCGGGACGGCATCGATCTCTACCACTCAACCGTCAACCAAGGTGTGCCCGTCTTCCTGGGTGCGCGCATTCCCTGCGCGGTCACCATCCACGACACCTTCACTCACGAGGCCCTCACCGCGCCGGGCGTGGGCCTGCGAGGCGCTTGGGCGCGCTGGCGCTACCGCGGCGAGTGGCGCCGTCTGCGCGAGCAGGCGGCCGTGCTCTTCACCGTTTCCCGAACGGCCCGGGATGAGATTGTCGAGCGCATGGGCATCACGGCCGAGCGGCTTACGGTTTGCTTTAACGGTGCGCCGACGCCCTCCGTGCCCGTGTCCGCGCCCTCTCCCGCGCAGCCACCCTACTACCTGCACGTCGGTGGCCTCGAAGGACGCAAGAATGCCGAGGTCATGCTCGGCGGTTTCTTGCTTGGCCGCCGCAGCGGAGCACGGCTCAAGCTGGTCGGTGGCCGCGTGAGCGCTCCGCCCCACCTGCAGGAGCTCATCGACGCCCACCCCGAGGCGTTCGACTCCCTCGGGCACATCGATGACATCGCCCTGGCCCGCCTTTATGGCGGCGCCCACGCGCTCCTGTTCCCCTCGCTGCGCGAAGGCTTCGGTTTACCCCTAGTGGAAGCCATGGCGCACGGATGTCCCGTGGTGGCCGCGGACATTCCCGTTTTTCGAGAGATCGCCGACGGGGCCGCGCTGTTCTTTGACCCTCGCGACCCGCGCGCGCTAGATGCGGCCATCGCTTGCTTGGAAGCCACCGACAGCACCGAGCGTGAGGCGATCGTGGAGCGCGGACGACGGCGGGCAGCGGAATTTACCTGGGCGCGCGTGGCGGATATAGTGTTGAAGCGGTACTTGGAGGTTCTTGCGTGGAAGTCTTAGTGATCAACATCGACCGCGGTAACCGCAGCGTTTACACGGGCGCGATGGTGGCCAGCCTGGTGGCGAAGCTGCCGGTTCTGCGGGTGACGGCGCTACTCTCCACCGAGGCGAGGGGCCTGGAGCGCATAACCGGGCTCGAGCGCGTGGAGTACCTGGACACCGGCGAATTCTTCGCGCGCACCAAGGATCTTCCCAATGACGAGGTCGAGCGAGAACTGCGTGCCGCCCTGGGCGACCTCGTCGAGCAGCGGTGGGAGGTGGTGATCAACCTCTCCTCTAACCTGCTCGGTTCGCTCCTGGCCAGTTACCTCGAGGGCAAGCAGCTCAAGGGAACCTATATCGATCCCGAGGGCCGGCGCGTGGCCCATAGCGACGGTTACTCCTACCAGCTTGCTGTCATTCCCGATGACGAGCGCAACTTCTTGCATTTCACCTTCCTCTACCGCGGCATCTTCCGGCGCTTCGAGCGGGTCCGACTGGCGCCCGTGTGGGAGCCGCGACTGGAGGGCGAGTTCCGCCAGCACCTGACGTCGATGATGCACGAAACGGGACGACATAAGCTGGTGCTGCTCGACGGGCGGCTGTCAATCTTTGGCGGCCAGTCCACCGCGCTCCTGGCGGGACTCTACGCCTCCCTGGCGAGCGCGCCCGATTTTCAGCCCGTGCTGCTGGTCGACGGCACCGGGGAGGAATCGCCGGCGCTCCAGCGGCTACGTCGGGAGGTGGTCGGCGACATCCAGATCGTGCAGAGCGACCCCGCGGCCCTACTTACCCTCGTGGGTGCCATGTCGGCTGTGGTGACAGATGACCTCACTCTCAAGGCGATCGCGGATGTGGTAGGCAGGCCCTCCCTGCTCTTCACTGATCGTCCCGAAACCAACGAGTTCTCCTCGCACCCGGGAAGCGTCCAGGTCGTGGGCACAGGTGCGGAGCCAAAGCTGATCGACGGATGCATGACGTTGGTTTTGCGGATGGTGATGGGCGTCGATGGCGCCACCCGCCTCGAGGCCTACGAAAGCTACCTCCACCAGGAAGTTCCTCTTCTGCGTCCCCTCGGCGACGGCGTGCACCCGGAGTACTTGGAGTGGCTGATAGGTACCCGCCTGTTCATGTACCTCGGGGGGCTGTCGCTGCCGCCCCTGACCGCCGATAAGACTGCCTATCGCAGGCTTGTCCGTCGCGAGCAGGCCGTGATGCGCGGGAAAACGCGCGAGGGGCTTTACTCCTTCGTGGTGGGGATGGCCCAGGTCCCGGCCGCCGCGACGTTCTTCAAGGCCGGGCACGATCCCTTGGTCGAGCTACCCGACTTCTTCCTCGCCGAGCTGTCCTGAGCGCGTGGCTTCCCACGAGCGCATCAGTGCGACCCCCACTGCACGCCAGGTGTAGCGCGCTTCCACGGCGGCACGTCCACGGTCAGCGAGCGCCTGACGTTCGGCCAAGGGAGTATCGCGCCAGCGTTCCAGTGCGTTGAAAAAGGCTTCGGCCCCGTCAGCGATTATGATGCCCTCTCCCGGAGCGATGTCGAGGCCCTCCACACCTTTTGAGGTCGTCAGAACGGGCCGACCGTGGGCCAGCGCCTCGAGGATCTTGCCGCGTGTGCCGGAGCCCTTGAGAAGCGGCACGACCAACAAGGAGCATGCGCCGTAGACGGGCGCGAGTTCGAGGGGAGTGTCCAAGAGAAGGTAGGCCCCCGTGGCCGCGCGGGCGCGAACCTGGGGCGTGGGGGTGGAACCGGCCACGGTTAACGACAGGCCCGCGCGAGTGCGCGGGAGCACCTCGGCCAGTAACCAGTCGAGCGCTTCGGTGTTGGGCAAATACGAAAGAGAACCGAGGAAGAGTAGCGCGCCCGGATCGGCGGGCAAGGGGAGGACGCAGGCCGGGGGCGCGGTGCCGTTAGAGCTGAGGGCCCAAGGGGCGCTTGGGTAGAGCTCCCGGTAGCGCTCCAGGTCCACCTGCGAGTAGGTGAGTGCCACGTCCACGGCGCCGAAGTGGCGCGCCTCGAAGCGCCGCAGGTTAAGGTGGTAGACGGCGTTGAAGAGGCCCACCGCAAACGGGAAAGGCGCCGCACGTGTTTGCCGTATGAGGTCGCTCTCCACGTTGTGGGCGCAGAGGGACACGAGGGGACCGCCTGTACGCCGCGCGGGCAGGTAGGCACCCATGCGAAGCTCCTCGGCGTGGACCACATCGGGGCGCCACTCCTCGACCAGTTTCGCCACGCGGGCGTGGAGGTCTCGGGACACGGGCCACTCGTGGTAAGAGTGCCACAGCCGCCGCCACACGCGGAGGGGGGCGGGCGCGCGGGTGAAGCGGAAGAACTCGAGCTCCTCGCTCGAGCGTGCGAGGTCCGCTTTGTCCCTGGTCAATGCGAGCACGCGTACCTCATGGCCTAGGGCGCGCAGCTGCGGCCAGAGGTGGAAATTACGGATGCGAGTTCCGTTGATAGGGGGAGCGGGGTTGTCAGAGGCGAGCACCAGGATGCGCATGTGGACCGATTATAACCCCTGAGCGCCGCGTGCCGAGAAAAAACGTTGCCGGGCCCCCGCTTGTCTCTACAATGTGATGATGCGCACGTACCTTTCCCGGCTCCCCCTGAGGGCCATGCCCGAGCTGGACTCGATCCGCTTCCTCTCTATCGTACTGGTGGTCCTGCACCATCAGTTCTTCGACGCCAACCCTTTCCTGGCCTGGATGAAGGCCCACGGTTGGATAGGCGTCGACATCTTCTTTGTCATGAGCGGCTTCCTCATCACCACGCTCCTGCTGCACGAACAGGCCCGCACCGGCAGGATCGCATTGGGGCGCTTCTGGCAACGGCGCATGCTGCGGCTGTGGCCCAGCTGGGGTGTGACCCTTGTGCTGTCCGTCGCCATGGTCTGGGGCCTGTCGCGCGACAACCCCGAGGTGCGGGGCAAGCTCAGCGCCCTGTGGTGGCACTATCCGCTGCACGTGGGGAACTACTCCTACGTTCTCTTCGGTAAGATCCATACACTCTTCAGCCACTTCTGGTCCCTGGCGGTCGAAGAGCACTTTTACGTTCTTTGGCCATTGGTGTTGGTGGTGTTCCGGCGTCGCGGGGCGGTGGTCGCGGCGGCGCTCGCGCTGGTCGTCGCCAGTACCGCTGCCCGCTACCTCCACTGGCAAGCGGGGGCATCGTGGGAACTCGTGAGCTTCTCCACGCACACGCGCCTCGACCAGCTGCTCTTCGGCTGCCTGCTTGCCTACGCCCACCCGCACATTCCGAAGCTCGGGAGCTGGACGGAGGCGCTGCTCACCGGCGCGATGCTGGCGCTGTTCTACGTGGGCCTTTACCACTGTGACCCCGCGAGCGCGGGCGTTCTCATGCGCACGCTCAGGTACACCTTCATCGGCGCCGGCGCGCTTCTCCTCTTGATCATCGCCACGCGCGGCGGGCGGCGCGGCCTGCGCGCGCCGCTTGCCTTCCCGTTGGCGGCGAGGCTGGGCGTCCTCTCATACGGCGTCTACCTGGTGCACCTACACGTGAACTACGTGGTGTTTCCGCTCGCTCGCCGGTTTCCCTGGCTCGACCACCAGGGCCTGCTCGCGGCGCTCAATCTCATTTTGCCTTTCGTCCCTGCCTATCTGCTCTTTCGCTATGTCGACGCGCCCTTCGCTCGTCTCAAAACGCGAGGTACCCATTGAGCAAAGCATGGCTCCCGAAGTTCCAGAACCCGTGGCAGCGCCTGCGCTACACACGCGCCTGGCGACTCCCAGGCCATCTGCTGGGGAAGTGGCGACTCTGGCGATCGGGCGTGGGCCCGACTCTGGTGCGTATGCGGCTCGGGCACGAAATGCTCATTCCCCCGACGCAACCCTATCTTCGCCGGGCGATCGTGTCGGGCGCGTACCATGATGAGGATGTGTTCTTTCTCGCGCCCCACCTTGGTGAGGGCGCCGTCGTGATTGACGTCGGTGCCAACATCGGGTTGCTCTCGTGCGCCTACGCCCGCCACCACGCCGCGCGCGCAGTGACGGTGCACGCCATCGAGGCGGTGGCTGCCAACTATCACCTGTTGGAGGAGAACATCCGTCGTAACCCGGACCTACGGGTGGTGCCGCATCGCCTGGCGCTGGGCGAGCGCGCCGGGACACTCGTTTTCAAGCTTCCGTCGGCGGGCTTCGTCGGCAACGCCGTTGGGATGAACGTCCTCGGGCCCGCCGACGCGGCACAGGCCGCGCGGGACTCGTCATACGAAGAGAGCGTCTCGCTCGAAACGCTAGACGCCTGGGCCCGTGGCCAGGGCATCACTCGCTGCGACTTCCTCAAGATTGACGTGGAGGGCGCCGAACTCGCCGTGTTACGGGGAGGGGAGACCTTCCTGCGTGCCACGCTCCCCGTCGTGCAGTGCGAGTACAACCGTCACTGGCTCGTTCAACAGGGTATCGGGCCCGGCGACTTCGAGGCATTTTTCGCTCCGCTCGGCTACGATGCCTACGTTGACACGGGCGACAGCTACCGGCCCCTGCGCGCGGGGGACGCCGAGCTGCCGCTGGTGGATTTTTTGTTCGTCCCGCGCCGCTAGCGGATGACGCTCTTGAAGTAGTCGATCGTGCGCGTTAGGCCCTGCTCCAGCGGGATCGCGGGTGACCACCCGAGCTTCTCGCGCGCGAGAGTAATATCGGGACAGCGCTGGCGGGGATCGTCGGACGGCAGCGGCCGGTGGACGATCTGCGAGCGTGAGCCCGTGAGCTGGATTACCTTCTGGGCGAGCTCGAGCATGGTGAACTCGCCGGGGTTACCCATGTTAACCGGCCCGGTGAAACCCTTTTCCGTTTCCATCAGACGCAGGAACCCCTCGATGAGGTCGTCGACGTACTGGAAGGAGCGCGTCTGTTTGCCGTCGCCGAAGATGGTGATGTCATCACCTCGCAACGCCTGGACAATAAAATTACTCACCACGCGGCCATCATTGGGATGCATGCGCGGCCCGTAGGTGTTGAAGATTCGCACGACCTTGATGTCGACGCCGTGCTGGCGGTGGTAGTCGAAGAAGAGTGTCTCCGCGCACCGCTTACCCTCGTCGTAGCAGCTGCGCACGCCGATCGGGTTGACCTTGCCCCAGTAGCTCTCCGGCTGCGGGTGGACTTCCGGATCCCCGTAGACCTCGGAGGTCGACGCCTGAAGAATGCGGGCCTTGGTGCGCTTGGCGAGCCCCAGCATGTTGATCGCCCCGTGGACCGAGGTCTTGGTGGTCTGGACCGGATCGAACTGGTAGTGCACCGGAGAGGCGGGACAGGCCAGATTGTAGATCTGGTCGATCTCCACGTAGTAGGGGAAGGTCACGTCGTGGCGGACGAATTCGAAGTACGGGTCGTCCATGAGGTGGGCGATGTTCGCCTTCTGGCCGGTGAAAAGATTGTCGACGCAGATGACGTCACAGTTCTCGCGCAGTAGGCGCTCGCACAGATGGGAGCCAAGAAAGCCCGCGCCTCCTGTGACGAGGACACGTTTGCGGGTGAGGTCTTTCATGGGTGCCCTCCAAGGCCTGCGCGCTCGCGCATCAGGACATTATAGGGCCATTTCCGGAGGATGCGGAGGGTCGGCCAGAAGAAGTCTTCCTGCCGACCCGGATGCTTACTGCTTAACGACTTTGAAATCCACAACGACTTCGTCGTTGATGACCTTGTCTCCGAGGGTCTTCACGTCGAAGAAGCTCTTCGAGTTGTACTTGAGGCCGTATTTGGCGCGGTCGAAGGTGAGCTTGCCGACGTAGGCGTTGCCGTCTTTCTTCACGTCAAAGGTGTTCGCCAGGGTGACGCCTTTGATGGTCAGGTCGCCGGTTACCTTGTTGCCTTGAACTGACTTCACCACCAGCTTGGCGGTGGGGTGCGTGGCGGTGTCGAAGAAGTCGGGGGACTTGAGGTGGCCGATGAGTTTTCCGGCGGAGTCGCCGGTGAGGTCGGTGACGGTCATGGCGTCGAGGTTGATGACGAACTCGCCGCCTTTAAGGGCGCCGTTCTCTTCGACGATCTTCGCGTTCTGCAGGGGGGCGGTGCCGTTGTGGGCGCCGGTCACTTTAGTGCCGGTCCATTTGAACTCGCTTTTCTTCAGGTCAACGCTGGCCGAGGCGGCAAAGGCAAAGAGGGCGGTGAACAGGAAAGTTTTCATGGGATCTCCTTAGGATTGGTAAAGTACGGTCCTCATCGCGAGGGAGCCGTTTTGGATATCTTCAAACGGAAAGCTGAGGCGGTCGGTTTCATCACTGGCGCCGACAGTATAAAGCAAAGGCCACCAATGTTCAGCTGTGGGGTGAGCTTTTTCCCACTGCGACCGGTCGGCGGTGTCTAAGGCGCAGAGCCAATTAAGGTCGCGACGAAGCAACGCTTCCCGCGTGCGTTGGTCGAACTCTCGCGCCCAGGCCTGCACCGGCGCGCGCGGGGAGAAGTCCACTTCGCGCAGATTGTGCGTGATGTTGCCGCTGGCGAGCACTAAAAGACCCTGATCGCGGAAGGGGCGCAGGCGGGACCCCAGCCTCAAGTGTTCGCGCATACCGAGTCGCCGGTCCAAGCTAATTTGGGTTACGGGGATTTCGGCGGCGGGATACATGTGACGCAACACTGACCAAGTACCGTGGTCAAATCCCCACTGCGTCTCGGGCGTGGACCAATCGAGCTCGGGCAGCATCAGCCCCGGGGCGGGATACTCCACCTTGTGCAGCTCCGCCGGAAAGCCGTGGAAGTCGTGCGCCGTCGTTGGACGCGCCACATGGAGGTGCCGCGTCCCCTGTGTCTGCCAGTGGGCCGACACGCAGACGATGCCGCGCGGGCGGGGCAACGTCTTCCCGAGGTGGGCGAGGTGGCGGGTCCAATCATTTTCTTCCAGCGCGTTCATGGGCGAACCGTGGCCCACGAACAGCACCGGCATCCGGATGTTCATGACAATCACTTTGCCTCGAGGTTGACTGTTTCATAAGTAGACGGAAATGCCTTTGTGTGTTGCAATTAAAGCAACAATGAAAAGTATCGATCTTAACCGATTGCAAATATTCAAAGTTGTCGTATTAGCAGGCAGTTTCACACGCGCTGCGATTCAACTGCGGATGCCTAAGTCGCGAGTCAGCCGACAGATCGCAGCGCTGGAAGCGGAAATGGGAACAGCACTCATTTACCGTACCACTCGCGCATTTCAGCTCACGGAAGCGGGCAAGACACTCTTCCAGCGGGCCGTCCCTCTGCTGGGGGACCTTGAAAGTGTGCTGCAAAACGTAGGGGAGTCGCCGACGCAAACCCGGGGCCTCGTGCGCATGACCGTACCCGAGGACGTCGCGGTGGAGCTGATGGGAGGGTTGGTCCATGAGTTCCAACTCGCTTACCCCGAGGTCCGAGTGGAACTCATCGTGGAGAACCGCGTGGTGGACTTGGTGAAGGAAGGGGTGGACCTCGCTCTGCGCATGGGCCGCAACCGCGACAGTTCGCTCACCACTCGCAAGCTCGGCGAGCTGCGCCTGCAGCTCTACGCGGCCCCGAGCCTGTTCGCGCGCCTGGCTCGTCCGTCGAAGGTCGAGGACCTAGAGCGTTTGCCCTACCTGTCTTTCACCGGCGCAGACGCCCAGGCACTGAGCCTGCGATGTCCCCGTGGAAAAGTGCGTGTGGAGCTTACGCCCCACATGGCATGCAACAATTTCTTCGTGCTAAAAAAGATGACGGCCGGGGGAAACGGCTTTGCGCTGCTGCCGAGTTACCTCGTCACTCAGGAGCTGGCGCGCGGGGATTTAGTGCCCCTGTTCGCCGACTGGTGGAGTGAGGCGGTACAGGTGTCGCTGGTGTACCCGCCGCAGAAGAACATGCCGCCGCGGCTGCGGGCCTTGATCGATTTCATGGCCCGCCGAGGAAAAGAGCGA
>Ga0068877_10003920_pt1 | contig 11751 bp, 9 predicted proteins | sample NOAtaG_FD_66437 | JGI IMG/M metagenome (GOLD analysis project Ga0068877, IMG submission 66437) | Freshwater lake microbial communities from Lake Erie, under a cyanobacterial bloom - NOAA_Erie_Diel6S_1000h metaG | ecosystem: Environmental > Aquatic > Freshwater > Lake | place: USA: Ohio, Lake... | reverse complement strand
ATCATGCTCGACACCGACAACGGGCCCGAGGGGATGATCATGGCCGAGAATGGGCGCCTGTATGCACAGCGCGGCATCCGCGACACGGTAGCCGCGCTGCGCCCCGGCGGGCGCATCGTGTACTGGTCGGTGGCCGACGATCCGCGCTTTGCCGGGCAGTTGGAGTACGCCGGGCTCGTGGTGCAGGTGCTGCGCGTGCGCGCCCACGACACGTCGGGCCCCATGCACACGCTGTATGTGGCGACTCGCCGAACCCCCAAGCGCGCGCGCGAGCCGCGCGGGTGAGCGGTGCGTCGGGGGCACGGCACGCGGATCGCGGGGGATCACCACCCGCGGACCGCGACAGGCAGCGGATGGCCGCGATCAACAGCGAGGAAACACGGAGACCGGCAAATCCTGCGGATCACCCCTCGTGAAGCACGGAAACCGCGGACATCCCAGACCTCACGGATACGGCATGGTGTCTCCGTGAAGTCCGCAGGGTTCGTTGGGATTGGTGTTTCAGGCGGCGGTGATCCGTGACATCCGCCACCCCTGCCGCCATGCCCAGGTTCACGACAAGACGCCGAGCTCCCCTCGCAGCTTCACACCCTCCACGCCACGCATGCGCATCCTCACCCACCAGCTGACGCTGACCACCTCGGCTCCCATCGAGGTCGTGGACATCACCGAGGCCGTGCGGGAATGGCTGCAGGTGCAGCCGGTGCGGGATGGGCTGCTGACCGTGCGTTCACCGCACACGACCGCGCGCATCAACCTCAACGAGCGCGAGTCTGCCCTCCAGCGGGACATGGTGGCATTCCTCGAGCGTCTCGCGCCCAAGGCCGGGGACTACGGCCACAACCTGAACACGGTCGATGGTCGCGACAACGCCCACGCGCATCTGCTCGGCCTGTTCCTCAATGCGTCGGAGTCCGTCGCGGTCGCAGGCGGCGCGTTGCTGATGGGTCACTGGCAGTCACTGTTCTTCATCGAGCTCGACGGCCCACGCGCGCAGCGCACCGTGCAGCTGCACCTCCTTGGCGAGGCGTGACCACATGGTGCCAGACGATATCGCCGGCTTCTTCGCGCGTCGCGCCGAACTCGACGCCGAGGCGCACCTCGAGCTCGACTTCACGTTCGAATGCGTGGGCGATCCCCGACTCGCCGCGGCGCACCTGTGCAGTGAACAGTCCACCGCCCAGTGGCGCCGCGTGGGCGTCGATGAGGACTTCCGTCCACGCTTCGGCGCCAAGGTGCTCGACCTCGAGGCCACACCGCGTCCGTCTGGCTTCTCCTACCCCGTGCCCAATGCGCCCTCAGGCGCCGTGCATGCCTGCCGCGTCACGATTGCGCATCCGCACGGCAACTTCGGGGCGCGCCTGCCCAACCTGCTGTCAGCCGTGTGCGGGGAGGGCATCTTCTTCGCGCCGGGCATCCCCATCATCCGCCTCGAGGACATCCGGTTTCCCGAGACGTTTCTGGCGGCCTTCGACGGCCCGCAGTTCGGCGTGGCTGGGCTGCGCGCGCAGCTGCAGGCGTTCCATCGCCCGATCTTCTTTGGCGTCGTCAAGCCCAACATCGGGTTGGCGCCGGAGCCATTTGCCGAGCTTGCGTATCAGGGCTGGCTCGGTGGGCTCGACATCGCCAAGGACGACGAGATGCTGGCCGATGCGCCGTGGTGTCCGCTCGAGCAGCGGGCAGCCGCGGTCGGTGCGGCGGCGGTGCGCGCGGCGCGCGAGACCGGCGTACCCAAGGTGTACCTCGCGAACATCACGGACGAAGTCGACCGGCTGGTGGTGCTGCACGACCTCGCGGTCGCGCGCGGCGCCGGTGCGGTGATGGTGAACACCATGCCTGTGGGGCTTGGCGGCATCCGCTTGCTGCGACGGCAGGCGCGTGTGCCGCTGGTGGCGCACTTCCCGTTCATCGCGTCGTTCAGTCGGCTCCCTGGTTACGGCGTGCACTCACGCGTCATCACGCGCCTGCAGCGTCTCGCAGGCTACGATGTGATCATCATGCCCGGCTTTGGCGCCCGCATGATGATGCCGGAAGGGGAAGTCCTGGACTGCGTACGCGCCTGCCTGGAGCCCATGGGGGGGCTCAGGCCAAGCCTGCCCGTGCCGGGCGGGAGTGATTGGGCCGGCACCCTCGATGGGCTGCATCGTCGCCTGCAGACGGTGGATTTCGGCTTTGTACCGGGGCGCGGCGTGTTCGGACATCCCATGGGACCCGCCGCCGGTGCAGCGAGCATCCGGCAGGCGTGGGAGGTGATCGCGCAGGGAGGCGTAGTGGCCGAGCACGCGGCCACACCAGTCGAACTCGCGGCAGCGTTCGCGGCGTTCGGCCCACGCACCTCCTAGCGCACCGCAGCCCCCGCGCAGTCCCGCTCGCGCAATGCGGTTCGCGCAATGCGGTTCGCGCAATGCGGTTCGCGCAGTCCCGCTCGCGCGTAGCAGCGAGTACGTGCCACGCCATCATCACGGGCTCAGCGTCTCACCCCCATCTCCCACGCGCGCCGCAGTGCCCAGCCATGCCGTCGCCCGGTCTGGGGTCGTGGCCGGGCCACCCCACGCGTCGCCGTGGGTGCCGAACGCCCGACCCGTCGGCGCGGACCACACCGCCGGTCCCCTCCACGGCTACGGTCGGCGCATGGCACCCAGCGCGAGTCCGTAGTCAGGCCAGCCGTCCCGGTGGCTCGGGGCATTGGTCACCGGCGCGTCGGAGAGACGCACCGTGCGCCCGCGGCCGTCGCGGCGGGGTGGCATTCCTCGAGGCGATACACCACCAGGACCACCGCCTCGAGGCCGTGCACCCGGAGGCATGCCGTGCTCGCGGTCTCCACGGTCGCTCGCCACGCGCTGGCGACCATCGACAGTCGCGACTCCGACCCCCGGCCGCGACGACGCGTCAGGAGGGGGGTGGCCACGCGTGCCGACGGACCGCCGTGTCGGCCAGATGTGTTGTTGGCACTGCGCCGTCGCCCGCGCCCGCCGTGTGCGCCAGCAGCGCGCGCAGCAGCGGTGTGTCGAGCCGGTGCCCACCGGCGAAGGTGTGGGTGGAGACGGCCTGACCGAGATCGACGAACCGCGCCTGTGTGGCCGCGCGCGTGGCGTCGTCTGCGAATCGGTCTCGCTCACCTCGCACGAGATGGACGGCCGTCTGTCGCCAAGCCAGCCGCAGCGCCTCGTCGGCCACGTCGTGGGCAAGGCCGCCCGCCCACAGCACGTGCGTGGTGACGGGTGAGGCCGGCGCCACCACGGCCGTGCGCTCCACCACGTACCGCATGCTCATCGCCACCCCCTGGGAGAAGCCGAGCAGGTGCAGCGTGGGCTCGGTGCCACAGGCTGCCGTGACCGCCCCGATCTCTCGGCCAACCACGGCGTGCAGCATCGCCAGGGCGTCGCGCAGTTCATCCTCGCGGTCATCGCGGGTGAGCCACGTGGCGCCAGTGCGGGTCAGGTGGCCGCCGTCTGGTCGTGGCAACTCCAGATAGAACCGTGACAGACCTTCCGGCGCGATGATCCGCACCCCTGGGGGCGCCGCGTCAGCGAAGGGCGCAATGAAGTCGGCCGCCCGCTGCCCATACCCGTGAAACGCCACCCAGAGACTGTTCGTGTGGGCGGCAGCGGCACCGGTGGTGGCATAGCGTGCCGTACGGGACACGGTGACCCGGTGCGTGGTGATGTCGAGCGACATGGGCCGTCGATGGCGAGGAGAGACCGTGACCGGGAAACGGGACGGCGCGACATCGGGAAGCTGTCCCGTGGTCGCGCCGTCTGCCACTCACCACACGATCGGTGGCTACACGGTTGCCAGCTCGGGTCGGCGCCGTGCCCGCCCGTTGGCACTTGCCGCCGCGGGCGGTGCGACCCGACGAACGGTCCGCGAGGACACGACGAACGCACCCATCAGCTCGTCGAGCGACCCACTCTGTCCCCGCAGCTGTTCCGACGCGGCCGCGGTCTGTTCAGCACTCGCGGCGTTCTGCTGGGTGACGATGTTCAGTCCACCGACCGCCTCGGAAATCTGGTCGATCTGCCGCAGCTGCTCCACACAGCGCGCCGTGACGGTGTCCATGATTCCGGCGAGCGACGTCACATGGTCGCTGATACCGCTGATGCCGGAGACGGCGCGATCACCAGCCGCCACCCCCTCGAGGACGGCCTGCACATTCTCCTCGATCAAGGTCCCGGCCTGGCGCGCGGATTCGGCTGCCCGAATGGCCAGCTGCCGTACCTCATCGGCGACGACCGCGAAGCCACGGCCGGCGTCTCCGGCTCGAGCGGCCTCCACTGCCGCATTGAGCGCCAGCAGGTTCGTCTGGAAGGCGATTTCGTCGATGGATTTCACGACGCGCGATGTAGCCTCGGCCCGGTCCTTCATCGTACCGAGCATGCTGGCCAGCGATCGCAGCACCTCGGTGCCCGCGGTCGTGGCTGTCCGCACATCGGCGGTCGTGCGGTGGCCGAGTTCGGCCTCCTCGGTGATGCGCCGGGCATCGCTCCGCAACTCCGTCGTGCCTGCCGCCACCTCCTGCAGCCCCGCGGCCTGACGTGCCGCGCCGCTGGCGCCTTGCTCCGCCGCAGTGGCGATCTCGCGGCTTGCCGAACTCACCTCGGCCGACGCGGCCTGCACCGCACTCATCGTGGCCTCGAGGTTCGCGATCGCCGAGGCAAACTCCTCGAGCAACGGGGCGTGGTGACCCGCCTGATCGGCGGCGGGGCGCACGGTGAGGTCTCCGGCCGCGAGGGCGGTCACGCCGCGCCGGACCTCCGACACAGCCACCACCATCGGGTCGACGACGCCACCGAGCGCGTGATTCACGGCCTGCGCGGCGTCGAAGTAGGCGCCGGCGAATTGCGATGCATCGATGCGGCGCTGAACGTTGCCGGCGGCCATCTCCGTGCCCAGCGACTGGACCTCGTCGGCGAGAGCGCGGACCATGCGCCGCGTCACGTCGTACGACTGGGTGGATTCATGCACCCGCTGAATCATCGTGTTGATGGACTCCGCAAGGTCGCCGAGTTCGTCGCGCCGGGTCCACGGGATCAGCTCCGTCTTCGACTCCACCTTATGGCTGACGTCACCATCCGCCAGCGCCCGGAGGCCCTGGGTCATCTCGGCGATGTCATGCGAGCTCAGCGTGGTCGCCCGCTGCTGCAGGCTTGCGAGGCCACGAATGATTCCGCGGGACACGTACCACCCCGTCGCGATGGCAACGACTCCCACCATCAGGAGGATGATCCACGCCAGGGCCGTGGCGCGGGTCGCACTGCGCTCGGCGGCCTCCATTTCCTCGCGGGCCACCCTGACCTGCAGGTCGAGATTCTTCCGGATCAGCGGCTCGAGCTTCGTGGCGTGTGCCTCGAGGGCGGCAATCCAGGCCGCCCGGTCACCCCTCGGGCCCTCGGCTGTCGCCGCCAGCCACGCCGACATCGGCGCGCGCATCCGGTCGACGAGTTGCGTCTCCTCTGGCGTCAACCAGGTCTTGAGATACGCCGTCCAGACGGAGTCCAATTCATGCCGGTTGGCGGCCATCTCGCGCGAGGCCGAGTCGGGCGACGCGGTCCGCAGCGCCGCCCCCGTCGCTTCGATGTCGTGCAGGATGGTGCTCATTTGGTGTAGCGGCACGACCCGATCCGCAAACACCGTGGCGAAGTGCGCCTGGGATTCCTTGAGCGCCTGGATCGGCTCGATCGCCCCGAACGAGGCGAGAGCCACCACCGCGACAAACGTCGCAATGAGCTTCGTGGAGATGGAGATTCGAGGCATCGTCGCCTATGTCGAGGAGGTGTTCGGGGCGGACCAGGCCGCCTGCGGCGTGGACGGGCGGTGTCCGGAACACCGCCCTTGTCCGAGGAGTTTCGGCACGCGGCGTCCCGCCTGAAGGCGTGCGTGGTACGACGTTGGTCTCATGGTCGGTGCGTCAGGTCACGCCAACGCCCAATCAGAACGTCAGGCCCGTGGACAGCTTGTAAAAACCGCCCTTGGCGCCGTCGAGCACGTTGTTGCCCATCGTCATGCGGGCGAACGCGTGCGAGCCCGGCAGGGCGAACTGCACGTAGCCACCCACCCACCGGTACGTGTCGCTGGGGCGGCCACCCACGGCGGTGGTGCGCGCATTGCGCAGCTGTTCCACGTGAACACCAGCGGACGCGATCGAGGCGAACTTGAACCCCGCATTGGCCCAGTAGTGCAGGAAGTCGAGCTGAACGGGGCCCACCTCGCGGGCGGCGCGATAGTAGCCGCCGTACACTTCGCCCTCGGTACGCGCGTCGGCGTAGTTCACCGTCAGGCTGGGTACGATGCCATCGAGCACGTTCGGCTGCCCGCCCGTCGGCGCTCCGGAGAGCAGCGACCCGTGCGTCACGCCGATCTGCGGCTTCAGCGCGAGCCGATCATCCGCGAGGCGAATGCGTGCTCCGACCCCGAACTCGGTCCACAGGTTTGCCCCGTTGGCGGGGCCGCCCACGTTGAAGGCGGGGATGGTCCACAACGTTCCGTAGAACGCGAAATCCACCGGGCGCGTCTTCGACGGGGTGTAGGTACCGGCGAAGGTGGGATAGAAGCCGAAGAAGTTGTCCTGGTTCAAGGCGACGGTGAACGACGCGGCACTGTCCTGCGCCATGAGCGGCGAGGCCGCGAAGGCAGCAAGGGCGAGGGCCCGGCGAGTCATGGCGGAAATCGTGGTCGGCATGAAGCGATCTCAGTGTCGGAGGAGGCCGTGCGTCCGAACAGGGCGGTGCACGGTTGGGTTGGGGCAGGTGGTACCGAACAAGTGTCGGCCTCCAACGGCGAATCTTGAGCGCCCATTGTTTTCCAAAAAGTGGACAGGTCCGCTGGCCGCTATTGTCTACGTCATCCTGCACCGGCGTGGCATCGCCGGCATTCCCCGGCATTCCCATACGGAGCCTGCATGTTCAAGAAGTTCGCTGCCGAGGCCCTCGGCCTCAGCGACATCGGCATCATCGTCCAGCCCAAGGACTTCGACAAGGTCGACGCCGACGACTACCTGTTCCATGAGGATCAGGAGAAGATCTACTTCCTGATCAAGTCGAAGAAGGACGAGTACTGCTTCACCAACCTCGCCCTCATCCATGTCGACGGCGAGTCGGCGATCTCCAGCAAGCGGACGATCAAGCGCTACGATTACGCACAGTATGCCATTGGTGAGGTGAGCATCGAGACGGCGGGTACCATCGACCTCGACATCGAGCTCAAGTTCACGATCGGTGACAAGCTGTTCAGCATCGACGTGCGGAAAGACTATCTCGAGGCGCTCAAGGACATCTACAAAGCCCTGCACACCATCGGGAAGCTGCAGCAGCGCGACGAGGTGGCGCGCAGTCACGCGATCTCGGCCGCCTCGGTGCTTGGCTCCATGCTCAAGCTCGGCAGCGCGGTCGACCCGAGCGCCGTGGTGGCGCACTACCAGGCCGTGCTCGGGGCCATGAACAGCGCCGTACTCGACACGCACCTGCGCAAGGACTACAGCAGCATCTTCGAGAAGTACATCCACGCCTGAGCGTAGTGCCGGGCCCCGATGCCCAGGGGCCCGGCGGCCATTCACGCGAGGAAGCGCCGTGCCAGCTGTTCGAGGCGGTCGTCGCGGTCGCGCTCGGCCTCGGCCCGCAGTACTTCCACGAAGGGGCGGAGCGCCGGCTCTCCCCAGTAGTAGCCGGTGGCCCGCTCGGCCAGCTGCGTCTCACCCACACGCGCCGCTTCGAGCAACGCGCGTGCAGCAACCCGGTCGTACTCCGGGTCGTCCCGGGCGGGCAGCCCGTAGTGGCGGCGGGGCATTTCCCCTTCCGCATCGTCGCGCAGAAACGCCCTCGACATGCTCGCTCCTTCTTCGGCGACGCAGGTGCCGCCGCGGCGGGGGACGTCCGGTGGTCGGAATCGCGCCGGACGCGGGTGATGGGAGAAGATAGCAGCGTCAACCCGTTGCGGCGGCCGCGAGGGGCTGGTGAAGGCGCGCGATCGCGTCGGCGTCGGTCTCCGTGCACCTTTCGACCCATGACCCCCCCGACGACACGGCTCCCGATAACCGTCTGCCTGCTCACGGCGGCGACCCTGCTGGTGTGCCTCGTGGCGCCGACGGAGCCGGTCCGGGCTCAGCCGCCGCGGCCTGGCGTGGCCCGTGCCGCCACTGCGGGGGCACCGGTGCCCATCATCTTCGTGCACGGCAATGGCGACCACGCCGGTCTGTGGGACAACACGCTCTGGCGCTTCGAGAGCAACGGCTATCCGCGTGACCGCCTGTTCGCCGTCGACCTTCCCAACCCGCAGGCCACCAGCACCCTCGCGGCGCGCGAGACCAATCGCAGCACCCCGGACGACCAGGCGGCGGCGCTGGCCGCATTCGTGACGCGCGTGTTGGTGCGGACGGGCGCCCCGAAAGTGGCGCTGGTGGGCAGCTCCCGTGGCGGCCTCACCATCCGCCACTACGTGCGCTTCGGCGGCGGGGCGGCGCACGTGTCGCACGTCATCACCTGTGGCACACCCAACCATGGTGTCATGGCCCTGCCCACCATGCAGACCGAGAGCGAATTCAACGGGCTGTCCCCCTACCTGCGCGCCCTGAACGGCGGCAGCGAGGTGGTACCGGGCGTACGCTTCCTCACGCTCCGCTCCGATTCACTCGACAAGTATGCGCAGCCCACCGGCGCCGCGCTCGGGGCACCGGGAATGCAGACGGGGGTCGATGTACGCTCGCCGGAGCTCGCGGGCGCGCGCAATGTCGTGCTGCCAGGCACCGACCATCGCGAAGTGGCCTTCGGTCCGGAAGCGTTCGCGGCGCAGTACGAGTTCCTCACCGGGCGCGCGCCGCGCACCACCGTCATTGCTCCGGACAGTGCCATCGTGCTCGATGGCATGGTCAGCGCCAGCGTGGCCGGTGCGCCGACCAACCTGCCACTCGCGCGCGCGGCGGTAACCGTGCACGAGGTGGACGCGACCACGGGGGAGCGGACAAAGGCCGCCGTGCATCGGACCGTGACGCGCGACGATGGCCGGTGGGGGCCGTTCCGCGGTCGCGCCGGGGCGCACTATGAGTTCGAGATCGCCGCGCCCGACAGCAGTGTCATGCTGCACCTGTACCGCTCGCCGTTCCCACGATCGAGCCCATACGTGCACTTCCGACTGCCGGCGCCGTCCCGTCCCCTCGGCGATAGCGTGAGCGTGCTGATCATCCGGCCCCGTGGGTATCTGGGCGTCGGGCGGGACACCGTGCTGTTCAACAACGCGCCCGCGGTCGGCATCACTCCCGGTGTCCCCTCGGCCGACCGGGCACTGCGCTGGTATCCGGCCGATGCGGCGCGCAGTGTGCGCACACAGATCAATGGGGAGGTGCTCGTGGTGCGGACGCACCCCCAGGACAGGCGGAGGCTGGTGGCAGCGGAGTTTCAGCGCGAATAGCGCCCATGGCCGTTCGCCCACGGCCCGGGCATCCCCCCAGCATCACACCGTGCGCTGGGTTGTTAGGCGTCCCCTGAATCCGCCCCTGCGCTGGCGGTGGCACACTGGGGTATGCCCCGCCCCGCCCCACTTCGTCGCGCCGACGTCATCGCGCTCCGTCGGGCCGTCTCGCATGGCGGTGACGAGCGTACCGCACTCCTGCACGAGGCGGCCGCCCGTCCACTGCGGACCGCCACCGCCCTGCGCGAGTGGCACGACCTGCTGTTGTTCGTCGTGGCGCATCCGCGCAGCGTCAGCGAATGGAAGTGGGCGCAGGCGGAACTCGATCGGGTGCCGGCGGGCGCAGCGGCGCTTCCGGTGGGAACGCGACCCGGGCTGCTGAACAGCGGGGTGGCCGGCGCCCCCGTTGAGGGGAGTTTCTCCCTCGCGCTGGTGCGCTGGTTGGTGGGACGCTGGCCCGGTCAGGTCCTCCTGACGCAGGTGGACGCCCCGCTTGACGACGTGCGCGACGTCTTGCGGGCGTTGGTGCTGCCGGTGGAGCGCGAGTTGGTGGACGCCCCCGTGCATGACGCCGACGCGATGCTGTCGATGCTCTTCGGCGCGAATCGATCACGCTGGCTCCCGCTGCTGCTCGACCGGTTCGACGCGCTCCCGATGCCGGAGGCCCACCGTGCGCAGTGGTTCGCACGCCTGCACGCCTGGGTGCAGGTGGCGGACCCCGTCACCGACGGCGCTCTCGCCATCCCCGCCGCGACGTGCGCCGTCACGCAGGCGCGGGCGCCGTCGGCGCCGCCGTTCACGCACCCTGACGGCCTGCAGCGTGGTGTTGACCTGGCCACTATCATGGCGCAGCCGGCGCCACCGCCCCTGCGGCTGGCTCCGTCGGCCGCGCAGCAGCTCATTGATACGGCACGTACCGTGCTCGTCACGCTGGCGCGCGAGACCGACCCCATCACGTACGCCAGTGCCGTGACGCTCCACGACATGGGGCGCGGTCTGCGCATTGCGCTCTTCTCCCTCGACGTGCCGCATCGCCTGCCGTTCGACAGCTACGTCGGCTTCATGGCGTTTCGCAACGGCGTGCCGCTGGCCTACGGTGGCGCGTGGATCGTTCCGGGCCGCTCCAAGGTGGGGATCAACGTGTTTCCCGCGCAGCGCGGCGGCGAGTCGGCGTGGTTCTTCGCCCAGCTGTTGCGGCTCTATCGGGGCCGCCACCACGTGGATCGCTTCGAGGTGGAGCACTATCAGCTCGGCTACCGCAATCCGGAGGGGCTGCGATCTGGCGCCTACTGGTTCTACTACCGGATCGGCTTTCGCCCGCCCACGCCGGCGCTGCGGCGCGTCGCCGAACGGGCATTCACCCGCCTGTCGCGGCGGACCGACCACGTGGTGCCGCGGCGTGAGTTGCTGACGCTGGTGGAGGCAGGGTTGGAGCTCGTGATGGCCGGTGCGGCGAGTCCGACCGTCGATGCGGGAGAACTCACGGCAGCGGTATCACGCCACGTGGTGAGGCGCCATGCGGGTGATCGGCACCGCGCTCTTGCACGCGCACGCCAGCGCGTGCATGCCGTACTCCGGGATGTGTTACCGACCGGCGGCCTCGCCACCTGGTCCACCGCGTCGCGGGCCATGCTCGACCAGTGGCTGCTCGCACTCGATCTGGTGGACGATCTCGAGCGGTGGCCCCGAACGGAACGCCGCCGCCTCGCCGAGGTGATCCGTGCCAAGGGCGAGGCGGACGAGACACGACACCAGCAGCGGCTCCGCGCACACACGCGACTGCTGGCCTGCTGGGCGCGGACCATCAGCGACTGAGTCCGGCGCACTATATTTCGCGGCAGCATGTTCGACCGATTGCTGATCCTCCTGCTCGCGGCGCTGCCGAAGCACCTGCTCAGCCGCGCCGCGGGATTCCTTGCCGCTCGGCCGGTGCCGGTATCGTGGCGTGTGTCGCTCTACCTGGCCTACAGTCGCTACTTCGGCGCCAAGGCCGAGGAGGCGGAGCTCTCCCTCGATGCGTATCCCACGCTCAATGCGTTCTTCACGCGCGCGCTCAAGCCGGGGCTGCGGCCGGTGGCGCCGGATGCGATCGTGAGCCCCGTCGACGCCGCCGTCGGGGCCTACGGCGTCGTGACCCACGATACCCTGATCCAGGCCAAGGGACGCTCCTATTCGCTCGCCTCGCTGCTTGGCGATCGTGACCTCGCCCAACGCTTCGACGGCGGATCCTACACGACGCTGTACCTCGCCCCCAAGGACTACCACCGCATTCACGTGCCGGTTGATGGCGACATCACCCGGGCCGTGTACATCCCGGGGGCGCTGTGGCCGGTGAACACCGCCGCGGTGTCG
>Ga0068877_10003918_pt1 | contig 11756 bp, 8 predicted proteins | sample NOAtaG_FD_66437 | JGI IMG/M metagenome (GOLD analysis project Ga0068877, IMG submission 66437) | Freshwater lake microbial communities from Lake Erie, under a cyanobacterial bloom - NOAA_Erie_Diel6S_1000h metaG | ecosystem: Environmental > Aquatic > Freshwater > Lake | place: USA: Ohio, Lake... | reverse complement strand
CAGCCAGCCGCCGCAGCGGCTTCGGTGGCTGGCTTGTCTTGATCCGGTGGCCGCTGCGGCACCACAAGCGCACGCAGCTTCGCGTTCGGCGCCAGCACCCCATGAAAACGGCTCGACCGAGGTCTTCGACCTGCTGCAGGCCATCGGCCGTGACTGCGTCGGCGCCGTCCAGTTGTTGCCCCCCGAGCAGCCGCCGACTGGCTTTGACCGGGTCGAGTACGAGCCGATGGACGATGAGGCGGTCGCCCGGCACTTGCATGGGGTCGCTGCCGAACCGGGTTTGGGAGCAGACCAGGACCCCGACGATCTGCGTATCTCGATTGCTGGCGCGCAGGAGAAGACCGCGCTGCTGCGGGTCGACCGCCAATGGTGTCGACCACTCGGTGCCACACCGACCACGCACATCCTCAAACTGCCCCTTGGGCTGGTGGGCGGTAGCCGCCTGGACCTTACGCACTCGGTCTACAACGAGTGGTTGTGTGCGCAGCTGCTGCGCGAACTCGACCTGCCGGTGGCGACCACGGACATCGCTACTTTCGGCAACGAGACGGTGCTGGCGGTGGAGCGCTTCGACCGGCAGTGGGTGGAGGGGACCGACACCTCGCCCCGCTGGATAGCGCGCATTCCGCAGGAGGACTTCTGCCAGGTGCTGGGCAGGGCCTCCCACGAGAAGTACGAGGCCCAAGGCGGGCCGGGCATGGCGCATTGCCTGCAGGTGCTCCGAGGCAGCCGGACCGCCACCGCCGACATCCGCCACTTCCTGTGCGCCCAACTGGCCTTCTGGTTGTTGGCCGCCACCGACGGCCATGCCAAGAACTTCTCCATCTTTCTGCTGCCCGGTGGCGGCTACCGCATGACCCCGCTATACGACGTCATCTCCGTGTGGCCGGTCATCGGGCAGGGGCCGAATCAGGTGGCATGGCAGGAGGCCAAGCTCGCGATGGCGGTCCGCTTAAAGAACGTGCATTACCAGCTCGACCGCATTCAAACGCGCCACTGGCATGGGCTGGCACAACGCAGCGGTGCTGAAGGCGTCTGGGACGCGATGCAGGCGCTGGTAGCTCGGGTGGACCCCGCCATTGCTGCGGTGCAGGGGCTGCTGCCTGCGGGATTCCCGGAGCGCACGGCCGGCGCCATCTTCGACGGGTTGCGACGGCAGCAAGGCAGATGGCAGGCGGAGCTGCAGAGCCTGGCCGGGCCAGCCGGCGGCGGCTAAAGCGCCTGCCGTGACTACACTGAAATCTTTGGCAAAAAACTGGCAAGCCGGGTGCTTTTGCCGCAATGCCGGCAAGCTGACGCTGCCCGCGTATCGGCTGTTCGATTCCGCATTTGACCAATGCCGGTATGGCGCACAGCGGCTTGTGGGACAGGGGGTTTGAGCCGGGTCAAACCCCTTGGGGCCAGATGCCTGAGTTCAACGGTCGGAGTCGATAATCACTTCTTCCCCGAACTTGCCAAAGCATGGCCGGCTGTCGTAGTCGATGGCGTTGGTTGCTCGCAAAACGCGCACGCCCCGGATCCCGGCGGCCTGGGCATATTCAATGTCCGAATCGGAGTCGCCGTAGTACATGGTCAGATTGCGTGCACGCATGGCTTCTGTTTTGGACTTCATCGCAGTGAAGATGATGGGACCGGCAAACTCCACGCCGAACATTTTGCGCATGCGTGCTTCCAGCTGCGCACCTTCCACCCCCACGCGCGCCGTGATGTAGTGGATGCGGTCACCGCGCTTTTGATGCAGCGCCAGGAGGTCTCGCCCAACCTGTTTGGGGATCACATAGCGGTCGTGCACATGGTGCACGTCATGCCAGGCCTTGGGGTTGGACACTACGGCGCGAATGTTCGCGCCATAGGGGTTGGATCCCCCCGGGCCATCGGTGTTGAACAAGACAGCCTGAAAGCTGGGGCTCGGGAAAACCAATGTGTCGTCGATGTCAAAACCCACATCCACGGGACCTTTGGGCAAACTGGCTTGCAACTCGGCCATCGTGATCCAGCGCCCGGGTGCGACGGAGCGGGCCAACTGGCCCGTGCTCAGCAGGTTTGTTTTGCCGCAAGTGGGAGCGACCGTGGTGGCGCTGCTCTTCACCGGTGCGGTCGCGCCAGCAGGTGGGGTCGTGTTGGCGCAGCCCACCAAAACGGTGGTGGCCAGGCAGACCAAGGCGCTTGCGGCGCGGTTGAGGGTGATCATGTCTGTCTCCTTTTGAATACGTGTGAAGCCCCAATGGATGGCACAGCTTGTGCCAAGGAAGCGGGGGCAAGGCGCTGCCTTGGTCAAGAAAACAGGGCCAAGGTCCGCGGCTTTGCCTGGCGTGCACAGGCGATGCAGTGGCTTGACCTGGGCGGGATCACCCCAACAAGGCATTCAGAAAAATGCGCGGCATTTTCAGTAAGCTGGGGCGGTGTTGAAACGCCACCAGCAACTTGCCCAGAACGGCCCCTTTGCGGTTGGTGATGAACCATGGCGGGCGCGGCAGCAAGGTGAACGACAAGCTCAGCAGGTTGCGCGGAAAGGGTCGAAACGGGGCTTCAACCACGGCGCGTTCGGTCTTGTCGAACAGCAAGGTGTTGTGCACCACGCCGATGCCGCTTTGCACATCGTCCAGCGTGTGCCCCGGAAACGCGCCCCAGGGGGACTGTGCTGACAAAAAGCCCAAGCCCGTCCAGGCGTTGATGGCGATGGTGCCGTAGCGTAGATCGGCCAGGATGGCTTCAAACCGCGGGCGTCCGATCTGGGCGATGGTGCGGGGGTGGATCACGATGTTGGCCCCCAATGTGCCGTACAGCTGGCTGTTGGCCATCTCGATCGCGGCGATCAAATAGGCCTCGGCATCATGTCCGCCCAGTTCCACCACATTGAGCGCGGGCGCAAACACTTCGGTGCTGCGCGCTTTGGCGTTGCCCAGGTCCAGCGTGGACATGACCAGGTCTTGCGCGCCGGGGCGTTGGACGGTTTTGAAGGTGGGGTTGTTCGTGCAGAACTCGGCCAGGCGCTCGGGTGCGCCGGGGTAGTACAGGCCGCGAGGCAAAGCGTTTTGGATCACGCCCTCGAGTGACTGCACAAAGGCGGTTTTTTGCGCCCAGTCTTTGGGCAGCACCAGCACTTGGCAAGCCACGCAGTTGAAGCCCGAGTTGTGCAGTTTCTGCGTGGCCACTTGTTCGGCCTGAAAGCGGATGTCGGCCGCCGACCAAGGGCCCGGCACCACGATGGTCGGGCACACAGCGCCCAGCTCCGAGGTGATCTGCCGAGTGTTGACCGGCGTGTTGGCGGCCTTGTTGGCGCGGCCCTGCTCACCGGTGCCCCACACGATGGCGTCGTGCGATGCCCCGGCGCCAGTAATGTGCAAGGTTTCCACCAGCGGGTGATTGCACAGGTATTGCCCCACATCGGTGCCGCCGCGCACGATGCGCACAAAGCCACGGTCAATCAGCGGTTTGAGTGCGGCATTCAAGAACTCGATCAGGTAATCGTTGACCGGGTTCATCTTCAGCATCGCCACTTCGTTTTCGGCAAACAGCTTGTGGAACACATCCAGCGGCGCAATGGCCGCGATGTTGCCCGCGCCCAGCACCAGCGCCAATTGGCCGGCTTTGTGCTGCGGGCTGGCCGGGTCGTAAATGCCTGCCGTGTGCTCGGCCAGGTTGGCGCGGGTCACGCCCGGCTGCATCCACACATCGACCTTGACGCCGCTGAGCAGCAAGTGGTCCCACAACGAATGCGGCAAAACGCGTGCGGCCAGTTGCCCGTTGGGTAACTCGCGCAAAGGCAGATCGCTGAGGTGTTGCTTGCCCTGCACCTTGGACAGCGTGGCCATCATCTGGTTGCAATAGGCCATGACGGTGTACGGCCCCGAAAGCCATTCCTCGCCTTCGAGCGGCGAGCCGACCGGAATGCCTTTTTGGCGCGAAGCTTTCTCGGACCAGGCCTGCGCCACGGGCAGCAAGGCGTCCTTGATCTCGTTCAGGATGGCGATGCGCTCGGCCACCGAGGTTTGCACCCAGCGGCTGCGGTGGTCCGCCAGAGTCTGCAGGTCTTGGTCCAGGCTGGATTGGCACTCGGCCAGGGTGGGCAGGTTTGGTGACGACATGGAGCACTCCGGGTTCAGGTGATGTCGCGCAATTCGCGGCGCAAAATCTTGCCGACCGTGGACTTGGGCAGTGTGTCGACAAAGGCCAAAAGTTTGGGCACTTTGTAAGCGGTCAAGGCGGCGCGGCAGTGGGCTACCAGTGCGTCGCTGGTGAGGCTGGCACCCGGTGCGCGGACCACAAACAGCTTCAGGGCTTCGCCTGTTTTGTCGTCAGGAACGCCCACGCAGGCGCATTCGGCCACGCCGGGGCAGCCGGAGACCACGGCCTCGATTTCGTTGGGGAACACATTGAAGCCCGAGACGATGACCATATCCTTCTTGCGGTCCACGATACGTAAAAATCCCTCCGGGGTGATCACGCCCACATCGCCCGTGCGGAAGTAGCCGTTAGGCGTGAACGCAGCCGCATTGGCCTCGGGTTGGTTCCAGTAACCCTGCATGACCTGCGGGCCTTTGACACAGACTTCGCCCGACTCACCTAGAGCCACCTCTTGGCCCGATTCATCCAGCAGTTTCACGTCCGTGTCCGGCAAGGGCAGGCCCGTGGTGCCACTGAAATCCTGAATGCTGGCGGGGTTGAACGAGACGACAGGACTGGTCTCGGACAGGCCATAGCCTTCGCGAATGAAGGTGCCGGTGATGGCTTTCCAGCGGTCTGAGGTGGGCCTCAGCACGGCTGCACCACCACCGCCGGACAGGCGCAGGTTAGAGAAGTCCACCTCACCAATGCGGGGGTGCATGCTCAGGCCCGCGTACAAAGTGTTCACACCCATGAAGACGCTGGGCCGCGATTGCTTGAGCACCTCGACAAAACCGTCCATGTCGCGTGGGTTGGCCACCAGCCAGTTTTTGGCCCCCACGGTGAAGTAGGTCAGGAAGTTCACCATCAAGGCGAAGATGTGGTACAGCGGAATGGCCGTGACCACCACCTCCTGACCTGGCCGCACGGCCGAGGGCATGAAGGCCTTGTACTGAGCCACGTTGGCCACCAGGTTGCGGTGCGTCAGCGCCGCGCCTTTGGACAGGCCCGTGGTGCCTCCGGTGTATTGCAAAAACAGCAGGTCCTGACCCGTCAAGCTCACAGGCGTGCGTTGCAGGCTACCGCCTTGGGCGAGCGCGTCGGCCAGCGCAGTGGCGTGTGTCAAACGCACATCCACAGCCGGGGAAGGCAGCACCGCTGGGGTGCCGTCGCCCGGGGCCACGGTGACCACATTGCGGATGTCGGTCGCGGCGATGGCTTCGGCCAGGGCAGGCGTGGCCCCGGTGAAGATGATGATGGTCTCGCTGCCCGAGTCCTTGAGCTGATGGGCCAGCTCACGCGGGGTGTAGAGGGGGTTCACATTGACTTGCACCGCCCCCGCCCGCGCAATGCCCAAAAACACGATGGGGAAGGCGATGAAGTTGGGCACCATGACAGCGATGCGATCGCCTTTTTTGACGCCCAGGCGCTGTTGCAGCCAGGCAGCGAAGGCCGCCGATTGGCGGTCCACATCTGCATAACTCAGGGTCTGGCCAAAGGCGCAGAAGGCGGGCTGATCGGCGTATTGCGCCATAGCCTCTTCCATCATGTGAACCACCGAGGGGTAGGCATCGGCGTTGATGGAGGCCGGGATGTTGTTGGCGGCGTAGGTGGTCAGCCAGGGTTTTGTGCTCATGGTTTTCTCGATTTCAGTCTGTGAGGCGCCAGGCGCAGAGCCGCTTGGCCCGGCGTGTGTAGATTGGGGTTTCGTGTTCAGGCCTGGCGAATCAGGTCGGCGGCTTTTTCGCCGATCATGATGGTGGGCGCGTTGGTGTTGCCGCTGCACACCGTGGGCATGATGGAGGCGTCCACCACGCGCAGGCCTTGCAGGCCTTGCACGCGCAGCTGGGCATCCAACACGGTCATCGGGTCGCTGGCCGGACCCATCTTGCAGGTGCCCACCGGGTGGTATTGCGTGTCGGCACGGCGGCGGATGTCGGCCGCGATGGCGGCCTTGTCGTTCTTGTCCACCGGGTAGAGCATCTTGCCGCGAATGGCGTCGAAGGGCTTGGACTCGATGATGGCTTGCTGCATCTGCACGCCTTTGACCAGCAGGTCCAGGTCGCGCTCGTCGCCCAGAAAGTTGGGGTCGATCATTGGCGCGGTGCGCACATCGGGGCCGGCCAGCGTGACGCTGCCCCGGCTGTGCGGGCGGATCACGTCGACATGGCAAGAAAAGCCATGGCCCAGGTGCAGCTTGCGGCTGTGGTCGTCCACGATGCCGACCACAAACACCAGCTGAAGGTCGGGCGTTTCTACCTCGGGAGAGGACCGGAAAAACGCGCCCGATTCGGCAAAGGTGCTGGTGACCAGGCCCGTGCGTTTTTTCTTCCACTCGCCAATCGCCTTCGTGATTTTGACGGTGCCGGTGGCCGACACGCCAAAGGTCTCGGAGTTGCTGGGCGCACGCCAGGTTTGCACATGGTCGATGTGGTCGTGGAGGTTTTTACCCACCCCTTCGAGCGCATGCACCACCGGGATGCCGTGGCGCTGCAACTCGGCCGCTGGCCCAACGCCGGAGGCCATGAGCAGTTGCGGCGAGCCAAAGGCCCCGGCCGACACAATCACTTCGCGGCGTGCGCGCAGTTCGCTCACCCGGCCGCCCTGGTCGATGCGCACGCCCACCGCGCGTGTGCCTTCAAACAGGATTTGGGTGGTGACGGTGTTCGTCTTGACGCTCAGGTTGGGGCGCGACAGATGAGGCGTGATGTAGGCCTTGGCCGCGCTGTGACGCTCACCGTTTTTGTGGAAGACCTGGTACATGAACGCGCCAAACTGCTCTGCCCCGTTGTAATCAGGGTTGTACGGAATGCCGTGCAGGGCGCAGGCGTCCAGGAACATTTTGTTGACGGCGCTGGGGCTGCGCAGCTCAGCCACGTTTTGCGGGCCGCCTGTGCCGTGGTAGGGGCTGTTGGTGTGGGTCTCGTTGTGCTCGGCTTTCTTGAAGTAGGGCAGCACGTCTTGGTAAGACCAGCCGCTGTTGCCCAGCGCCGCCCAGTGGTCGTAGTCTTGCTTGTTGCCGCGCACATAGAGCATGGCGTTGATCGAGCTGGAGCCGCCCAGCACCTTGCCCCGGGGCTGGTAGCCCTGGCGGCCGTTCAGGCCTTTCTGGGGCACGGTCTTGTACGCCCAGTTGTTGAACGGGATGGGCAACATGGTCACCACACCCGCCGGGGCGTGGATGAACACGCTCTTGTCCGGACCGCCCACTTCGATGAGGCACACGCTCACGGTGGGGTCTTCGCTCAGGCGCGAGGCCACCACGCAACCGGCCGAGCCGCCACCCACCACGATGTAATCAAATGCTTGGCTCATGCTCGCTCCTTCGTTGTTTTGTTGAATGGGGCCAGTCTAAAAACCGCCGTCTCGGGTGACTATCCAGATTTCTGCAAGCTGGCTTTTGGCCCACTAGGGATAACCCTGCGGATTGACGCTGCGCACCCCAAAGGATTCAATTCCTTGCCAGCGTTCATACCCATGCACGCATCCACAGCCACTTCTGCGACCTCGGTCACCCGACTCGACGCCTTCGATCCGCAGGCGCTGGTGTTGGCTTTGCAAGAAGGTTTTTTGGAGCATGTGCAGCTGGAAAAGGGCCGCTTTGCCGGTCAGATCGTGCACAGCGTCAGCCCGTTGTGCCGCACCGATTGGGGGCAGTACAACCTGGCGCTTTTGGCCCAGGGTGACCTCTCGCCCGAGTGGCTGTCGGTGGGCATCTTTTTGAATGGCCACGGCGTGTGGCGCGTGCAAGGCCAAGAGCTGCGCAACGGCGACCTGGTGGTCTATGCGCCTGGCCGCGACATGTGCATCAGCCTGCCGCCGCAGGCGCAGTGGGTGGGCGTGCAATTGCCACCCCACAAACTGCATGCCCTGGGCCTGCACATGGCCCGGGGCGTGAGCGCCTTGCACCTGCCCGGACAACTGCCACCGCAGGCGCTGCAGCAACTGGTGGAGTTGTCGAGCGTGTTGGGCCCCAACCGGCAGCACGACCTGGACGCGGCGCTGGTGGACCAAGCGCACGAACAACTGCAACACATCCTCTGGAGCGAGTTGGCCCGGCGCTGGCGTCAGCCCAGCAGCAGATCTGGGCTCAGCCTGCAAACCCGCGAGCGCTTGTTGCAGTCGGTGGACCAATGGGCCAAGGACCACAGCACCACACCGCTGCGCATCGACGCGCTGAGCGAAGCGCTGGATGTGCCCATCTGGCAACTGGAGCGGGCGTTCTTGCAAACCTATGGCATGACCCCGCAGCGCCTGATAACCCTGCGCCGCCTGGCCAAGGCCCGCCGGGCGCTGCAACTGCAAACCGGCAGCGTGACCGAAGTCGCCATGGACCACGGCTTCTGGCACTTGGGGCGCTTTGCAGGGCTGTACAAGAGCTACTACGGCGAAAGCCCGTCGGAGACGGTGCGGGCCATGGGGTGAGATGCTTGAGCAAATGTGCCGCGCATCCCCCGACCAGAGCGGGTAGGCTGCTGGCAGCTTGTAGGTGAAGCCGTCCCGCTTGGTCGCGGGTCAAGCGGTACGCAGGGCGCAAGCCCTGCCCCCTTCAAGGGGGCGTTTCCTGGTCTTGGATGTAGGCAAGCAACTGCTCGATGCATGCCCGCCGGCGCTGACCACCGCGTAGGCGCTATTCCAGAACCTGGTCTTCCAGAAGAATCGCTTCAAATGGTTGGCGAATTCCTTGCGCATGTAGCGCGAGCTCACCGTCTTCAAGTTCCCGATGAATCGGGCCAGATTCATCGAAGGGTGCGCCTCAACCAACAGGGCTCTATGCCGTTTCGTGTGGAACCCAACATGTTGACGCCGGCGTCAGATTGAGCCATCTGCCGACCCTTCCGTCAGCCGGTTGGAAGTGGCGTAAGTTGCTGACCAGATTGGCGTTTCGGGCAGTATGCCGGCTCAGACATCGGCGGGCAGATGGCTCAAACTGACGCCGGTACCAACAAGCGAGGTCTCGGTGAGCGCCGCGAGGCACAAGGCAGCTGGCTGGCGGCTCATGTCCGCAATCGCAGACACAAACAGATTTGTGAGTGTGATTGCATACTTGACGCACCGACGGTCGGACGTCAAAATGTCTTCAATCGCAGTCTCTAAAGTTTTTGGGACTGAGATTGCAGCCATGAAGCGCAATGAACACCCCCTGATGACCCCCGAGCGTCTGGACGAGGCGCGTCAGCTCGGTGAGAAGCTGGCGCGCCTGCGCATGGCCCGGCGGATTCGGCAAGCCGACGCCGCCACGCGGGCCGGGCTCTCCCGCTCCACGGCCGTGCTGCTCGAGAAGGGGGACCTCAGCCGCACCCAGGCGCAAGTCCTGCGGTACTTGGAAGCCATTGCGCCCGGCGTCAGCCTGCTGTCGCTGCTGAAGGAGGACGACCCTTCGCTGCAAGCGCTGGCCGCGCGCGAGACCACCCAGCGTGTCCGCACCCTGAGCAAGACCGAGTTGGAGCGTCTGGACTTCTGATGGCACGCAAGAAGTCCGAGGTCTACGTCTTCAGCCACATGGGGCAGGCCGACGGGCATCGGTTCGTACCCTCCGGCATCCTGGGCTTGACCGAGACCGGCGGCACGAACGTTCAGAACCGAGAGCTCGCCAGCGAGTTCGCCTACGGCACGGGCTACCTGGAGCGCAATGAGTCCTGCGAACTCGACCCGGTGAGCCTGGCTTTCGGAGACCGACAGGGCATCAAGGGCAAGGTCCTCTTCCCAGTCAACGGGTTGGGTGAGTTCGGTGGCATTCGCGACGCCGCCCCCGACGCATGGGGGCGCCGGGTCATCGAGGCGCGCCTGAAGGCGCCGGCCAACAGCCTGCTGGAGGTGCAGTACCTGCTGCACGCCGGAGGCGACCGCGTGGGCGCACTGGACGTGCGGGAGGCGCGCACCAGCCCCGAGTCGCCGTCCGCCAGCGACATGCACTCGCTGCAGTACGTGCTGCAGGCGGCAGAGGCCGTCGAGAACGGCGCCCCCGTGCCGGCGAATCTCGAAAGTTTCCTGGGCGCAGGGCCATCGGCTGGCGGTGCTCGGCCCAAGGCCGCTGTGCGTGACGACGAGGGTGCGCTGTGGCTGGCCAAATTTCCGGCCAAGGGCGACGCGTTCGACGTCGCGCGGGCTGAAACCTGCACCTTGGAGCTGGCTCGCCGCTGCGGCCTGGCCGTGCCCGAGGTGCGCTACCTGGACCTGGGTGGTCGACCGGTCATGTTCATCCGCCGGTTCGACCGCTACTGGGTCCCTGCGGGCGAGCCCTTGCCGGAAGGCGCATTGCAGGACACCCGTCCCGGCGACGGTCGGGTGGAAGGGCGGCTCCCCTTCGTCAGCGGTCTCACCCTGGTGGCTTGCAGCGAGTTCGAATCCCCCGACAAGGCCTATGCGGACCTGGGCCGTGCCATCCGTCGCTACGTCCATCCCTTGGCAGTGAGGCCCAACGCCGAGGAGCTGTTTGCGCGCATGGTGCTCAACATTTTCGTCACCAACGACGACGACCACCTACGCAACCACGGCTTCGTGCGCGACCCGCGGCTGGGTGGGTGGGTGCTCAGTCCGCTGTACGACGTGGTGCCGCGACCCGTCTTGGCCAGCGAGCGCCGGCTCCACCTGGGGGTGGGTGAACAGGGCAAGCTCGCCACCCTGGACAACGCCTTGAGCCACTATGCCGGCTTCGTGCCAGAGCGCCCGATGGCGGTGGGCATCATGCGCCGGGTCTGGGGCGAGGTGCGGCAGTGGAAGACGTGCTTCGAGGAGCACGGAGCCAACGGCCAACTCATTGAACAACTCACCCGTGCGTTCCGAGAGCTCAGCGACATTGCTTCCCCGGAGCTCGAAGCCGAAATCCGTAAGGGCATGGCGTAGACGCCACGTCGGTCTTGCAGGGTCGTATGGGCTGGCAGGATGTCTGCGCGCCGGCAGCGCTGCCTCAGGCCTGCGGAATCTTCGCCGTCAGGTAGCCCCAAAGAGCCCTCACGACCCGTTCATGCAGGTCCGGCGGCGGCGTACGTCCCGCGATCGCGTCGGCTTCGATCAAGGCCTTGGCCGCCTCGGCCGTTGGTGTGGGCAGCCTGTTGACTTCGACGCCCTCGGGCGCACAGCAACTGCGCCCGACCCCCACCGATTTCGAGGGCCCGTACTGCGTATTTCAGCCCATCGTGGACGGCATTTCAGGCTGATCGTGGACGGGATTTCAGCGTGATCGTGGACGGCGTTTCAAACTGATCGTGGACGCTGTTTCAGCGTGATCGTGGACGGTGGGGGTGGCGCGCAAGTGATCCTTTGACCGGGCATAGGCTGGCTGCTTTTTGCAGCTCAAGCCGATGCCCACCAACAGAATCACCATGCGCCGAATCCGAGAGACTTTGCGTCTGCACCTGCAGGCCAGGCTGAGCTACAACGAGGTTGGCCGCGCGCTGAAGATCTCCAAGAGCGTGGTCGGCAAGTACGTTTCACTGGCCAGAGTGGCGGGCGTTGACTGGGCGGTGGCCCAGACCCTGACCGACGACGAGCTCGAAGCCCGGCTGTACCGTCCGCCATTGCCCCGTTCGAGCTACCAGCTCACGCCCGACTTCGCCGCCGTCCACCAGGAGCTCAAGCGTCCGGGCGTCACCCTTCAACTGCTGTGGGAGGAGTACGCCGCGGCCAACGAGTTGGCCTACAGGTAC
>Ga0068877_10003917_pt1 | contig 11756 bp, 12 predicted proteins | sample NOAtaG_FD_66437 | JGI IMG/M metagenome (GOLD analysis project Ga0068877, IMG submission 66437) | Freshwater lake microbial communities from Lake Erie, under a cyanobacterial bloom - NOAA_Erie_Diel6S_1000h metaG | ecosystem: Environmental > Aquatic > Freshwater > Lake | place: USA: Ohio, Lake... | reverse complement strand
CTGGCCGCCTGCCCGGTGGAGGCCATCGGCAACGACGGCGCTAAAGCCTGAGAGGATTGAACATGAGACTTCCCGTACCCGCCTTCCTGCTGCTCCTCACCGCCTGCGTCGGACACCACGACAACTCGCCGCGCGTGAACTGGTTGGTCGAGGTCACGCCCGGTGAGGGCAAGCCCGCTGTCGTGCTGCCGGTCGAGGAGTGGGACTACAGCGCCGCCATTCCCTATAGCCGCGTAGTGGTGGGCGCCGAGGGCCCGCGCGAGGCCCGTGGCGGCTGGCGTCGGGTGTTCACGCTCTCGAGCGTGGGCGAGCAGAAGGTTCGCCAGGAAGTCGCCTGCAGCACCGCCAATGCCGAGTCCGGGACGGTCGGCGGTGAGGCGACGTTGACGCTCGAAGGGGCCAGCGCACGCTTCTTCTGTCAGCTGTAGTCGGCGCCCACTGCTAGCTAATCTCACATTCAAACGCAGCGTTTAGACACCAGTGTCGAAGCGCTGCACATACAACAATATCTAATGGTTAGTTTTTAAAAATGTGGTTCGGCCGCGGCCAGCTTACATTTGGACTCCCCTCATACTATGTAACTGTTACAGGGTGTTCCAGTTTAGTGGATCAGAATGTTCCACAATGTATAGATGAATTTATCGCATCGCATTAAGCTGGATCCATGAACGAGCAAATAAAAATTCAGCAACTCCTCCAACGCAAGCTGACGGAGTACCAAGCCGGCAACCGGAGCTACTCCGTCCGCGCCTTGGCCCGCAAGCTGGGCATGGGACCCGGGCCCACCGCGGAGATCCTGCAGGGCAAACGCCGCGTCTCGCGCCAGATCGCGGAAAAGATCGTCGACCGACTCCAGCTGGATCCGAGCGAGCGCACGGAGCTGTTGCGCGATTACCCGGTGAAGTTGCGCCGGAATACAAGCGCCTCTCGCGCCCGGGCGCAGGACCTCGAGGTGCTCAAGCTCAACGCCGATCAGTTCGAAATCATCAGCGAGTGGACGCACTTCGCGATCCTCTCACTGATGCGCCTCAAGACCTTTAAGTCCGACGTGGCGTGGATCGCCCAGCGGCTCGGTGTGCCCGGGGAGCAAGCAAGAAAAGCGCTCCTGCGGCTGCAACACCTAGGCCTCGTGCAAGTTGATCGGGACGGTGTCATGACCCGCACCCCACAACCGGTCCGCACCTCCGACGACGTCCTCGATTTGTCCCTGCAACGCATGCACCAGAACGACATGGAGATGGCCAAGGTGAAGCTGAAGGAGTTGCGCGTCGATCAACGCGACTTCACCAACTACACCTTTCCCGCTAATCCCGCCGTGCTCAAGCGCGCCAAGGAGATCATCCGCAAGGCCCAGGACGACCTGGAGGAGCTGATGGCGGATGACGAGGCGAGCGAGGTGTTCCGGGTGTGCATGTATCTCTTTCCACTCACACAAGCTGAAGCAAAAACTTAGGAGGCCCCATGAAAACCAAAAACATAAAACAGCACTTTCAGGACTTCATCCGCGTCGGACTCGCCTGCGCCATGATCTGCGGTGGGCATAAGGCCTTCGCTGGAGAACGTGGCGGCAACGGCGGAGACGGCATCGAGATCGACGGAAAGCTCTACGTCCTGGACTTAGTGGAGGCGGGTGTGGAGGATGCTCCCTACGTCGGGCCCGTCGACCGCATTGCGCCCATGATCCGTCGTCGCATCGAAGCACACTTCTCGCAGACACATTTCCCAGTTGAACTCATCGCCACCAAATTGGCCGACATCGAAGCCGTAGACCCGGTGATGGCCCACATTCTCTTGCGCGGTATGGAGCTCTACAATTGGCGTCTGGTCAATGGCGGGCTGGTTGACATCCAGGACGAGAACTCGCTTTTGGATTACGCGAATCTATCCCAGCTCGCCATCCGTCGCAATAGCACGATCATGATCAACCGTGTCCTCTGGGAAAGGCTCGACGCCGCCAATCGGGCAGCGCTTGTGTTCCACGAAATTGTGTACCCCCTGGTGAAGCCCGTCACCGCTGGAGAACGGCTAACACAAGACAGCGTGGTGGCTCGAGAACTCACAGGCTACCTCTTCTCGCAGGATCTTCCTCGGCAGGGCATCGTTGGACTCAGCCGCATCGTAGGTGAAGGCTTCACCTTCCGGGCCCAGCAGCGACGCTATCCGCGCGTAGCCAGTGGGGAGTCTATCCTTCACTCACCCGAGTTCCTCGTGAGATACCCTGGTGGTCCCCGTGATGGTGTGGTTCTGGAGCTGACCAATAACGGCATCGATTACGACCTATCCTTGTCGAACGTCGCCTACAAATCTTGCGTTGAGACCAACCCGCTGCACTCTCTCGTGCCCTTCGGTAACAACGTACGTGTAATTTTCCGCGCCAAGCGCATTGAAACCCGACTGACGAACCGCCAAGGCCAGACATACCTGCAGGTGATTGAAACGGAGCACGTGAACGAACGCCCGGAAACGATCAACACCGGAGGGGATGGGGAGGATTGCCTCCGGCGCGTGAACGGCTTCCTCGATTTCAGGGCACGCGAAATCGAATCGCTCTTTTACCACGGCTACCGAAATTAAAAAAAAGAAGGGCCCCGTGAGGGGCCCAACTCATGTCACTCTATCCGTTAGCTATTAGCGTTTGATGTTCAGAACTTCCTGCAGCATCTGGTCGGAAGTGGTGATCGACCGGGTGTTGGCCTGAAAGTTCCGCTGAGCCGCCATCAGGTTGATGAACTCGTTGGCAACGTCCACGTTGGAGGCTTCGACGGACTTGGCGAGCACGTCGCCGCGGCCATCGAGGCCCGGTTTGCCCAGCGCCGGTTGGCCGGACTTGCGGGTTTCCTTGAACAGGTTCTTTCCGGTCTTGAAGAGGCCCTCGTCGTTCTCGAACTTGGCGATGGCGATCTGGGCAATGTCGCGGGACACGCCGTTGTCGTAAACCGCGGTGAGCACGCCGTCGTCGTTGAAGGACATCGATGCCAGGGTCGCCGCACTTGAACCGTCCTGAGTGTGGCGGGCGATCGAGGAGCGTGAGCCGAACTGGGTGGTGGCCTCCATGCCGGTGCCGCCTTCCTTGACGGACTTACCGAAGTCGAAGGCGATCTTCTGACCCTGGGACGCGCCCTTGCTGAAGTTGAAGGAGTTGGTGCCTTCGGTTTCTTCCTGAAGCAGGCCCTTCTCGTTGAACTTGAGCTTGCCGTTGGCCATCTCGACCATCTCGCCGGGCTTGCCGCCGTTGGCCTCTGAACCGTCGACCATGGCGTGGTATTCCCAGTTACCGTCAGCGGCTTTGTTGAAGTACATGCTCACCAGGTGGGCGGTGCCGACGTTGTCGTAGACGGTAGCAGAGGTGTTGAAGTTAGATGTCTTGTCCGGTTGCTTGGGATCGAACTTGGTGATCTCGGCGCGGCTGTCGAGGTTCATGCTCATGGCCACGTTGGCGGTGGCGCTGGCGGGGATGGTCGTGCTGCCCAGCTTAACGGGGCCGGTCATGTTGGTGATCTGGCCCTTGCTGTCGGCGGTGAAGCCTTGCACCTTGTAGCCGTCACCGTTGATCATGCTGCCATCCTTGTCGAAGTGGAAGGCGCCGTCGCGGGTGTAGCCCTTGCCGAACGGAGCGTCGACGATAAAGAAGCCCCTACCGTTGATGGCCAGGTCGGTGATGTTAGAGGTGCGTTGGATGGTTCCCTGAGTCCACTGGGGATTAACGTGCGCCAGCTTGGTGCCGGAGCCAATCTGATCACCGCCGTCGATGCCCTTGAGGGAAGATGAGAGTTGGTCTTGGAACTCGGCGCGGCTTCCCTTGAACCCGAACGTCTGCCCGTTGGCGATGTTATCGGAGATCACGCTCATGGATTGTCCGGCCGCGTGAAGACCTGATACACCGGTATTGAACGAGTTCAAGATCATGTGTCCCTCCTGGACGTTTGCTCAGATTCCCACGTGCACGACAGGCACTTGAGAGGGGCTTCCTGGAAGGACCAGCCTTGCTCTGAGCGTTCGTTAAATGTTCTAACCGCCCCTCGGCCACATCCTGTGGCTCCGGAACTTTACTAATTACATGAAAATCGTCGAATCAATCTTCGTAAACACGTTCTCGTTCATGCTCTGGCGGTCCACGGCGGTCACGACCATGCCGCGGTCAACATCGAGCACGTAGGCCGCCTTACCGGTCACCACCAGCGAGTCGTGCCCGCCCTTGGTGCGCAGTTTGCCCAGGGCCTCCTGGAGCTTCAAATACTCTTCACCGTCAAAGGCGATGTTGCGATCCTGCAGCCGCTTGGTGGCGTGGGTAGAAAACTCGATGTCTTTCTTCGCTGTAGCACCCTTGGCCAACAGTTCGCTGAATTCGCTCTTCTCGCCGGACTTGAGCTTGTTGGCGCCGCCGACGTCCTTCCCTTGGGCGGGAAGGCCGGTCACATTGGGGATCAACATGTCGTTGATGCGTGCCACGTCTCAGTTCCTCTTAGTCGTAGATCCCCGCGTCCGTTCCTTTGTAAGCGTTAACCGCTTGCGCCGGATTGGGCGAGGCTTGGTTCAATCTTAATCTTACATCTTGGTGTTGTGCAGTAGGCATGTTTTGCATCTTCGCCTCAGGAGCGGGAGCAAACGCGGGCGCCATCGCTTTCGCGGCAGCCATCGCTTCATTCGTTGCCTGACCCATTGGCCGCATGTGCCCCTGAGAGCCATCGGCCTCATGGAAGCTGGTCACGTCACGCAGATAAACTTTCTGGTTATCCACGCTGAGCACGGGTTCGCCTTCGTCGAAGGAGACGCTGCTCACGATGCCGGTCGCTTCGGTGCGCGCGGGCACTTCCATGCCATTGGCCTGCCACGCTTTGACGACGGCCTTGTAGTTCCCCTTGGCGGCGAGCGTGCCGTCCATGGAAACGCCGTCCCACTGGATCTGGTGTCCGCCGGCCGAGAGGCCTTCACGCCACATCTCGCCGACGACTTGGTTCTTCTCGTCCATCAGACGAATAACGACCTTGTCCGCGGGGCCCTCGAGCTTGAAGAGCACGTCGGCCGATTCGCCTTCCTGGGTGAGCTTAATCGAAGAACCAGTGGTCACTACGCGTTTACCGACGAAACTCGCGGCGTAGAACTTGTCTTGGATGCCTTGGTTCTGCTGGATCTTGTCGAACTTGCCGTTCAAATTGGAGAGCTGCTCGAGCTGCGAGAACTGGGCGAGTTCGCCCGTCATCTTACTCTGCTCCATGGGGTTCATCGGATCCTGGTTCTGCAGCTGATAAGTCAGCAGCTTCAGGAACTCGTCCTTGCCCATTTGGTTGTGGGGTTTGTCGGAGTGGATGCCCTTTGGCTTGGTGCCGGTGGCGCGACGGATGATCTCGTCGTTGCTCACCTCTTTGGGGGCCATGGTGACCTGACGGTACTGCTGTTCCTGCGCAGTCGTCGGCCGGCCGATCTCAGGCATTAGGCGACTTCCTGCTGAAACTGTGCCCAGAGATCCTGGCGGCGGTTTTGCTCTTCACGGCGCTGGTTGGACTCGGAGCCGAACTGGCGTTCGCCCTGCTGGCCGAAAGATTGCTGCTGCTGGCCGGTAGCGGTGTCGTTCTTCGAAGAGTTATCCATGCGTAGTTCGCCAACGTTCACGCCCGCCTGGTTCAGGTGACCCATGAGTTGGTCGCGGTGCTGACCAAGGAAGAGCTTGGCGCCCTGGTCCTGGGTGTTGATGGCGATGTTGACCATGTCGCCGGCGTGACGGCTGACGGTGATGTCGAGGCGGCCGAGGGACTCGTGCTGCATGCTCAATTGCACGGTGGGTTCCTTGGCGGCGCGGGCCTGCACGACGTAGTCGGTGATCTGGCTGATCACGGAATCGGCGTCGAGGGATTTACCCTGCATGCTGTTCATATTGAACACCTTGCTGGGAGCACTCATGGCTGTTTCCACGCGGTCGACCGCGGGGAGCGCGTCGGGCGAAAGCGCCATAATGGCAGCCGAGGTACCGCCAACGACGACCGGAGTGAGTTCGCTTTCGAGGACGGCCTTGCCGGTACCTTCCGCCTTAGTGGAGGTCTCGATTACGGGCAGCTTGTTGGGCATGCCGTAGGCGCCAGTCTGGGCACCCTTCTTATTAAAGGCGTTCCGTTGGGCGACGAAGTCTTCGAACTGCATCAGCTGCGGTTCGTTGGCCTCGGAAGTGGCGATATCGATGGCGGGTGACCGTGAGGGAGCGGCGGCCTTGGTGTTGAGCAGGTCCTGCAAAGAGGAATCACCCTGGAGGCCGGGAGTCACCTGGACTTGCTCGGCGCCTTCGGGAGTCACCAGGTCCTGAACCTGCTTCATCAGCTTGGGGTCCATGAGTTCGGGAGTGGGTTGGCCATCGACGGGAACGGGGGTCTCGAGGGCGCTCATGTCGACGGCAGTGGGATTCATGCCGGCACCGTTCGCCACCAGGCCCTCGAGAGATACGCCCTCGGTGAGGCCATCCATGTCGACGGCCAGCATGGGCTCGATCTGATCCTCGGCATCCATGAGGACTTCTGCGAAATCGCCTTTCCCAGCGGCGGCCTTCGCCGTCGCCAAGTCACCGCCGAGGAGCCCTTCCAGGCCCGAGGCTTTAGCTTTCCCGGCGGCCGCTTTCGGAGCGGTCAGAGTCGGCTGGGGAATCTTGTTAACTGCGATCGTCACTTTGCGTTACCTCTTAGAGCCATTAGGCCGATGCGCTATCTTTTCATGTTCAGGTACTGCTTTTGAAGCCGGGCAGAAACTTCCTTGTCCATCAGGTTGAAAATCTTCGAAGCCTTTTTAGGATCAAGCATTTGCAAGATGCGGACGGCGATGTCGGGTTCCTGCACGCTCAGTAGTTGGGCAGCCTTTGCCGGTTGCATGTTGGAGACCACGTCGACTTGCTGGGTAACGCGGTTCTTGAGGTCCTGTTCGTTCTTCTCCGCGCAGCCCAGGACATCTTGCTGGCGCGCCTCGAAAACCTTGATGCGTTTTTCGAGTTCAGCGCCGTTAACCTTCAGCTGGTCATCGCGCTTAATGAGTTCGATGGCGCGCAGACGCAGCACTTCTTCCTTGTCGAGTAGCTCCTTCGTGAGTTCGGCAACGGTCTTGTTCTTGACCGTATCGACTTTTTTGCGGACTTCCTCCGCAACGCGCTTATGGAATTCTTCCTCTGTGTACGTCTTGGCAGGGGCCCCCAGTGCGGCCGCCGTCACGCCAAGAAGGCAAAGCAGGACGAAGCCCTTCACGCGTCCCCCCGGGTCTTGCGGTTCTCACCCCACAGCTGCACCATCTCTTCCACCTTTTGATCGGTCTCTTTATTGTAGGCCTTGCGCCAGACGAGCAGGTCCTTATCCTTCAGGTTCTCCACCGCCTTAAGTTCAGCGCGCTTGGTCTGCAACTCGCTGCGCTTGGCTTCGATTCGCCCGTCGACGTTCTCGATCTGGCCGAGGACTTGCTTGATGTGGGCGTTTTTTCCCTCCACCAGCTGGGGAAAGAAAGCGGCATGTCCGGCACGCATACCGCCCGCCAGGCCCTTCTCCTGAGTGGCGTAGGCGGCGTCAACTTCATGGCGCATGGCCGCGATCCGATCGAGCAGATGCTGGCGTTCCACCATCAACATACCAAGCTCGTTGCGACAGGCCTCTTCGTGCATGCGACGGACCTTCAACACCGCTTCGAGCCGGAACTTGTAACGTTGCATTTACTCACTCCGCCTGAAAGTTGGGGTCGACGGCGCGTTCGGCCTTGCGGGCGATCTCGAGCATCTGCTCGAAGAGCTGGGCGATGGTGGCGTTCTCCGACATGTCCTGGCGCAGGAGCGCGGTGATGTCGTCGATGACGGCGATCGCTTTATCGACTTTGGGGTTGGAGCCGCGAGCGTAGGCGCCCACGGTGATGAGGTCCTCGGACTGTTTGTAAGCTGCCATGAGGTCGCGGATGTGGCCTGCGACGATCTTGTGCTCGCGAGTGGCGACCTTGGACATGACCCGCGAAATGCTCTGGAGCACGTCGATGGCGGGGAAATGGTTGCGGGCGGCGAGGTCACGGGAGAGCACGATGTGGCCGTCGGAGATCGAGCGGACGGCGTCGGCGATGGGTTCGTCCATGTCACCGCCTTCGACGAGGACGGTGTAGATTCCGGTGATCGATCCGGAGTTCGCCTTGGTGCCGGCGCGCTCCATGAGCTTGGGCAGGCGCGCGAACACGGAGGGCGAATAACCCTTTGGCCCGGGTGCCTCGCCCACGGAGAGCGAGATTTCCCGGCTGGCCATCGCGAAACGAGTGATGGAGTCCATCATCAGAAGCACGTCTTTGGTCTGGTCCCGGAAGTACTCCGCTACGGTGGTGGCGGCGTAGGCCGCCTTGGTGCGGATGAGCGAAGAGGTGTCAGAGGTAGCCACAATGACGACGGAGCGCTTGAGGCCCTCCTCGCCGAGGTCGGACTGGATAAACTCCAGGACCTCCCTCCCCCGTTCGCCGATCAGCGCGATGACGTTGATGTCGGCGCTGGTGTTCCGAGCGATCATGCCCATGAGTACGGACTTACCGACGCCGGAGCCCGCCATGATGGCCAGGCGCTGGCCCTTGCCAGCAGTGATGAAGCTGTTGATGGACTTGATGCCCACGTCGAGGGGTTCGCGGATGGGCGGGCGATCCAGCGGGTTCATGGGAGTACCGAAGATGGAACGCGTCTCCATGGGGCCGGGAATGGGGCCTTTGCCGTCGAGAGGCTTGCCTTGGAAGTCGACCACGCGGCCTAGCAGTCCCGGGCCCACCTTGATCTCCGTGACCACGTCCTTGAGGAGGATGCGGGTCTCGGAGTTGATGCCGGAGATCTCGTGGTAGGGCATGACCATGCACTTACCGTTCTGGATGGAGACGACTTCGCCTAGCGAGGTCTCCCCAGAGTCGGTAATGAATTCGACGTGGGAGCCAAGCACGGCCCGGGGGACGTTCGCCTCGTAGACCATGCCGCGACTGGCGGTAATCTTACCGATCTTCTGCCAGGGAACCCGGTTTTCGGTCCACTTGACGAGACCGCGCAGCTCAAGACTCATGACCCACCACGGTTTCAAAGAGCTTGTCGAGCGTCTGAAACATCGCCTCGGTGGAACCGTCGATGATGCCGTTCTCGCTCTCGAGGATGATCCCGCGACGGGACATGTCGGTGTTGGGTTCAACGCGGACGTTGGTGAGGATGCCCAGGCGCTTTTCGAGCGCCTCGAGCACGGCCGGCATGGCGGCGAAGTCCTCGGGGTGCACGCGGATCAAAAGGTTATGGCGCTGGCTCATCTCGAGGATGAGCTTCTCCAGGAGTTTGGGCAGGTAGGCCTGGTCGGAGACATCCCGCAGGACGAGCCACTTGAGCATGCGCTTGAGCATCTCGTAGGCGTCGTGGTGCTGTTTTTCGAGGACGCTGTCACATTGGCCGCGTAGCCCCTCGACGATGCCGGCCATTTCCTCGATCTGCTCCCGGTGGATAACGCTCGCCTCAGCGAACGCGTTGCCGACACCCTCCAGGCGGCCCTTGTCGAGCCCCTCGCGATAAGCGGCCTCGCGGGTTTCTTTGAGTTTTCTATCGACTTCGATGTTGATGCGCTTCTCGAGGTCGTCCTGCTCCTGTGAGGTAAGACCACGGTACTCGCGGACGATGCCCTCGATTTTGAACTGGGTGCGCGACTCCGCCTCGCGCTCGGCGCGGATCACCTTAGCGGGCGCCGCGGGCGCGGACTTTCCGCCCGCGCCCAGGGGAGGCATTTCGAACTCGCGCCAAGCGACCTTCGTATCCGCCACCCCTTCGAGGGCGCCGAACTGGAAGGGTTTGACTTCGGACGGGGCCGGTTTTTGCATTTGCGAGTCCCCTGGTTACACGAAGCCGTCGCCATCGCCGCCGCGGGAGATCATCGCCTTGCCCTTCGACTCGAGGTCTTTGACTTGTTGTACGATGTCCTGTTGCGCCTTCTCGACGTCGGAGATCTTCGTCGGGCCCAGGCTCTCCAGGTCTTCCTTGAGGAGCGTTGCCGCACGATTGGACATGTTGCGGAATAGCTTTGTCTTGACCTCTTCGGGGGCGGTCTTCAGCGCTGTGGTTAGCTTCTGATTGTCGACCACCTTGAGGAGCTCCTGGATACCACGGTCGTCGCAGAAGATGATGTCTTCGAAGACGAACATCAGCTTGCGGATCTCCTCCGCCAGCTCGGGGTCCTTCTCCTCGACGCGCGCCATGATGTTCTTCTCGGTGGTCTTGTCCATGAGGTTCAACATGTCGGCGATCGGCTCGACACCGCCCAGCTGGTTGATGTCAATGGACCCGAGGGTAGACAGTTCGGTCTTGAGCACGTCGTCGAGCTGGGCAATGAGCTCCGGCGAGACGAAGTCGAGGTTGGAGACGCGCAGGACCACTTCCGACTGCAGCCCCTCGGGGAGCTTGCGTAGGACGTCCACTTTCTTCTCGACGGGCAAGTGCGCCACGATGAGGGCGATGGTCTGCGGATGTTCGTTGACCAGAAAGTTGGCGAGCGTACGGGTGTCCACCAGCTCGAGGGACTCGAGGGTGTTGGCCTGGCCCACGTCCACGACGGCGCCCAGCAGCTGCTTGGCGCGGTCCTCGCCCAGGGTGCTGAGGATGAAGTCACGGCCCTTATTCTCGGAGAAGAGGAGTTCGGCGTCCTCGTTGATGGAGCTGTAGAACTCCTCGAGCACGCGCTTCACCATCCAGATCGGCGTCTTGGATAGGACGGACATGGTGTTGATCATGCGCTTAACGTCGTTGTCCTTCATGTGCTTGAAGATCGACTTCGTCGCGGTCGGGCCCAGCGAGGAAAGCAGGATGCCGGCCTTTTCCTGGCCGGTAAGAAGCTGGTACTCGACTTCGGGGTCTAGGCTTTTTTGTTCTACTGGCGGCATCTTTCACTCCCCCCTGGGAATTCTTACGCGATTTCTTTGTTGCCTTCGGCGGCGTGTATCATGTCGTGCACCACGAGGGCGGCCTTGGCGGGATTTTGCTCGACGAGCGAGATGATCTTCTCGCGCAGCATGTTCCCTTCGATCTTCTCCGGGTTCAGCTTGTCGTCGATGGAAGGCAGTACGTCCTCCAGGCCCGGCAGACGCTGGTTTGCCTGGATCTTCTCGAGCTCTTCCAGAGTCTTGGGCAGGAAGTCCTCGATGCTCTCTACAGTGTTCTCGGTGAGCCACTGGATGAAGGGGCGGACCACCAGGAAGAAGAACAGGGTGATGAGAGCGCCGATCATGAGGTACTTGGTGATGTTCTTGAGGATCTCGCGGTTCTCACGGGCCCGCATGATCGCCTCGATCTCGGAGAGGTCCTCGGAGGCGAACTCCATGTTCTTGATGACGACCTTGTCCCCGCGTGTGGGCATGATGCCGAGCGAGCTGGCGACGATTTGCTGGAAGTTGGCAAGTTCGGCTTCGCTCCAGGCCTGGTACTTGGTGACGGCGATGCCGTCGTCGTTCAGCAGCGTCTGTCCGTCCTTGCCCTTTACGGGCACGCGCTTGCCGTCGAGCATGACCGCGACGCTGACGTTCTGCACGTCGGCAGTGGGCTTTTTGCTCTTCGTGACAGTAGTGGGCACGTTGTAGTTGCGGGTGACGAGGCTCTTGTCCACGTCGTTGCGGGTCTCGGGGATGCCGGGTTGGGGGGCCTCGCCGGGCAGATTGGAGCGGGCGCCGGGGATGCCCTGGGGCGAGGGACGCACGCCCTGCATTTTGGATTCGTTCTTAACTTCGGAAACGACGGCGGCATTCTCCTGGTCGTACTGGGTCTG
>Ga0068877_10003910_pt1 | contig 11767 bp, 22 predicted proteins | sample NOAtaG_FD_66437 | JGI IMG/M metagenome (GOLD analysis project Ga0068877, IMG submission 66437) | Freshwater lake microbial communities from Lake Erie, under a cyanobacterial bloom - NOAA_Erie_Diel6S_1000h metaG | ecosystem: Environmental > Aquatic > Freshwater > Lake | place: USA: Ohio, Lake... | reverse complement strand
GCTGCTTGAGGGGCATCTGGCCACCTTCGAAACCGCGCGCGACGGTGTTGCGGGCGTACTGGCCCTTGGTACCGCGGCCTGCGGTCTTGCCGCCCTTGCCGCCGATACCACGACCGACGCGCTTGCGGCGCTTGCTGGAACCGGGTGCCGGTGCGAGTTCATCGACGCGCATGTCAGCTCTCCTTCACTTCGATGAGATGCGGAACGCGCGCGATCATGCCCCGGATTTCGGGACGGTCGGGCAGCGTGTTGGTGTCGCCGATCTTGTTCAGACCGAGTGCGCGCAGTGTGCCGCGCGACTTCGGCTTGTTGCCGATCTTCGAACGCACGAGTGTGACGGTGATGGTCTTGTCAGCCATGGTCAGTGTGCTCCCCCGGACTTCTTGCGCTCGTTGTACGCGCGCAGCATTCCCTTCGGAACGAAATCCTCGGCGGCGAGACCGCGGCGTGCGGCAACGACGTCGGGACGCTGCAGCGACTGCAGGCCCTGGATGGTTGCGCGGGCGACGTTGATCGCATTCGCCGAACCCAGCGACTTGGCGAGCACGTCGTGGATGCCGGCTTCTTCCAGAATGATGCGCGCTGCTCCACCGGCGATGACACCGGTACCGGGCGTGGCGGGCTTCAGCAGCACGCGACCCGCACCGACTTCGCCGATGACGGGGTGCGTGATGGTCGAGCCGGCGAGGGCGACGTCGAACAGGTTCTTCTTCGCCTCTTCGGTTCCCTTCTGGATCGCGAGGGGAACTTCCTTCGCCTTGCCGTAGCCGAGGCCGACCTTGCCGTTGCCGTCACCGACGACGACGAGCGCGGTGAACGAGAATCGACGTCCACCCTTCACGACCTTTGCGACGCGGTTGATGGTGATGACGCGCGACTCGCGCAGACCACCGGGCTCACCCGCGACGGGTGCGTTTGCTGTGACGTTGCTCATCAGAACTCCAGACCTGCTTCACGGGCGGCTTCAGCCACCGCTGCGACGCGACCGTGGTAGAGGTATCCACCGCGGTCGTAGACGACCTTGCTCACGCCGGCGGCCTTGGCGCGCTGCGCCACGACCTGGCCGACCTTCGTCGCTGCCGCGACTGTCGAACCGCTGCCCGAACCACGCACCTCAGATTCGGTGGTCGAAGCGGATGCAATGGTGCGACCCGCGTCGTCGTCGATGAGCTGAACGGTGATGTGCTTGTTGCTGCGATGAACCGCGAGACGCGGGCGCTCGGCTGTGCCGACGACCTTCTTGCGGACGCGACGGTGACGACGCAGGCGCGATTCGTGACGCTGTTGTGCGATTGATGCCATGTGTCGCTCTCCTTACTTCTTTCCTGCTTTGCCGGCCTTGCGGATGATGCGCTCGTCGAGATAGCGCACACCTTTGCCCTTGTAGGGCTCGGGCTTGCGGATCGAACGGATGTTGGCGGCCACCTGGCCGACTGTTTCCTTGTCGATGCCCTTCACGATGATGCGGGTCGGCTGGGGCACTTCGAAGGTGATGCCTTCGGGTGCGTCGACCATGACGGGGTGCGAAAAGCCGAGCGAGAGGCGCAACTTGTTCGGACCCTGGGCCTCGGCGCGGTAACCAACGCCGACGATGTCGAGTTCCTTCACGAAGCCGCCCGTGACGCCCTGCACCATGTTGGCGACGAGCGTGCGGGTGAGGCCGTGCAACGAACGGTTGTCGCGTTCGTCGTTCGGACGCTCGACCAAGAGAGTCGCCTCGTCCTTGCGGACGCTGATCTCACCCGGGATCGGGCGCGACAAGGTGCCCTTCGGGCCCTTCACGGTGATGGCGCCGTTGGCGATGGTGACGTCGACTCCGGACGGGAGTGCGATGGGGGATTTTCCGATGCGGGACATGTGTCGTTTCCTCCGGTCACCACACGAAACAGAGAACTTCGCCGCCGACCTTGCGCTTGCGCGCTTCACGGTCGGTCATGAGTCCCTGGCTGGTGGACAGAACTGCAACACCGAGGCCACCCTGAACACGGGGAACCGATGATGCATTGCGGTACACGCGCAGGCCGGGCGTCGACACGCGGGTGAGACCCGAGATCGTGCGATGGCGGTCGGCGGAGTACTTGAGCTTGATGGTGAGCACGTCACCCGGGCCCTTGGTGGAAGGTGCAACCGAGAAGTCCTCGATGTAGCCCTCGGCCTTGAGAACGGTGGCGAGCGCGCGCTTTTGCTTGGACGACGGCATCTTCACTTCATCGTGCATCGCCGTGTTGGCGTTGCGGATGCGTGTGAGCATGTCGGCGATGGGGTCAGTCATCATGTTGCTACCTCACCAACTCGCCTTCGTCACGCCCGGAACCTCGCCCTGGTGCACCAGCTCGCGCAGGCACAGACGGCAGAGGCCGAACTTCCGGAACACCGCACGTGCACGACCGCAACGCTTGCAGCGCGTGTACGCACGAACCTTGTACTTGGGCTTGGCGTTCGCCTTGTTGATCAAAGATTTCTTTGCCATTTTTCCTGTGCCCTCTTACTTCTTGCCCTTGGCGCCCGGAGCCCCGGGACCACGACGACGGACGACCTTCTTCGGCTTGGCACCTGCGTCCTTGCCGCGCTTGAACGGGAAACCGAACGCTTCGAGCAATGCCTTGCCGTCTTCGTCGGTGGTTGCGGTGGTGACGATGGTGATGTCCATACCCTGCGGCGAATCGACCTTGTCGTATTCGATTTCGGGGAACATGGTCTGCTCGGCGAGGCCGAACGTGTAGTTGCCACGACCGTCCCACGACCACGCGGGCAGACCGCGGAAGTCGCGGATACGGGGAATCGCCACCGACACGAGTCGGTCGAAGAACTCCCACATGCGATCGCCGCGCAGCGTGACCTTGCAGCCGATGGCCTGGTTTTCACGCAGCTTGAACGATGCGATCGAGGTCTTCGACTTCGTCACGATCGGCTTTTGGCCGGTGATCGCGGTGAGGTCGGCCACGGCGCTTTCCAGCAGCGAAGGCTGCTGGGTCGCCTTGCCGACGCCCATGTTCACGACGATCTTGTCGATCTTCGGAATCTGCATCACGTTCTGCACGCCGAGTTGGGCGCGCAGCGCTTCGCGGATTTCGGTCTCGTACTTGGTCTTCAGACGCGGTGCTGTGGTGGTGGACATCAGATCTCCTCACCCGTGGACTTGGCGACGCGAACCTTGGTCCCGTCGGCCTTCACCTTGTAACCAACGCGCGTCGGCTTGCCCTTGTGGACGAGCATGACGTTGGATGCATCGACGGGAACTTCCTTGTCGATGATTCCGCCCTGCTGGTTGGCCTGGCGCGGCTTGGTGTGGCGCTTGGCGATGTTGAGACCGCCGATGAGCACCTTGTTTTCCTTGGGAAGCACGGCCTGGATTTCGCCCTGCTCGCCCTTGTTCTTGCCTGCGATCACCACGACGGTGTCGCCTTTACGCAGTTTCATCTAGAGCACCTCCGGCGCGAGCGAGATGATTCGCATGAACTTCTTGTCACGCAGTTCACGGCCGACCGGTCCGAAGATACGGGTGCCACGCGGCGTGAGATCTTCCTTGATGAGAACGGCGGCGTTCTCGTCGAAGCGGATGTAGCTGCCGTCGGGACGACGCTTTTCCTTCTTGGTGCGAACGACGACGCAACGAACGACTTCGCCCTTCTTCACGCCGGCGCCGGGGATGGCGTCCTTCACGGTCGCGATGAAGACGTCGCCGATCGAGGCGTAACGGCGACGCGTGCCACCGAGAACCTTGATGACGAGAACTTCGCGCGCACCGCTGTTGTCGGCGACACGGAGACGGGACTCCTGCTGAATCATTTCGCACGCTCCACGACTTCGACGACGCGCCAGCGCTTGTTCTTCGACAGCGGTCGGGTTTCCATGACGCGCACGCGGTCGCCAACCTGGACGTCGTTGGTCTCGTCGTGCGCGTAGAGCTTCTTCGTGCGGAGCACGAACTTTGCATACTTCGGGTGACGCACACGCTCGACGACGGCGATGACGGCGGTCTTGTCCATCTTGTTGGACACGACCACGCCTTCGCGCACCTTGCGGGCGTTGCGCTCTTCGGTGGTTGCTTCGGACATTGTGATCACTTACTCCCCTGCTCCGGCGGCAGCGATTTCGCGCTGGCGGATGAGCGTGTTGAGACGTGCGATGCGACGGCGCGCCTTGCGCAGTTCGCTCGTCTTGTCGAGTTGGCCGGTGGCGTGACGGAAGCGGAGGTTCAGGGCCTCTTGCTTGGTCGCGCGCAGTTCGGCGACGAGACCTGCGAGGTCGAGGTCACGCAACTGGTCGGTGTTCTTCGCCATGGTCAGATTGCCTCCTCGCGGGTGATGATGCGGGCCTTGATGGGCAGCTTCTGCACGGCGCGCGACAGCGCTTCGCGCGCGGTCTGCTCGCTCGGGTACGACAGCTCGAACAGCACGCGACCCGGCTTCACGACGGCGACCCAGAATTCGGGGTTGCCCTTGCCCGAACCCATGCGGGTTTCGGCCGGCTTCTTCGTGACCGGCTTGTCGGGGAACACGTTGATCCACACCTTGCCACCGCGCTTGATGTGGCGGGTCATGGCGATACGTGCGGCTTCGATCTGGCGGGCGGTGAGCCAGCCCGGTTCGAGCGCCTGGATTCCGTATTCACCGAAGGCCAGTTCGGTTGCACCCTTGGAGTTTCCTCCGGTGCGACCGCGATGGTGCTTGCGGTGCTTGATCTTGCGGGGCATCAACATGACTGATCAGTCCTCCGACCCGCGGAAGTGCGGTGTCTCGTGGGCATCGTGGATGCGACGCTCGATGTCCTCTTCCTCTGCGAGAAGGCGTTCGAACTCGGGGTCTGCTTCCTTGATGAGTGGTGCAACTTCGACTTCGGCGTCGGCAACCTTGGGGCCGGCGCTCGACACGACCTTGCGGCCGACCTGCGACTGGCCCGATGTTTCGCCAACGGCCATCGCTGCTTCGCGCGAGATCTTGTCGTCGCTCTGCGCCTTGTACGGCAGGATGTCGCCCTTGTACAGCCACACCTTCACGCCGATGCGGCCCGACGAGGTGCGTGCCTCGCGGAAGCCGTAGTCGATGTCGGCGCGCAGCGTGTGCAGCGGAACGCGGCCTTCGCGGTACCACTCGGTGCGGCTCATTTCGGCACCGCCGAGTCGACCCGAACACTGGATACGAATGCCGAGGGCACCATTCTTCTGCGCGTTCTGCACGGCGCGCTTCATCGCGCGACGGAAAGCAATGCGGTTGACCAACTGGTCGGCAACGCCCTGTGCCACGAGTGCGGCGTCGAGTTCAGCGGTCTTGATTTCGACGATGTTGAGCTGAACCTTCTGGTTGCCGGTGATGCGGGTGAGGCCTGCGCGCAGTTCGTCAGCCTTTGCACCCTTGCGACCGATGACGATTCCGGGACGTGCGGTGTGCACGTCGATGCGCAACTTGTCACGGGTGCGCTCGACTTCGATGCGCGACACTGCACCGTCGGAGAGTGCGCCCATGAGGTACTCGCGGATCTTCCAGTCCTCGGTGAGGTAGTCCTTGTACTCGCGGGTGCTGAACCAACGGCTCTTCCAGTCGGTGGTGACACCGAGGCGGAAGCCGTAGGGGTTGACTTTCTGGCCCATCAGTTCTCCTCGCCGTTCGTGTCGGCGGTTGCGGTGGTTTCGGCTTCGGTTGACTCGTTGGTTGCCGGGGCGGCTTCGTCCTTCGCGGCGGCGGCGCGCTGGCGGCTGCGCTCGACGCGTGCACGACGCGCAGCGGTTGCGGGGGTGACACCGCGCGTTGCGCTCTTCGCCTGGAAGACACTGAGACGACGATCATCCATCACTCCGACGACGACGGTGATGTGACAGGTGCGCTTGTTGATGCGACCAGCACGACCCTTCGCGCGCGGACGGAAACGCTTGAGCGTCGGGCCCTCGTCGGCGAAGCACGCCTTCACGTAGAGGGTCTCGGCGTCGAGTTCGTCATTGGCGACCGCATTGGCGACGGCGGAAGCGAGAACCTTGCGGATCACCTGCGCGGCTTCGCGCGTGGTGAACTTCAGGATCTCGTCGGCGGTCTGGACGTCCTTGTCACGGATGAGATCGAGGACGGGGCGTGCCTTCGATGCCGACATGCGCACCCAGCGCGCGACGGCCTTTGAGCCGGTCTTTTCACCGGCGACGAAGGAACGTTCGTTGAGCTTGGGACCGGTCATTACTTGCCCTTCACGTTCTTTTCCTGGCCGGAGTGGAACTTGAAGGTACGAGTCGGCGCGAATTCGCCGAGCTTGTGACCAACCATCGACTCCGAGATGTACACGGGGACGTGCTTGCGACCGTCGTGGATCGCGATCGTGTGCCCGACCATGTCGGGGATGACAGTCGAACGACGCGACCAGGTCTTGATGACCTTGCGGTCGGTATCGGCGTTCGCGGCGTCGACCTTCTTCAACAGGTGTTCGTCGACGAACGCGCCCTTCTTCAGGCTGCGTGACATTTCTTACCTCCGACCCTTGCCGCCACGACGGCGACGAACGATGAGTTGCTGCGATGCCTTGTTGGTGTTGCGTGTGCGCTTTTCGGGCTTGCCCCACGGCGACACGGCGGGACGACCACCCGAGGTCTTGCCTTCGCCACCACCGAGTGGGTGGTCGACGGGGTTCATGGCGACACCGCGGCTCTGCGGACGCACGCCCTTCCAACGGTTACGACCGGCCTTGCCGATCTTCATGAGTTCGTGCTCGGAGTTGCCGACTTCGCCGACGGTTGCGCGGCAGTCGATGAGCACGCGGCGCATTTCGCTCGAGGGCATGCGCAGCGTTGCGAAGTCACCGTCTTTTGCGACCAACTGAACGGCCATGCCGGCCGAACGACCGATCTTGCCGCCCTGGCCGGGGCGCAGTTCAACGTTGTGCACCGTGGTACCGACGGGGATGTAACGCAGCGGAAGCGCGTTGCCCGGCTTGATGTCGGCACCCTGGCCCGACTCGACGCGATCGCCCACCTCGAGGCCCTTCGGGGCGAGGATGTAGGCCTTTTCACCATCGAGGTAGTGGAGAAGCGCGATGCGACAGGTGCGGTTCGGGTCGTATTCGATGGCGACGACCTTCGCGGCGACGCTGTCCTTGTTGCGCTTGAAGTCGATGACGCGGTACTGACGCTTGTGTCCGCCACCGCGGTGACGTGCGGTCTTGCGACCGTATGCATTGCGACCACCCGTGCGGGGGCGCGGCGCGAGGAGGGTCTTTTCCGGCGTCGACTTCGTGATTTCGGAGAAGTCGGAAACGGTCTGGAAACGACGACCTGCGCTGGTGGGCTTCCGTTTGCGAATTGCCATGAGTGTGCTCTGTTCTCTCGGTTCTTCTCGGTCAGCTCTCGAACAACGGGATCTCGTTGCCGGCGGCCAACGTGACGAGGGCGCGCTTGGTGTCCTTGCGGGCGCCAAGGCGATTGGTGCCGCGCGAACGGCGGACCTTGCCCTTGCGGTTCATCGTGTTGACCTTGGCGACCTTGACGCCCCAGATCGCCTCGACTGCGTCGTGGATCTCGGGCTTACTGGCCGACGGGTCGACTTCGAACGTGTAGACGCCCTGCTCGATCAATGCGTACGACTTCTCGGACACGATCGGCTTCAGGATGATGTCGCGGGGATCCTTCATCACTCGCCGTCCTTTTCTTTGGGAAGGGTCGACTTGGTGAAGACGACCCACTCGTTGCACAGCACGTCGTACGCGTTGAGTTCGTTCGACGAAATCACCTGCGCGTCGTGGAGGTTGCGGAAGCTCTTCTCGACGTTCGCATCGTTCGGGCCGACGACGACGAGCACCGAACCGCTGACACCGAGCGACTTCAGTGCGGCCGATGCCGACTTGGTGCTGGGTGCGGTGAACGACCAGTCGTCGACAACGACGACGCGGTTTTCATTCACGCGATCGGACAAAGCGGATGCGAGCGCGAGCTTGATCATTTTCTTCGGGGTGCGCTGGCCGTACTTGCGCGGCTTGGGTCCGAGAGCAACGGCGCCGCCGCTGTAGTGAGGTGCACGCGTCGAGCCCTGACGTGCGCCGCCGGTGCCCTTCTGCTTGAACGGCTTCTTGCCACCACCGGAAACTTCCGAGCGGGTCTTCGTGCTCTGCGTTCCCGCGCGGCGGTGTGCCAACTGCGCGGTGACGACCTGGTGCATCACCGGAACGTTCGGCTGAACGCCGAAGACCGATGCTGCGAGTTCGATGTTGCCGGAGTCCTTGCCGGCTGCTGTCTTCACGGTTACCGAGGGCATGACTTCACTTCGCCTTCACTGCGTTGCGGACGATGACGACTCCACCGTTCGGGCCGGGAACCGAACCCTTGACGAGCAGCAATCCGCGCTCGAGGTCGGCTTGCACGACTTCCAGGTTCAGGGTCGTGACCTGCTCGTGGCCCATGTGGCCCGCCATGCGCAGACCCTTGAACACGCGACCGGGGAACGAACACGAACCGATCGAACCCGGTGCGCGGTGGTGCTTGTGGTTGCCGTGGCTGGCGCCCTGGCCACCGAAGTTGTGACGCTTCATGCCGCCGGCGAAACCCTTGCCGCGGCTGATGGCGGTGACGTCGACACGCTCACCGGCGACCATTGTCTCGACGGTGATCTCCTGGCCGACTTCGAAACCATCGACGCTGTCGAGACGCAACTCGACAAGACGACGACCCGGCGTCACGCCGGCCTTTTCGAAGTGTCCAACCTCGGCCTTGTTCAGCTTCTTTGCTTCCTTGTGGCCATAGGTGACCTGAACCGCGCTGTAACCATCGCGCTCACCGGTCTTCACCTGGACAATGCGCGCTGGTTCAACGCGCAGCACAGTGACGGGGATGACGCGCTGGTCGTCGCCCCACACTTGTGTCATGCCGACCTTTTCGCCGACGATCGCTTTTTGTGCCATAACGGCAACCCTTTTTCTCGAGGAGTTGACTTGACTTATTCACGCAAATGCTCCGTGCGGCGGGGCCGACGGAGCACTGAGTTCGGTTGTGCCGTGAGGTTCCCGTTGCCGGGCGCACACGGACGTCGATTGAGGGGCGAACGCTATCGGGCCCTCCCCCCTTTTCCCCCCAAGGGTTCTCGGTGTGTTATGACCCGCTTTTCGCTACCTGACGCACCGAGAAGCAGGACGGGACGACCCGGGATCCGCTAGGTGAGATCAACCGTCGGGAACCGGCCCTCGTCGGGTAAGTCGCCCGGGGCCAGGCCCGCGTCGGGAAATGGCGGCGACGTGGTCCAGGGCCGGTGGGCCCAGCGGGCATCGTCGCCCAAATATCGAAAGCTCACGACCCGCCGTCTCGCTAAATGATTTTCAGTACCTGGTGCCGCGTGGAGAGTTCGAAAGTGGAAGGCAACGATGTCCCCGGGCTCTGCCGGACAGGCCCGCACCCCCGGATCGGCCCACCAGCGGGTTGGGTCGCCCATCAGTTCGAAACCTTGTGCATTTGTGACGTACGGCGAGTCATCCCTGAACCGATTCGGGATGAACCGCCGCCCGGTGGCATGGCTGGCACGCACACAGCAGAGGGCGATCGACTCAGGGACGGGATCGAGCGGAACCCAGAGGCTCACGTTGTCGACGCCGTCGATTCCGTAATACGGGTCGTCGTGGTGCCACGGCGTGGGCGTCACGGTTCCGGGTTCCTTCACGAGAACGTGTTCGTGGAAAAAGCGCGGACGACGGGTTCCCATGAGGGCACCCGCAATCGTCGGCAACGGCCCGCTCAAGGCGGCGGCACGAAACTCGTGAATTCGCTGCCAGCTGACGTAGTCGTCGAAGAACCGTCCCCCCGCTCCCTTCGGTGTGTAGTCGTTCGTCCACTCGCTTGGCGCGGCCATGTTCTTTTCGACACCGACGGCAAGCGCGTCGAGCGTGCTCCGCGGCACGACACCTCGCAGGACGACAAAGCCATCACGTCGGTATGACTCGACGTCGGCCTTGCTGACGAGATCGCTCACATGCTCAGGCTATTCATCTTCGATGTGCTTCTCGGTGCGCGGTGTCGCGAAAAACGAGTCGATACGCACCGAGAACCCTCGTTAGTCGTTGGAGGTGTCGCGTTCGACGAGGGTCGCACTGAGCGTGACGGTCTTGCCGCCGCGTTCGACCTTGATCGTGATCGTGTCGCCGGGTTGTGCATCGCGCACGACGGCGATCATTCCGGTGCGTCCCGTGATCGGCACGTTGTTGATCGCGAGCACGACGTCGCCTTCCTCGATCCCCGCCTTCGATGCGGGCGAACCATCTTCGACATTGGCGATGACGGCACCCTGGCCACCATCGGTGCGGTCGGTCAGTCCGACCCCAAGGAAACCCTGCTTGCGCTCGACGCCGTTGGCTTGGTCGCGCAACGTCTCGACGACGCGCAGCACCTCCTCGGTCGAGATGGCGAAGCCGATGTTGTTGGCGGCCGTGCCCATGTCACCACGCGCAACCGCAGTGTTGATACCGACGACCTGCGCCTTGTCGTTGACGAGTGGCCCGCCCGAGTTGCCCGACGAGATCGCGGCATCGGTTTGGATGAGCCTGTCGAGCGCGCCGCTGTCGGTCGTGATGGTACGACCGATTGCCGAGACGATGCCCGACGTGACGCTGGGACCACCGTCGAGGTTGAGCGCGTAACCGATCGCAACGACCGGATCTCCGAGTCGGACCTTCTTCGAGTCGGCGAACACTGCGGCGGTGAGGCCCGTCGCGTTGATCTTGACGAGGGCCAGATCGTTCTGCGGATCCGAGGCGAGCACCGTTCCCTTCACGGGTTCGGTTTCGTTCATGAGCCGCACTTGCACCGTCTTCGCACCCTCGACGACGTGGGCATTGGTCAACAACTCACCGTTGGAGTTGATGATGACGCCCGTTCCGACGGATTCACCTTCACCCATCTGGTTCGTCGTCGTCGCGGTGAGTGTCACGACGCTCGGCGCGACAGCGGCGGCGATCTTGCCGATCTGGGTGGTTGCTTCGCTGACCTCATCGCCATCGGTCGGCTCGACGGTCACCAACGTTCCGGTGGTGACCATTTGGTTGTCGTCACGCGTTGCGACGACGCCGATGGCTGCGCCAGCGAGTGCGGAAACGGCGGAAACGAGCGCAAGACCAACGACGCCCAGGCCGCGACGACGCCCACGTGCTGCGGGTTCGACGTCAGGCGTCGGCGACGGCGGTGCAGGTGGCGGAGGCGGCAGCGGCGACTGGATATTGATGGGCGTCCAGCGGGGTTCGATCGTGGGGATCGTTTCGTTCGGATTCGAATCGTTCCAGATGCTCATGAGTTCGTTCTACAACGCAAAGGGCCGGCGCTGCACGCGCCGGCCCTAAGAAGTTCCTAAGAAATTGTTGTTCTGTGTCGAAAAATCAGTTCGACTGGAGCTTGATCTCGATGTCGACACCCGCCGGCAGCTCGATGCGCTGCAGGCTGTCGATCGTCTTCTGGTTCGGGTCGACGATGTCGATGAGCCGCTTGTGGATGCGCATCTCGAAGTGCTCGCGGGAGTCCTTGTCGACGTGCGGTCCACGGATGACGGTGAATCGGTGCTTGTCGGTCGGCAGCGGGATCGGACCACGGATCGACGCGTTCGTACGCGTCACCGTCTCGACGATCTTGCGCGTCGACTGGTCGATGATCTCGTGGTCGAACGCCTTGAGACGGATGCGGATGCTTTGAGCCATGGTCGTGTCCGTTTCCCTTACTTGATGATCTTCGTGACGCGACCCGCACCCACCGTACGACCACCCTCACGAATAGCGAAACGCAAACCCTCGTCCATCGCGATCGGCTTACCCAGTTCCACCTTCA
>Ga0068877_10003908_pt1 | contig 11771 bp, 8 predicted proteins | sample NOAtaG_FD_66437 | JGI IMG/M metagenome (GOLD analysis project Ga0068877, IMG submission 66437) | Freshwater lake microbial communities from Lake Erie, under a cyanobacterial bloom - NOAA_Erie_Diel6S_1000h metaG | ecosystem: Environmental > Aquatic > Freshwater > Lake | place: USA: Ohio, Lake... | reverse complement strand
CACGCGGATCGTCGAGCGGATCAATACCCAGCTCGATGCCGATACGATTGTCATCGCTGACATCGGCGATGCGTTGTTCGCATCCTCGGAACTGGTCATCCACGAGCGAACCGATTATCTCTCGCCTGCTTATTACACCTCGATGGGCTTCTCCGTCCCGGCGGCTCTTGGAGCCTGCGTTGCCAAGCCCAACGATCGCGTCCTGGTCATCGTCGGCGATGGGGCCTTTCAAATGACCGGCCAAGAAATGTCGACGCTGATCCGTTGCAAGTTCTCTCCGATCATCATCGTCTTGGACAACCATGGCTATGGTACCGAACGGTTCCTTCAGGAGGGGACCTGGAAGTACAACGAAATCGCTGTCTGGCATTATTCGAAATTGCCCGAGGTCTATGGTGGTGGCAAAGGGTACTTGGTCACCGACGAAGCCGAATTCGATGCGGCGATCGATGCGGCTTGGAACGACCGCAGTTGCCTGCATCTGATCCATGCGAAGTTGATCGAAAACGACGCGAGCAGCACCCTCAAGCGGCTTGCAGAGCGATTGGGACAAAGGGTTTAGAGCCCCGCGATGATCCCGGAATTAAGGCGTCGGTTGGCTCTGGAATCTATCGAGCAATTCGAATTTTTTAGAAGCGTCCAGTGGCTCGATCAAGTCGACTCGACCAATAGGCACCTCGATCGGCAGATCAAAGCAGGTCAGGTCCTGTTGCCCTGCATCGCTGTGGCCGACGAGCAATCCGCAGGGGTAGGCCGAGGAGCAAACCGATGGTTTTCCCCCCAAGGATGCTTGATGTTTTCGATGGCCATCGAGCACACCATGCTCGATCCGGCCAACACCCCTGACCGCTTGGCGATGCTCCCGCTGCGAGTCGGACTGGCCCTGGCCCAAAGTCTCGAACCCTTGGTCCGATCGCAGCCGAAGGTCAAGTGGCCTAACGATGTGGTTGTCGAGGATCGAAAGATCAGCGGGATTTTGATCGAGTCCCAGACGGTCGGTTCACAAACGGTCGGTTCCCAGACGGTCGGTTCCCAGACGGTCGGCTCGATGGGCTATGCGATCATCGGCATCGGGATCAACTGCACGGTGGAGTTCGACCAAGCCCCCGAGGAAGTACGACGCCATGCGGTCAGTTTGCATCAGGTGCTTGCGAATCGAGATCAGGAACAAGCTAGCTGCGAATCGGTGTTGTTGGGGTTTCTAAGAAGCTGGTTCGATCTGCAAGAAATCTGTGCTTCGGAGCCCGATTGGATCGAACGCAATTGGCCGGCTTGGGATTGGCTCGCCGATCGAGAAATTCAGGTCCAGCAACCTACGAAGACTTGGCATGGCCGGGCCGACGGGATCGGTTCGGACGGATCGTTGCGGTTGATAGACAGCCAAGCGATTCGGCATACAATCCTCTCGGGCACTGTCAGGGTGCTGGAGTGAGGCCATTCGGAAAATAGAGTGGCTAAAACCATTTGACGTAGCCACTAAAATTCCTGAAGAACCCCTTAGATAAGTATTTCACATGAGCAATCCAAAGCGTTCGGAAGTCGCAGCCACAGATACATGGGACCTGACGAGTCTCTTTGCCAACGATGACGCTTGGGCTGCAGCCTTGCCGCAGTTCGAGGCCTGCATCGAGGTTTTTCAGGGGTTTGCAGGGACTTTGGGCCGATCCCCGGAGCAGCTCGCGGCCTGCCTGGATCACGATGTAAAGACCGACCTGATCGCAGAGCGGATCGGCACGTACGCATTCCTCAAGACGGCCGAGGATCAGGGGAACAGTCAGTATCAGGGTTTTGCCGCTCGCTACCAGAGTTTGGCTTCGAGGGTTGCGCAGGCGGCGAGTTTTATCCGTCCGGAAATTCTAGCGATCCCCGACGAGACGATGTCCAAGTGGCTGGAGCATCCGGCGCTGGCTCCTTATCGTTTGGTCATCCAACGGATCCATCGGTACCGAGCCCACACGTTGGATCAGAGCCAAGAGCGGCTTTTGGCGATGCAAAGCGAGATGGCGCAGACGGCCAGCAAGACCTTTCGACAGCTCAACGATGCGGATTTGAAGTTCGGTTCTCTTTCGGACGAGGAAGGGAACGTCATCGAGCTGACCAATGCATCGTTTTCAGGGTTTCTTCAATCTCCGGATCGCGAGGTTCGCTCCAAGGCCTTTCATCAATACTATTCTCAGTTCACAGCACACGAAAATACGCTAGCGTCGACTCTCGCAGGCAGCGTGCATACCGATGTGTATTATTCCAGGGCACGGAACTATCCGAGCGCACTGGAGTCGTCCCTGTTTGCCGACAACGTGCCCGTAGCCGTCTATGACAATTTGATCGCAGCGGTCCGAAACCATTTGCCGGCCGTCCACGCATATTTCGACATGCGGCGGCGGAAGATGAAGCTCGATACCATCCATCATTACGATACGTATGTTCCGATCCTCTCGGAGTCCAAGACCCATCGCACGTGGGATCAAGCCGTAGAGATTGTTATGGAGTCCTTGAGGCCGCTTGGGCACGAGTACTGCCGGGTCCTCGAGGGGGGCTTGCGCGGACGTTGGTGCGATCGGTATCCCAATGCGGGCAAGCAGAGTGGCGCGTTCAGTTGCGGATCGTTCAGCGCGGACCCTTATATTTTGATGAATTACAAGACCGACGTGCTCAACGACGTGTTTACCTTGACGCACGAAGCAGGGCATTCGATGCACAGTTACTACTCGGCAGCAAGCCAGCCGTTTCAGTACTACAACTACACGATCTTCGTCGCCGAAGTCGCGTCAACATTCAACGAGCAGCTTTTAGCTCGTACACTTATCGAGCGAGCCTCGAGTCCTCAGGAGAAAGCATCGATCATCAATCATGAGATCGACAGCATCCGCGCGACGATTGTGCGGCAGACGATGTTTGCCGAGTTCGAGAAAAAGATCCATGCGATGGCCGAGGCTGGCGAGCCGTTGACCGTCGAGACGCTCAAGTCGACCTATGGAGGGTTGTTGCGAGACTATTTTGGACCGGGCTTTGAAATCGACGAAGCGTTGCATTTGGAATGCTTCCGGATTCCGCATTTCTACCGAGCGTTCTATGTGTACAAGTATGCCACCGGATTATCGGCCGCGATCGCTCTGTCGCAGAGGGTTCTCGAGGGTGGGGCACGGGAGCTTGAGGAGTATCTCGGGTTCCTTCGATCGGGGTGTTCGAAAGATCCGCTGGATCTGCTGCGCGATGCGGGGGTCGATATGACCCGTCCAGAGCCGGTCGAAACGGCCCTGAAACGCTTTAGCTCTTTGGTCGAGCAGCTCGACGGCTTGATATAACCAAAACGTATTGGTTTCCTACTTTCTCGTACTCGTACTCGATGGCTTGCATCGACTAGTGTCGAACACCCATATTGAAGTACTTGAGAGCATTGGCAACTGGGACATTTACCGGATCGATCGCCATGTGTTGTCCTGCCAGCGAAACCAGAGCATCGATCCGTCGGGCAGGATCATCAGTCGCAGGGCGTGCTCGCGGGCCGTGTGGAGTACGGTTTGTCCGTCGGGCGAGTAGGTTTCAAAGACGCGGGGGTCGAGCGATCGATGCGAACCGCTGATGACGATCGTCGAGGGCTTGCACCAAGCGATCAGATCGTCTTGTTTGGAGGTCAACGACCCGTGGTGGGGAGCCATGAGGATATCCGAGTGCATGGCGGGTTGGCTTGTCAGTCGCATCGTTCCAGGGTTTTCCAGATCGCCAGGGAGTAGGACCCGTCGCTCTGCGAACTCGATCAGGACGCATAGGCTCTTGGCGTTATCGCTGACGTTTTGCTTCTTAGTTGCCGAAGGGTTCAGTGGATAGACCGCTGCGAAGCGATACTTGTAGGCGTCTTTGAAGTGGGAGCCGGCGGCCCAAGTCTCGATTCGAATCCCCAGTTTTTTTGCTTTGGAAAAGAGCGATTGGATGTTTTGGTTCGGATGCTCGAGGACATCACGGGTGGTGATCAAGCGACCGACTCGGAAGCGTTCGATGAGGCCTTCCATGGCATTGTAGTGGTCTGAATCGGCATGGGACAAAAGCATGCCATCGAGGCGTTGGATCTTCAGGTCCCAGAGGGCTTGGGCGATGGGTTGGTAGCTTCGTTGATGATCGCCGAGTCTTCCTGCGTCGTAGAGCCAATTTTTTCCGTCGGGGGTTTGGACTAGGACGCAGGTTCCGTGTCCGACATCCAGGAAGGTGATACTTAGGGGGGCTCGGTTTGCTACCGCGTCGAGGCGATTCAAGGAGTCTTTAGTAAAGAGCCAGAGGAATCCTAGGGCGAACCAGGATCCGAGTCCCCAGAGCAGTGCTCGGCGCGCCGCGGCGCGTTGGGTGCCGAGCCATACAGCGATCCCGAAGGCGATGATGTAAAAGCCCGCAAGCCACCAGTCCGGTGGGGCAGCGGCCCAGAAGTGACCGTAGGGGAATTTGTCGGCAATGGCGACGACAAGGGCCAACAACCAAAGGGAAAAACCGCAGCAAACGCCCATGCACCAAGCCAGGGGTGGGCACCAAAAAAACAGAACTAACCCCAGTCCGGTGAGCAAGGCTACGAGCATCGGCAACCAGAGGATCAGGTTCAACACGATCGAGATCGGGGTGATGATATGGAACGAGCACCAAACCAGAGGAGCGGAGATCAAGCTGACCCAAAAACTGCTCCTTATCGATTCCCAACATAGTGCAACGATTCGGCGCAGTGTTTTGTTCGAAGCCGATCGTTTCGAGTCGACCAATCGCTCGATGGGTGCTTTGCGGTTTCGAAACAGGGGAAACGTCAGGATCAGTACCGCAACGGTCAGGAACGACAATTGGGTGCCGACCTCAAAGGCGATGGAGGTTCTTTGCAAGAGGATCAGCAGTCCTGCGAAAGCCAGAATGTTCAGGCTGCTCGATGACCAGCCGAGGTACTTTGCCAGGCATGCGCCGCTGAGCATGATCGTCGCACGAGCTACCGGCGGGTTCGCTCCGCAGAGCATCGCGTACAGAGCGCAGATGCAAACGGTCCCCAGGAGCAAAGGGCCTTTGGGGATACGCAGCATCCAGCCGCTGATCAACAGCGTCAGAGCCACCATCTCGATATGCATGCCCGAGATCGAAAGCATGTGGATTGTACCGGTGGCGAGCATCTGCTCTTGGAATTGCCAAGCGGCCTGCTCGCGCTGTCCGAGGACCAGTGCGGCCGTCATGGGAGCTTGGTCGAAGATCACATACCGTTCAATCGCAAGGTTGGCTTGGGCCGTCCATCGCGCCAACCATCGATCGAGCCTCCAGGGCGAGCCGCCAGCAATCCGATGGATCAGGGCAGGGGAGTCGGTTTTGAGTTGAGCGGCGATCCCCAGCTCGGCATAGCGGGCTCGCAGATCGAATTGGCCCGGGTTGCTCGGTTCGGGGGGGCGACGCCAGTATCCATAAATTTGGACCGTGTCGCCGGGTAAGAGACCTGACACTTTGCCATCGATGACCAGAGAAGCGCTCAGCGAGAGATCGGCCCAGGACTTTAGCCGTTGGATCTTGGTGACCTGAAGGTGCGTGAGTGTCTGCCAATCGTCGATCGAATCGTCTTCGGATGCCTGTGGGTTTGCGATCGATGCGCGGCGGTACCTGAGGGTCTCTTCGATGGTGGCTTGGACGACGACCGGTTTCCAGATCGCAGCCGATTCGGCGAGTCCGGCAGCTTGATTCCATTGCTGGAGTTCGCGGCGAATTTTCAGCAGGGCGCGTTCGTGCAGAGCTCCGTAGGTCAGAGCGATCAGGCTCATCGAGAGCAGGCAGATTGCAGGTGCGTTGTTGGGCGGTTCGGGGTCATAGAGGCGAGCCCACGCAAAGAGTATCCATCCCAGGAGCAACCAGGCCGTCCAGGTGGACCACCCGAGCCAATGGGACATGTGGATCGAGACAAGGACGATCAGGAGCAGGACCAGCATGGGGTAGAAGGCCAAACCGGCCAGGATTCTCAGCCGAAGTTTGCCCAAGAAGCCTGCGAGGGCTTTTTGGGAATCGAACTGGCCAAGGGGGCCTCGATGCGCCATACGTCCATTGCCTGGGTCGAGGGGTTAGGAAGGCCAGCGTGATTTGCTGGCCGAGCATCAGGGAGACTTGAACGTCGGGTGAGCGACCGAATCGGTATCGTGAGGGGAATAGATCGTTCTGCCGCCATCGACACTCAGGCAGGTTCCGGTGATGAACGATTGCGTCGATAGAAAAAATGCAGCTTGGGCGACATCCTCGGGTCGTCCATGGCGTTTGACCAAGCTTGTTTGGAGGATGTGTTCGGCTCGTGCGGCCGAGATGCTCGGGTCGAGCATGACCGGCCCTGGGAGGATCCCGTTGACGTGGATGTTGGGATTGCGGCTGGCCAGTTCGACGGCCATCGATCGGACGAGCGTTTCGATGGCACCTTTGGAGACAAAATAGGCTGAGAATTCGCGGTAGGGGCGCAAGACGGCCCAGTCGCCGACGAGGACCAATCGTCCGCCGGTGGGTTGGTTGACCATCGCCAATCCTGCGGCTTTGGCGACGTTGTAGGCCCCCAGGGTGTTGATTTCGAACTGGGTGCGAAGGTCCTCTTCGCGGGTTTCCTCGAGGGACTTCCAGTCCCAAACCGCAGCGCAATGGACCAGGGCATCGAGTTGTCCGAACGTCGAGCGGATCGCAGCGGTGGCGTGCTCCATCGCTTCGTAGGAGCGGATATCACCCGTAGTCGCCATGCAACCGGGGCCCAATTCCGAGAGTTCTTCGGTGGCTCTTTGGAGTTCCTGGAGGCTGGACCTTGCATGGAGAGCGACGCGATAGCCGTTGCGAGCAAAATGTTCGGCGACGGTGCGTCCGACCCGTTTGGCACCGCTACCGGTGACCCATACAACCGGGGCTCGGGTGGTGCCTTCGGCCGAGACCTGGGTTAAGAAGCTGGGATTTGGGTGGTGGCCTGGGTTTGACATAAGTTTTCAATAGGGTTTTTCGATAGGACCTGAACGCCGGGAGCGGCGGCCAGATGCTCAGTCAGCCCCCTAGTATATCGGCCGGTGGTCAAACCGCCCGAAATTGGTCGGATTGAGGACCGCATTTTGTTTTCTCAGGCAGTGCTTTTGGGAGCCGAGGACTTCGGAGATTTCTTGCAAACCCATCCCTTTTCGATAGGATACAATGCTCCGATTGCCCGTGGCGGTTTCGAATCTTTTCGGTCTTTCCTTAAACTTCCAACCTTTAAAAACTTATGGCTAGTGGAAGACCCAGCACCCGTTCGGACGGCTCGATGGGCGCGAGCAATTTTCCGATCGTATTGACGCTCGACGATCTGGATCCCAAGGGCTCGAAAGTATCGAAGTTGGCGACCGGCAGGAACACTGGCTCGTCGAGCATCCGACTCGCAGTGCTCTTGGCGATTTTGATTCCTCTTGCGGTTTTTGGATACATCCGCAACCGCTATACAAGCTCGATCCAACGCATCGAAAAATCGCTTGCGATGTGGGACGACCAGGCGGCCTTGCGGGAGATCAAAAAGCTTGAAAAGGACTCAGGCCTATCGGCCGAATCCGCTTTCCTTCGAGCCAGAGCTTACAGGCACCAGGGGGACGAAGTAGCCTTTAGCCAGTTCTCTGGAATCGCCAAGCAACTCGGGTACTCGGAAGAAAAGCTCTCGACGGAAAAGCTCCTGAGGGAAATCCAAGGTGGATTGGTTCCGAACATGGATACGGCGATCGCTACGGCCATGTCCACTGCCGAGCCGGAACTCGGGGAGATCGGTCCTGCGGTTCTCTACGGTCGGCTCGGTAAACTCGAATTCGACAAGGCCGAAGCGTTTTTGAAGTTTTGGTCGGAGGCCGATCCAAAGACCCCATGGATCGATTTCTTTCGAGGCATGCTCGCTCTATCGGGTCGCGATGCCGAGAAGGCGACGGAGTTGCTCGAAGGCAGCGCGAGAGCTTACCCAGAGTTCGTGCCTGTTTATCGACAACTTGCCAGCGCCTACTTGCTATCGCGCGATTCGGAGCGAGCCGTCTTGGCCCTGGAGCGATTCATCAAGAGCAACCCGCAGGATCTCGATGCGATCGGCGTGCTTGGTACGGCACTGTTTAACCTGGATCGTATCGATGAGGTCGTCGAGCTCTTCGAACCATGGGTCGCATCGGGCAAGGCCACGATCGACATGCGGATGACATTGGCTAGGATCTACAGCGGCAAGAACGATTCGAAGAAGGTGGTCGATATCCTCAGCTCGGTCGCATCGCTATGGCCTGAGGATGTTCGGATTGCGAACCTTCTGAGCCAAGCCCATCAAGCCTTGGGCAACGCAGCCGAGTCGGACCGCTACGCCAAACTCGCTGAGGCCGGACAAGCCGACGTGCAGTCGATCGATGGACGTTTGGCAAGGCTCATGTCGGGGACCGATCGAGAGGCCCAGCAGCACTACGAACTAGGCCACATCTTGCTCCATAAGCAATCGCGTGAGGATGGGGTCTATTGGCTCAACCTAGCGTTGGGGATCGACGAAACGTACTTGCCAGCCCACGAGGACTTGGTTCTTTACTACACGCGGATCAACAATCCCGATTATGCGGCTCGCCATCAGCGTTACATCAATCTCCGTCGTGGGGTGCAGTGATCCATGGCGGGTCATTCCTCTCCAACGGCGATGCTCGGGCTTGCTCTGAGCATGAGCTTGCTCTGCATCGTCGCATGCAAACCCAAAGAAGCTCCGCCTGATTTTTTGAACAAGACGGCTTCGTCGTCTAAGGCTAAAGAGAAAAATGAGTCCCGTCCTCTCGATAGAGCGATGCCTGAAGGAACCTCGGCGATCGACTTGAAATGGCTCCCTGGGGCGATTCCCGAGGCGATCGTCAAGACCGGCCGTGAGCAGGGGAATCTGTTTCTGCCCGAGACGACCGGGGGTGGGATTGCGGCGTTGGACTTCGATCGCGATGGATGGACGGATATCGCTTGCGTCGGGGGAGGGTATGCGGATGTTGCGCAACAGAAGATGCTCGGATACAGTGGTTCGCTCCATCGAGCTCGCGGTGAGACTCGCTTTGAGCACGTTTCGGCTCAGGCGCGATTCGATTTGTCGAGTCGGTACAACGCCGCGATTGCCGTTGCCGATTACGATGCGGATGGTTTTCTAGATTTATGGATCACCGGATACTCCATCGGACAATTGCTGCGCAATCAGGGGGATGGGACGTTTGAGACCATCGACGCGCAATCGATCGGTCTTGATGATCCTCACTGGGGGGCCTCGGCGGCATTCTTCGATGCCAATGCCGATGGACTGCTCGATTTGTATGTGGCCAACTACGCCGACTGGAGTTTCGAAAACAATCCTGTCTGTGGAGTCGATGCTCGATTTGGGAAATCCGACAAGAGTTCCGATTACTGTGGACCTCGCGAATTCAAGGGGCTTTGCGATGTGCTCTATGAGAATCTCGGCGACGGGACCTTTCGCGACGTCAACAAAATCGCTGGGATCGAGGATCAGTTGCGGGGACTCGGAGTCCTGGCTGCCGATTTGGATTCCGATGGGGATGTAGATCTCTATGTTTCCAATGACGTCGATCCGAACTTGCTCTACCGCAATGATGGCGATTTTAAGTTCACCGAAGTGGCTCGCCAAAGTGGCGTAGCGACCAACGATGGCGGAACTCCCGAAGGAAGCATGGGGATCGCTTTCGGGGATTACAACCTCGATGGATTCGGAGACCTTTGGGTGACGAACTATCAGAACGAACTCAACGCACTTTATCGCAGCAATGGCCAATTGCAGTTCCAGTACGCATCGATCCATGCAAGGGTTGCACAGACCGATGAAGCCACGGTCGGATGGGGGACTGCGTTTGCCGATTTGGATTGCGATGGCGATGAGGATTTGGTGGTCGTCAATGGACACATCGAACTCAAGCCCCTCGGTTCGACATTCGATCAACGCCCACAGATCCTCGAGAACCTATCGGGAAAAACGTTTCAGCTTGTTCCCCGAAAGAACACTTACCTCCAGACACCGCAAGCCTCGCGGGGCTTGGCCATGGCCGACTTGAATCGCGACGGGAAACTTGATTTTGTCGTCAGTCGATTGCATGCCGAGGCTGCCGTTGTGATCAATACAACGCTTGGGGGTAACTCGCTGCGGCTGCGGCTCATCGGAACACGAAGCAATCGCGATGCGATCGGTTCGAGGGTCGAGTTGCGGATCGGGAAAAACCGATGGGTGCGACAGCTCGTCGGAGGGGGATCCTATGCCTCTGCCAACGATGCACTGGTCCACTTTGGAGTCCCCGCCGGTGTGCTCGACGCCGCAGCAACAGGGCAGGGGGGGGATTCAAAAATCCAAGTGGAGGTTTTCTGGCCCAGCGGCATGAGCCAGCGATGGAACTTGGCGAATTTTGATCAGGAATGGCTTCTGGTAGAAGGTCAGTCGTCCGAGTGAATCGAGAGCAAGATACGATTGGGGCCGAGTCCGATGCGTCGACAGCCATGTGGTTGGCCCAGTTGCGTTGGATCGCCATTGCTGGCCAGTTGATCGTCATCAGTTTTGTCTCGTTGGTTCTGGGGATTCGATTGGCGATACCTCAGTTGCTGACCTTGGTGCTCCTGACGATCGCCAGCAACGTGGCTCTATGGGGGATCGCTAGGCGTGTGATCGCCAAAGCAACGACACAACACAACGGCTACCAGGGGTTTGTTCCCAACAGGCTTTTGGGGGGTGTGTTGTTGTTCGATGTGGCGATTTTGACGGGTTTACTGTACTTTTCGGGGGGGGCGGCCAACCCATTTACCCTTTTCTATGTAGCGAATATTGCGGTCGCCGGTGTGGTGCTTTCGCGATTCTGGGCGGTGTTGATTTCTGCAACCTCGGTCATGGGTTGTTTTTGGCTACTTCATTCGGCCAGTCCTGTGAGTGTCTTTGAGGGCTCGCCTTATGAGCATCGAGCCGCATGGGGGGTGACCAAGTGGGCGTTTTGGATTTCCTTTGCTACCTGTAGTTGGGTCTTGACGTATTTTGTCTCACAGTTGGCCATGGAAGTCCGCTTGAGGGATCGTCGATTGGCCATCGCTGAAAAGGACAAGGAGCGGGCCCAGAGGCTCGAGGCACTCGCGACATTGGCTGCCGGTGCGGGGCACGAATTGGCATCGCCCCTTTCCACCATCGCTGTGATTGCAGGAGAGTTGTCCCGTAGGCTCGACAAGCCGGAGATTCCCGATAAGGTCAAGCGCGACTTTGGTCTGATTCGCGAGGAGCTTTCGCGATGCAAGGATATCTTGCATCGCATGAAAAGTGGCGCCGGTGAGGCGGCCGCTGAACGTCTCCATCCCGTGGCGTTAAAGGAGATCATCGACGAGACGCTTTCGGCGATGCGCGAGCCGCATCGTGTGGATTTGTCGATGGAGAAGGCTGTTGGGGATTTCAAGGGGATGCTCCCAAAACAGGCTCTGTCGCAAGCGCTTCGCAACTTGCTTCAAAACGGCTTGGATGCCTCGGAGCCTACCTCGTCTGTTTCTTTGTCCTCGACCATCCTCATGGACAAGCCGGACCAACGGGTCTGGCAGTTGCAAATCTTGGATGCAGGAAGCGGTCTGAGCGACGAAGTGCTTCGACGTATCGGGGAGCCGTTCTTCACGACTAAAGAAGTTGGCAAAGGGATGGGAATGGGCGTATTCCTAACCCGCAACGTGATCCAGGGACTCGGCGGCTCGATCCGTTTCGAGCGAGCCATTCCGAGCGGAACGCTTTGCACGGTCAGAGTGCCGATCGAGACTCATTAGATCGATCG
>Ga0068877_10003907_pt1 | contig 11771 bp, 9 predicted proteins | sample NOAtaG_FD_66437 | JGI IMG/M metagenome (GOLD analysis project Ga0068877, IMG submission 66437) | Freshwater lake microbial communities from Lake Erie, under a cyanobacterial bloom - NOAA_Erie_Diel6S_1000h metaG | ecosystem: Environmental > Aquatic > Freshwater > Lake | place: USA: Ohio, Lake... | reverse complement strand
GTGAGATTCGCGAGGGGTTGCAAGCCTGCGAAGGCAAACTGGTGCATTTGGGCATGGCCCAGGCACCCAGTCACTCCACGCTCGCCTATGCCAATGAACAGCCAATTGGCGGGTCTCGCCGCGCTGATGATCATCCTGGGATACCCTGGTGAAATTTCTTCCGATCCCGGCACGCGCTGGATGTCGTGGGGCCTGTCAATGATCCCCTTCCTTGTGATCGTGTATCAACTGGTGGCTGGCTTGGCGAGTTCCGTCGCGGCCCAGCCGCCTGAAGCGCGTGGTCTGGTCAATTCGGCCCGCTACATCACACTGATTACGTGGTCTTTCTATCCGATCGTGTTCGTACTTCCGATGCTGGGAATCAGCGGACCCGAAGCAACTACCGCTGTCCAAGTCGGCTACACGATTGCTGACATCTTGGCAAAAGCAGGCTTTGGCTTATACATCTACGCCATTGCGGTAGCCAAGTCGGAAGCAGCTGCTTAGGACTAGCCCGGTCTTTCTGATCTGACTGGCTGGGCGGCATGCTTCTCAAGCAGCCGCTCAGCCAAGCTTATTTTTGCCAGCAATATCAGAACGAATCGGAGGAGGTCCGATGGCTGTCTCAATAGCGATACGCGGCGCGGGCGCCGCGGGACTTAGTGCTGCGCGGGCGATTTTAGAGGTGGCGCCCGGGTCGCAAATTACGGTTTTCGACCGGAGGGCAAGGCTCCCGCATCCGCGACGGACATTTTGTTTCTTCGAAACGCCGGAAGCACTGCGACCGGTGGAGCCGTCGCGGAGATGGAATGAGATTGAATTCAGCGGACCTGGATTCGCGCGGGTCATCGACTGTGCGAATCAGCCGTACGCAATGATTGAGGGCGATCAGTTCTTTGGACAAATGATTCGGGAGTTGGAACAGCGTGGTGTGAGTTTCCAGTGGAATGCGCGGTCGGTGGAAGTGAAAGGGGAAGCAGTGGTAACGGAAAACGGCCGGCATGAAGCCGATGTTGTGATTGATGCTGCCTATTCGGCGGCTGGGCGGCAGGCAACTCTCTGGCAATCGTTTTTTGGATTGTGGGTGGAGACAGCGCAGCCGAGCTTTGAGCCAAACGTGGCCTCGCTGATGAACCTGGTTCCCGCCGAAGATGGGGCATCGCTGTCCTTCGTCTATTTGCTGCCATTGAGCGCGACGAGGGCACTGGTGGAGCATACCCCTTACAACGGAACGCCGTTATCAAGCCACTGGCACCGTAAGAGGCTGATGCAGTGGATGGCGGAGCGAAATCTGAGCGTGGTTCGCGAGACGGGCAGCGAGTATGGTGCGATTCCGTTGGGGCTGGAAAGCCGCGAGGGCGTGCAAGGCGTTTGCCGGATCGGATCGGACGGAGGTGCGATCCGGCCGAGCACGGGCTATGCCTTTCAGGCATTGCAGCGGCAGGCGGCTGGGGTGGCGCGGGTGATCGCCGCCGGAAAGAGGCCAGATGAGGACTGGCGCGCGGCAGCGTATCCGGCGTGGCTGACGGCCGCCGATGGATTGTTTCTACGAGCGATGGCGAGGGATCCGGAGCATGGTACGAGGCTGATGGGTAGGCTGCTGGGAAGGGCGGATGCCGAAAGTCTGATTTCATTTTTGTCGGGCAGTGCGGGCGTGATCGAGGCGTTGCGAACCATGGTGTGCGTGCCGAAGGCGCGGATGATCTGGAGCCTTTGCGGGCCAGGGACGCGGAAGAGGACGCCACTGCCATGGCTGTGAAGCCGGCCTTCGGGGCGCGCCGGTGAGAGGGTTGCTGCATGCGGGCGATACGCTCTGCGCTGCGCTGATTGTGCTGTTGTCGACCGTTTGGCTGGTCGAGCCACAGGCAACGGAGTGGGTGGCGCTCGCCTTGATTCTTTTTGCCGGGATACCGCACGGGGCCTATGATTTGCATCTCGCGCGGATCCGCTGGGCAGGAATCTCAGGACTGGCGCGTATCGCGGCCTATGTGGCACTGGGTCTGGCGATGAGCCTGGTGTGCTTGTATTTTCCGTTCTGGGGGCTGGCGATCTTCCTTTTGCTTTCGGTGGCGCATTTTGCCGAAGGAAAAATGGCCAGCGGGCGGGACTTGGGCGCAGCGTGGATGGGATTGAGCGCGGTGGCCGCTCCGCTTCTTCTGCACGGTGGTATGGCGGCGGGCTACATGAAGTATTTTGTCAAGGTCCCCGAGGATTGGATCGGGAACTGTCCTATGGCCGGATGGTTTGTGTGGGGGCTGGCGGCTTTGGTGGTGGGAGGGGATCTGGCGCGGAAGCGCCACAGCGAAGCTTGGCAGCGCGGGCTGTGCCTCGCGGGGTGGTTCTTGCTACCGCCGCTGGCTGGGTTCAGCGTCTGGTTTCTGGGGCGGCACTCACGGCAGCACCTCGCCGAATGCGTAAGGCGGTTCGCGGCCGAGCGGCAGGGGATGGCGGCGAGCCTGGTGGCAACATCGGTGTTGGCGATCCTGCTGATAGCACCGCTGCTGCTGCGGTTTCATCCGCGTGAGCTGAGTCAACTCGTGGCCGCGAGTGTGATCCTGATCGCGGGGCTGACGCTACCGCACATGATTGTGACGAGCGAGATGATCTCCCGGCGCTAGACTACCGATCTTCAAGAGTGCTGTGATGCCGCCGCGGTGGCCGCCGTCAAAAATGAAAACGTCTCCCCCATTCGGCCGGCCGCACAGGCAGAAATGCTTAGCATGGCCAGATGCTTCGTGCGGGGGCTGACGCTACCGCAAATGATCGTGACGAAGGAGGCTACCAAGCCGCTACGCTGCCATCGGAGTGGAAGACGCGTGCCATGGGGCGAGTGCCCTCGAACTTGAATTTCGTGACTGCTTTTTCGTCCAGGTCGAAGCCGAGGCCGGGCTTGGTGGGCAGGGGGTACTTGCCATTGACCATGCGCATGGCGGGGAAGCCAAACCATTCTTCCCAGATCTTCTCCTTGACGCCGGGCTCGACGCCCGAGCAGATTTCCTGGACGAGGAAGTTGGGCATGGCGGCATCGACATGGACGCTGGCGAGGCCGCCGATGGGGCCTTCGCAGGCATGGGGCGCGACCTTCACGCCGGAGGCATCACAGAGGGCGCCGATCTTCCAAAGGGCGGTAATGCCGCCGCAGTGGTTGATGTCAGTTTGAATGATATCGACGATGCCGAGTTCAACGAGTTCGCGGCAATTGTAGCTGGCGACAAGGCGCTCGCCGGTAGCGATGGGAACCTTGGTGCGGCGGGCGATGCGCTGCATGGCCTTGACGTTTTCGGGAGGGCAGGGTTCTTCGATGAACAGCAGGCGGTAGGGCTCCATTTCGCGGCAGAGAATGGAGGCGACGCTGGGGGAAGTCTTGGCGTGGAAGTCGATGCCGATGTCGATTTCCTCGCCGAGGTTGACGCGGAGCGTCTCGACATGTTTGACGGCGCGCGCGATGGAGCCATGGGTCTCGATCCATTCGTAATAGCCGGGGATACCGCCCTTGATGGCCGTGACGCCGAGTTGTTTGGCCTTGGCGCGGACCTCGCGCATCTCGGCCGGGGTGCTGGCGCGGACGTGATAATAGCCGCGGACACCGGCGGGATCATAGGGGCCGCCGAGCAACTTATAAACAGGCTGATTGAGGATCTTGCCGCGGATATCCCAGAGCGCCTGATCGATGGCGGCGATAGCGGAGCCGATGACGGGGCCGGCACGATAGAAGCTATGGATGTACATCGACTGCCAGTGATGCTCGACAGGCATGGGGTCGGCGCCGATGAGAAATTCCTTGAAGTCTTCGATGCAGTGAATGGTGGCAGCGGCTTTGCCTTCGAGGGTGCCTTCACCCCAGCCGTAGACACCCTGGTTGGTTTCGATTTTGACGAAGACATAGGGGCGGTCGGCCTGTTCGGGGGTGGGGAGGGTGACGCCGAAGGTTTTGACGTTTGTGATCCGGAAATTGGAGCCGAGCGGGTAGAGATCGGCGGCGCCGAGCGGGCCCGTGCGTCCTCGGTTGGCGTCGTTCTGAGTGGCCTGGGACATGAGGCTGCAGCCGCAGCCGAGTCCCGAATTGATGCTGAAGAAGTCTCTTCGGTTGATGGGTTTCATTGTGCCAACCTCCGGATCAAGGATTCATTTACGCGGATCCCCAGACCGGGTTTGGTGGTCAGGGCGAAGTAGCCATCCTTGACGGCCTCGATGGGGGCGCCGACCATGTCATCCCGCAACTGACGAGTCTCACGGTCGAGGGCGGGGGGGACTTCCTGAACGAAGAAATTGGGCAGGCTGGCGGCGAGATGGAGAGCGGCGGCGGTGGCAATGGGCCCACCGGTGTGATGAGGGGCGACGGCGGTGTAATAAGGCTCAGCGACGGCGGCAGCGCGGCGCAGGGGGGTGATGCCGAGATGGTTCAGGCTGAGGCGGAGAATATCGCAAATACCCTGGCGGAGGTAGTTTTGAACGGGCGAGATCTCGGCGAGATGGTGGCCGAGGCCCAGCGGAGTCGTGGATTCAGCAGCGATGCGGCCGAGGACCTCGTCGTTGGGTTCGCGGGTGGGCCGGTCGAACCAAAGGGGGTGGTAGGGCTCGAGGGCGACAGCGAGGTCTGCTGCTTCGGCGGAGGGAAGGGCGGCGAGGCCATCGGCGACGAAATCCAGATTCTCCGACGCGGAGCGGAGGGCAGCAAATTGACTGGCGATACCTTCGATAATCTTCGGGCGGGCCGTAATGGTCGAGGGTAGCGCGACAGGGACAAGGAAGGCGCGGTGGCCCTGGTCCCAGAGCGCGGCACGGTCGGCCGGCTTGGCAAGGGTCGTCATGGCCCGGACTTTGAAGCGAGTGGGTCCGCCGAGGAGTTGAAAGACAGGGGCTTTCGCTTCCTGACCGTAGAGGTCGAGCAGGGCCATGTTCACGGCGGCGCTGACGGGGTCGCCGGAGAGCTGGCGGGTGAGCACGTCGTAGCGTGAGGGTTCCTGACCAGAGGTGACCGCGCGGGCTTTGGCCAGAGCGGCACGGCTGATGTGTGCGGCTTCGCCCCAGCCAACGGAGTTTTGGTCAGTGGTTGCCTTGAGGACGGCGTAGGTGCGGCCCGTGGCCGGCTCACGCACGTCGAATGCTTCGAGAGCGGTAATTTTCATCGCGTTCCTTCAGAAAGCATAGCGGAGCGCGAACTGGATTTGACGGTTCGCGCGTTGGGTGGCGGTGATGGTGGCGACGCCGCCGACACCCACGGTCGAGCCGGGCAGGCTGAACTGGGGGTGATTGAAGGAGTTGAAGAACTCGGCGCGGAATTCGAGCCGGCGCGTTTCAGAGAAGTTGAACTTCTTGGCGGCGGAGAGGTCGAGATTCCAGAGACCCGGGCCACGGAGAGTATTGCGGCCAAGAGTGCCCCAGGTGAAGGCGGGAGGCACGCTGAAGGCAGCGGGATTGAACCAGTTGGTGATGGTCTGGTTGGCGACCTCGGGGCTGACGCCGGCGACAGGGTTGGCGCGGGAGCCGGAGCCGGTGTTGGAGGGCGAACCAGGCACGGTGACGGTGAAGGGGAGGCCGGATTGGAGGACCATCAGGCCGCCCAGTTCCCAACCGTGGAGGACCTGGCGGGCCGGGCCTTTCAGGCCGCTGCCGAAGGGGAGCAGGTAGGAGGAAGCGAAGTTGATGCGGTGGCGGATGTCGGAGTTGGAGCTGGACCAATCGGCGCGGCGGTTGCGCGGGTCCTGGGGAACGGGGCCATTGGCGCCGCCGTCTCCGCCGACGTTGTCGAGACCGTGGGCCCAAGTCCAGTTGCTGAGCAGATAGAGGCCTTTGGCGTAGCGTTTTTCAACATTCAACTGCATGGAGGTGTAGGCGGAGTTGGCCGAAGACTCGAGCCAGTTGATGGCGGTAACGCCGGGCAGGGTGGCGGCGTAGGGGCGGCGGGGGTCGATGCCACCAGCGCCGGGGTCGGGCTGGTTGATATTGCGCTGCCAACTGAGCAGGGCGCCCGCGGAGCTGACGAAGCCGAGGGTGACGACGGTGTCGCGGGCGAGTTCGCGCTGGAGGCTGAAGTTGAATTGCTGGAGCTGACCGTTGCGATAGTTGGGGGTGACGCCACGGAGCGCGTAGAAGGCGGGACCGCGGGTGAGGTCAGGGACCTGGGTGGTAAGAGGGAACCCGTCGGCGGCACGGCGAGTCGGGATATCGTTACCGCTGAAGGGGATGTTGACCACGAAGCCGAAGGGGGGCTGGCGGAACTGGCGGATAGAAGTGTTGAAGTTGCCCTGGGGCTCGTAGAAGATACCGTAGCCGCCGCGGAAGACGGTCTTCTTATCGATCTGGTAGGCGAAGCTGAGGCGGGGGCCCCAAGCTTTCCAATCGGTGTTGATGTTGCCGGTGGAGGAAACGCTGTCGCGGCCGGCGACGAGTTGGCGGCCACTGGTGGGATCGAAGTTGACCCACTGGTTCTTCTTCTCGACGAAGGGCGTGTTGACCTCGTAATGGAGGCCGATGTTGACGGTGAGTTTTGAGGTGACGCGCCATTCATCACGAACATAGAAATTCCATTCGTTGGTGTTCAGAGTGGCGGTCCCGGGCAGGAAAACATCGCGGCGCAGGGCGATCGGGTAACCGAGGATGAGGGTCGCGATGGCATCACCGGTACCGCCGGGAGAAGCGGGATTGCGGGAGTAGGCGGGGTCGAAGTTCCAGCGGCCGAAGGCGCTTTCTCCGGGAGGGGAGGCAGTTTCACCCGAAGTGCGCAGGCGGAGATCGATGCCGTACTTGATGTTGTGCTTACCCTTGAGCGTAGAGATGTTGGCGATGAGCTCGTGCATTTTCTGATTGCGGATGAGCGGGGTGGAGCGGGCGTTGCCAAGGCCGGCATAGCCGGCGGTGCCGACGATGGGGGCGGTGGGCTGGAGGGGGTCGCCGGAATCGCGGCCGGGGATGCGGGACCAGATGGGGTTAGTCAATTGGGTGGGGATGAGGGAAGAGTTGAACTGGGTGTAACCGTAGCGGAAATCGCCGACGGTGGAAGGAGAGATGACGCGGGTGTAGGCGCCGACGATATTGCGGCCGGTGGCGTCGAGATTGCCGGCGAAGCTGCCTTCGTTACCGCCGATATTCTTGTCGAAGGTGTCGGGCATGACGATGATGCTCTTGTCGATGGAGTAGCGGAAGAAGGCGTTGTTGTTGGCGTCGAAGACGTGGTCGACGCGGCCGTCGGCGCGGTGGAGGCTGGACTTCTTGACGGGATTGGCAACGAAGTTGTTGACGAGACCGGGGCGCTGGGGATTGGGCCAGAGCTGAGCGAGGCCGCCGCCGATCGGGTCGAAGCGGCTAGCGGGGATCGTGTCGTTGGGAAAGCGTTGCCGGACGGCGGCGCCACCGGCGGGATTGGGGGCGGTGGTGAGGGGATCAAAGATGCCGTTGGCAACGACGCCGCGGAAGTCGCCGGCCTTCATCGCGGGGAGGGGAACGGTGAGGAGCTGGGTATCGCCGAAAACTTCGCGGTAGCCTTCGTAGTCGGCGAAGAAGAAGGTCTTGTTGCGCTTGACGGGGCCGCCGAGGGCGACGCCGTACTGGTTCAACTTGAAGGGAGGTTTGGGGGCATCGGGACGGGCAAAGAAGTTGCGGGCGTCGAAGGCTTCATTGCGGAGGAAATGAAATAGGGAGCCATGAAACTCGTTGGAGCCTGATTTGCTGGTGATGACGACGACGGCGCCGGCGGAGCGCCCGTATTCGGCGCCGGCATTGTTGGTGAGGACTTTGAATTCCTGAATGCCTTCGACGGCGGGGCGGACGATGAAGGTTTGAGAAATCATCTCGGTGTTGTCGATGCCGTCGATGAGTACCTGGTTGGAAGTGCTGCGGGCGCCGTTGGCGGCGATGGCCGTGCCACCGGGGCGCAACTCATCGGGGCGGCGGCCGGAGTTGATCGTGTTCGGCTGGGCGTAATCGAGCCCCGTGACGCCAGGGGCGAGGATGGCCAACTGGACGAAGTTGCGGCCATTGAGGGGCAAGGACTGGACGGCTTCCTTGGCGATGACTTGGCCGACGCTGGCGTTTTCGGTCTGCAGGAGGGGCGCGGCGCCGAGCACTTCGACGGACTGGCTGACATCGCCGACCTGCATGACGATGTCGAGGCGGGCGGCCTGGCTGACTTGAAGTGTGTAGTCTTTGAAGACGGCGTTGCGGAAGCCGGACTTGGATGCCTGGATGGTGTAAACACCGGGGATGAGGTTCACGGCGGAAAAGGCGCCAGCGTCATCGGTGGTGAGCACCTGCCCGGTGTTGGTAGCGACGTTGGTGACCTTGACCTCGACGCCGGTCATGGGCGCGCCGGAACTATCGGTGATGTTGCCGACGACGGAGGCGCGCTCTACCTGGGCCTGCAGGGTGAAGAGGGTCAAGAGAATCGCAAGCAACAAAAACTTGTAAAGCTTCATGGGTCCACAAATTATCACAAATGGTCAAGAAACTAAAGCCTACGGAGTGTGATCGAGGAAGACGATGTGGAGAACGCGGCGGGGGCGGCCGGTCTGGCTGGCGGAGCTGGCGTGGATGGTTAAGGGGTGCATGAGGAGGATGTCACCAGCTTTCATTTCTGGTGAGGAAAAAGGGCGGAGGGCGTGGCCGCGGATTTCGTATTCGGTGAGGACGCCGTGTTTGTGGCTGGAGGGGCAGAGCTTGAGGCCGCCGTCGGCGAAGGTGCAGTCGTCGAGGGAGAGGCGGACGGAGAGTAGACGGTTATAAATCGAGGGATCGGTGGGGGTGATGAAATCGGGGCCGGGGAATTTGACCTGAGTATCCTGGTGCCAGGGTTGCGCGGTCTCATTGCGGTTGTAGAGGATGGCGTGAGTAGGCCGGCAATCGGGGCCGAGGATCTTCGCGGCGCAGGCGTGGAAGAGGCCGGTGCTGGCCTCCTGGCGAACGAGGGGGCTGGTCTCGAGGATGTTCCAGTCGACGGGGGAATCGGGAGGGAATTCGTGTTGGAGACGGCTGAGCAGGGGATCAAGGCAGGCCTGACGATAGACCTCGAAGCCATGATTGTGGAGAGAGAAGTTGATGTTCACTCGGGGTGCACTCGCGTTGCCCATTCTAAGCCGCCGGGCAGAGGCTGGGCGGCGTACTCGATATGAACGACGCGGCGGGGATGATCGGACTGGCTGTGAGCGGAGGCATGAAAGAGGAGGGGGCGGAGGCGGAGGATATCGCCGGCCGCGGTTTGCGGTTGTACAGGGGGGCAATGGCCGGCGGGGGGATCATGGAGGCGGCCGTGAGTGTGGCTGGCGGGGATGAGCTGGATAGCGCCGTTGTCGGCCGTGGCGGGATCGAGATGAAGGCGGAGGATGACCATTTGCTCGAGCACGGCGGCAGGGGCATTGGCATGGAGGACACCTTCCTTGACGGAAAAGGCGCTAAAGCCAGGGATGTCGAGGCGGCGGCGGATGGGGATGCTGATGTCCTGGTGCCAGGGCACGTGCCAATTGACTTTGCCGATCTTGTTGAAGAAGATGGCGCGGACGGCGAAGCAATCGGAACCGAGGATCTGTTGGGCGTGGCGGGAGAAAGAGCCGCGGCGGACGAGGGACTCGACCAGCGGGGAGAAGAGGAAGAGATTGCGACGGTTGGGGGAATCCTCGGGGAACTCGCGTTGGAGGGCGGAGAGATCCTCGGGGGCGAGGCCGGGGGAGAGGACGTCGTAGCCGTGTGAGAGGAAGCTCATCGGGCGGGGGGGCGGGCCGGGGGCGGGGCGCAACAATCGACCGGGCAGACGTCGTGACTGGGGCCATAGGAGCCGAGGGCGATGCGAGTGGGGATGTCGCCGCGGCGCTCGAGGACGAGTTCGCGCACCATGGCGGCGAAGCGGGGATCGTGGGAAGAAGTGGGGGTGCGGCGGAGGTTCATGCCGAGTTCGCGGGCGAGGAGAAGGGCTTCTTCATCGAGATCATAGAGGACCTCCATGTGGTCGGAGATAAAGCCGATGGGGCAGATGAGGAGATCGTGGATGCCCTGGGCGTGGAGGGCGCGCATGTGGTCGAGGATGTCGGGCTCGAGCCACGGCTGGGTGGGTGGGCCGGAGCGGGACTGGTAGACGAGATCGAAGGTGTCCACGCCGGCGCCGGTGGCGACGAGGCGCGAGGCTTCGGTGAGTTGTTCGACGTAGCGGGAGCCGTTCGACATCCAGTGGGGGATGGAGTGAGCGGTGAAGATGAGGCGGGCCGGGGCTGCGGCGAGGGCGGCCTTGACCCAATCGACGAGGGGATCGATGAAGCCGGGGTGGTTGAAATAAACCCGGAGCTTGTTGATCTCCATGAACTCGGTGCCGGTGGCGGCCTGGGAGGCGTAGATGTTTTCGCGGTACTGGCGGCAGCCGGAGTAGCAGGAGAAGGCGCTGGTGACGAAGGCGAAGACGCGGGTGATGCCGTCGGCCTTCATTTGGAGGAAAGCTTCATCGAGGAAGGGGGCCCAATTGCGATTGCCGAAGTAGATGGGGAGGGCTGGGCCTTTTTCATCGAGGAGTTGTTGGAGGGCGCCGATGATGGAGAGGTTTTGTTCGTTGATCGGGGACTTGCCGCCGAAGTGGAGGTAGTGTTGGGCGACCTGCTCGAGGCGATCGCGGGGGACGCCACGGCCGCGGGTGACGTTTTCAAGGAAGGGGATTACGTCTTCGGGGGCGTTGGGCCCGCCGAAGCTGACAAAAAGAATTGCGTCGGACATGGGTCTAACTAATAAGATTGTCCCATGCGAGTACTTGGATTCATTCTGTTGCTGGCGGTGATGGCCGGCGCGCAAGGCGTGGAAGAGGTTTACCGGGAGAGGGCGCGGAAGATTATCGCCGCGGCGCTCGAGAACGAGGAGGGGATGAAGAAGCTCGAGTACTTGTGCGACCGGATCGGGCACCGGCTGAGCGGGAGTGAGGCGTTTCTGAAGGCGGTGGCGTGGAGCGCGCAGCAGATGATCGAGGGAGGGCTCGAGAAAGTGGCGACGCCGAAGGTAAAGATTCCGCATTGGGAGCGGGGCCAGGAGAGCGCGGAGATTGTGGCGCCGGTGAGGGCGCCGCTGGGGATATTGGGTTTGGGGATGACGGGCGGGGGCGATGTGACGGCGGAGGTGGTGGGGGTGAAGAGTTTTGAAGAACTGGAGAAGTTGGGGCGGGCGGGAGTGGAAGGCAAGATTGTGTTGTTCCATCCGCCGTGGGTGAGCTATGGGGTGACGGGGGCGTTTCGGCGGCAGGGGCCGACGCGGGCGGCGAAGCTGGGGGCGAAGGCGGTATTGATTCGCAGCGCGGGGATCCCGGCGGCGAACAGCGCGCATACAGGGACGACGATGTTTGACGCGGGCGTGACGCCGATTCCGGCGGGGGCGCTGACGGAGGAGAGCCTGGGTGTGCTGGAACGGCTGGTGAAGAAGGGGGAACGGGTGGTGGTGCATTACCGGAGTGAGGCGAAGATTCTGCCGGATGCCGATGGGGCGAATGTGATCGGGGAGATACGGGGGAGTGAGAAACCGGAGGAGGTGGTGGTGATCAGCGGGCATCTGGATAGTTGGGACGTGGGACAGGGGGCGCACGATGACGCGAGCGGGTGTATTGCGCCGCTGGAGGCGTTGTTGTTACTGAAGAAGTTGGGTTTGCGGCCGAAGCGGACGATCCGGGTGGTGTTCTGGGCGAATGAGGAGAACGGGACGCGGGGCGGATTGGCCTACCGGGATCAAAATAAGGAGCAACTGAAGAACCATGTGATTGCGATCGAGATGGACGGGGGCGCGGAGCGGCCGCTGGGGCTGGGGGTGACGGGCGGGGGCGAGGTGGCGTTGAAGCA
>Ga0068877_10003905_pt1 | contig 11771 bp, 7 predicted proteins | sample NOAtaG_FD_66437 | JGI IMG/M metagenome (GOLD analysis project Ga0068877, IMG submission 66437) | Freshwater lake microbial communities from Lake Erie, under a cyanobacterial bloom - NOAA_Erie_Diel6S_1000h metaG | ecosystem: Environmental > Aquatic > Freshwater > Lake | place: USA: Ohio, Lake... | reverse complement strand
GAATGTTCGCCGCTTCGAGTTCTTCGACTTCTTCTGCGGTGCGAGCGAATATTGCTGTATCGCCACCCTTAAGGCGTGCAACGGATTTGCCCAATTTCGCAAACTCGATTATCCGCTTATTGATTTCTTGTTGGGTCCACATACCTCCGTGACCATGCTTGCCAACACACAGGGTGATTGCGTCAGCCTTTGCATGTTTCAGCAAGAGTGGATTGGCCAGTCCATCGTACAGAATGATGTCACACCGATGCAGACACTCAACACCCTTCAACGTGATCAGTTGCGGGTCCCCCGGTCCTGCTCCGATGAGATAGACCTTTCCAAATGGAGTCGTATCCATAGCGCTACCTTCGGACACAGATCGTTATCGGTGATAGGTGAAGCTTCAATTCTGGTACGGTCATGTGGATCGCTTTAAGATCGGATGGCTGCAACGCACCGTGTGCCAAGGCATGATCTAGCGATTTGCATCGTTCGAGGCCCAACCAGAATTGGTCTGGGAACAAAGCATCTTGTAAATCCAAGACAGCCAAGTTGGGTAGATACTGCCACAACTCATGAATGTGATCTCGAATAACCAATCCACGCATCGACAACACTTGGATCTGGCGTTGGCGACTCGACTTGATTTTGCTCAGGATAGTCTTCAGATCCGAGTCCATGGTTGCTTGATCCAAGATCCAAACATTTTGGACATCCAACGGAGACACAACAAGGGTATCTTGCCAAAGGAAGTATTCGGGCAGATTGGGTTGGCTTCGTCGTGTATGGACCAGAGCAGCGACGAGCCCGATACACGAAAAAAGCATGCAGTAAAAACAGAAGTACTTGACGTTTTCAATCCACAACTCGCCGCGACTCCATCGCGAGAAAAGCTCTGCGACGATCGATGCCATCGTCGTAGCTAGGATGCACAGGATTGCGATGCCGACAGGCGTGAGACTGGTGTGTTTTCGACGGAACATGGAAGCTCAAAAGCACAGCGGAAAAAGCAAAACGGAAAAACACACAATAGATAACCAAGGAACGAAGCGAAGCGGTCAAGGTTCACGCTGCGAAATTCTGGTTTGAACCCGCAGTATAGCAGCTGAGCAAGATTTCGAAACGATTTCCTTTCGGATGGATTGTCAGGTAGTTGATCATTGACACGGAATGTTCGAGAAATACCCACTCACATCTATGCCACGCAAGGGATCAGTTGTCTATAATAAGGACATCATGAACCCGATCGACCCAGCCGCATCTCCTTCTCAAGTCGGAAGTAAATCTCTGGCTCGGTTTGCCAATACAGATTCGCTTTTTGTCCGGCCAGATCCAAACGCCGACGTCGTCAAGTCTGGTCCGATGATCCAATTGGAGCGATTCCAGCAATTGGAGCAGGAGATCCGACATTCGTCCGCTGTTCCTGAGCCGTATGTCGAACTTGCACAGATTTATTTACAACGCGAACGCTGGGCGGATGCGAGGCGAACGCTTGATGCTGGGATCCAAAATTGTCCTGAGCATGAACCGCTGGTACTTTTGCATGAAGATCTTGTGTTGAATCAAGCTGCACAGTTTGTCGAGGCCGCCAAAACGGAACATGCCCAAAAGCATACAGCTCAGGCTCGCTTTGATTTAGAACAAGCCGAAGTTAATTTGGTCAACTTACGGATCAAGGTTTGTCGGGATCGTTTTCAAAGGCACCCAGACCAGAAGGAAATACTCATCACATGGGCAATTGCACTGCGTCAGTCGAAACGGCCCGAGGAAGCGATCGAGATACTGCAGGAAGCGGCTAGGGAATTGCCTCTTCGATCGCGTGCTAGTTTGCAGCTCGGGATGTGTTATCAATCGATGGATCGGTCTCTCGATGCATTAAGTGCATTTCGCAAAGCTGCCTTGTTTCGATCGCCTGAACCTGACGCAAAAATAGCGAGCACCGCTCTTGAGTTAGCAGCCAAACTGGCCGAAGAAAAGGGACTAATCGATTCAGCCATTTACTACTGGGAGGAGTTGGCGAAGCGACAGGCGGGAATGAGTGATACGATCCGCCAAAAGATAGCTTCCCTCACGCCACTTCTTCCCAAGCTGCCCGACCTACTTTGATGGTGAATCGTTCAACTGGCACATCGAGGCACTCGCTGGGCCTCGTTTCGCTCGTTTGCCTCGTCATTGGCAACATGATAGGAAGCGGTGTGTACCTGTCCAGCTACTACTCTCTGGATAGCCTTCGGGACGCCAAATATGTTTTGTGGATATGGTTGATTGCTGGAGTCCATGCCATCTGCGGAGCGGTGGCATATGCGGCCGTTGCAAAACGGCTCCCTATCTCTGGCGGTGAATATGCAATCCTCTCGCGATGGGGGCATCCTGTTTTCGGATTCATGGCGGGTTGGATTTCGATCGTGGCTGGTTTCGCAGCACCGATCGCGTTGGCAGCGGGTGTATTCGCCGAGTATGCAGCACTCGTGATAACGAACAATGCGAGTATTCCGTTTTGGTTGTCTGTCGGATCCATCGTAGTCGCTTCCGTTCTGCATGCGATCGGTGTATCGGTGAACGCATGGGTGAACAACACCGTGGTCACCATCAAGATGCTCTGTTTGGTTTTATTTCTCATCATCGGGCTTGTATGGTTGACGGATCATCGGGAGTCTGGTGTGCTACTCGATGCTTCCAAAGAGGTCGTCGCAGAAACGCAGGGAGAAAAGCCGGCAGAAGAGGCCAAGCCAGTCAGTGGACCGGTAGGCTCTGTATTGATATGGGCGATGATGGGTTCACTCTACTTTACCACGCTCGCCTATACAGGCTTCAATGCAAGTATCTATTTGGCGGGTGAGTTTTCCAAATCGAACGAGGAACTTGAAAACGCGAAGGCATCGAATTCCACAGGTTCGATTGCGGATCCAATCGTTGGAAGATCGATGATCATCGCATGCATGGTCGTGACGATATTTTACTTGCTACTGAACTTTATCTTTTTGTATGCGATACCAGCGACAGAGATCATTGGTGCAAAGGAACGTTTTGTTGGCGCCGTTGCGATGGCGATTGGCGGAGAATGGTGCAGGCAGATGATGAGTTGGGTGATAATCCTTTCGTCACTCACGAGCATTCTTGCCATGACGATGACGGGGCCTTACGTTTATCTTCAAATGTTTCAAGACTATGGCGCGGACCGTTGGGTTCCCGACAAGCGAGTGCAAAAAGTGCTTGCCATTAGCATTCAAGCCGTTTTGGCGTTGTTAGTCGTTCAATTCGGGACGTTGCGTTCGACGTTGGCGTATCTTGGGCTAACGTTAACTGCTTGTGGAGCATTGGCTATAGCAACGCTTTGGTTTGCGGGTCTTCGAGGGCGCAAATTGAAGGATTCTGTATCGACTCCTTTGCGATGGTGGGAGCATGTCGGCGCTGGCGTTTATGTTGTTGGTGCAGGTGTGTTGTTTGCGGTCGCATCCACCATGATCCCGAAGCAATTCTATTGGTGTCTTGCTACGATCGCGATAGGACTGGCTCTTTATGCGATCATCAAAAAGCTGGGCGTACGAGCGACTCCAGACTGATATAGGGATCACGATTCAAGGGATTCCTGAATGGTCACTTGGGTAGTAGCGACAGCGCAGCTGCGCATGGTCTGGCGATTACGTGACAGGCGATCAATTTCCCAAGTCCTTCGACCCGTGGTTTTGCAGCTTCGATAGCCGCATTCACGGCAGCTACATCACCCCGAATGACGACCGTTACGTATCCGCCTCCGAGTTTCTCTTTACCGACCACTTCGACGGATGCCGATTTGCATGCAGTGTCGATCGCCTCAAAGACCGCAGTGAAGCCTTGTGTTTCGATGAAGCCTAAGGCGAGAGAGTTGTTAGGAGTCATAAGTTGATTTTCGTTCGAGGAAGGAATCTTGACAACCGGTTGTTCGATGAGAGCACTGACTTCGTTCGGGCTGAGGATCGCGCGGAGAGCTTGTTCATCAGGGCGATTGATAATCAGTGTTGTTGTATTTCCGTTAGGTGCGTGAGGGAAAAATGATGAGGCTGCAACTTTGCCTGCTTGCAGGGCGGATTGTACATCGCTGGAGCTACCTGCAATTTTAATTACCGAACCGAGCATGTCGTTCCATTCTGCTTGAATAAGAACCACATTGGCGGCCTTGGCCATCTGATCTAGAGCGACCATACCTGCTGTCCATCCGAGCGTTTCTAAGATACCGATGGAGTCAGTTGTAATGGCCAAGGTGTTGCTATCGATGAATGTCAGCGAGCTCATAATCGATTATTGCTTTTGGGAGGTGGCAAGCTTTTCTTCGAAGCGGGAGAGAGCCCGCTTGAGATCTGGGTGATGTGGTTTGAGTTCGCATGCTTTGCGTTGTTGCTCGACGGCATCTTTCCATTTGCCTGCAGCAAAGTAGCAATGCGCTAACGTATCCAAATACTCTGCATGATCAGGATCGAGGAGGCAAGCGCGTCGGCTCAGCAAGACAGCTTCGCCGAAATCTCCTTCGGTATTGGCAATAAGCCAAGCTAGGGAGTTCAGGTTGTTCGCAAGTCGATCGAAAAACGATTCTACAAATTCGGAGTTGTACTTTTTGAGAAACTCGTCGTACCTTCGAATCTCGGTACGAAGTTCAGATACCGAGTTTTTTAACTTTTCTCTTCGAATCGACTTTAACTCTTCTGTTTCTTTTAGTTTGTAGAGGCCGATGATCGCATCGACATTGGCGGGTAGAATGTCGATAGATTGGATGTAGTGCGAAGCTGCATCCGCTTCGTTGGATGTTCGCAATGCGTCAGCAGCATAAAGATGGTAGTAGGAACGAACAAATGCCGTGGACTCCGGTTGATCCATCATCTGTCGGCGAAACATCGGTTCATTCTCGAAGCGAAGCACAAAGGGCTCGAGTGTCTTCTTTGCGTCGTCGAAGCGTCCTTGAGAATGCTGGATTTCTGCGAGTTGTTGAAGGCATCGCAGGCTGGTTTCCATCAGCAGGTCTTGGTCTGCAGCGATAGCTAGCTCGCGTTCTGCCCAGTCAAATCGACCTCGACTTGCTAGAACGCTTCCAATGTAGAAACGCCGCTCTTTGCTGGAGGCATTACGATAGCCCAGTGTGAACTCAAGTGACTTATTCAGGGGGTCGTTATTGGATGCGGTCGGTTCCAGCGGTTCACCCTGCACATCGACGGTGCGTTGGTTTAGAGCGTTTTCCGCGATCGCATCTGCTAATTTCAGATTACCTAATTGCAAGTGGCTTTCAGCTAGGTAGTACGTAAAGATTGGTTCGCGAGATAGAACCTTATATGGCAACGATGCGTGTTGGAGTTGCACCAATTCACTCAATTCGAGTCGCAATGCCCATTGAGCGAATTCTTCAGCTTGCGAAGAAGCGACACCCGTTTGCGATTGAGCATTGAGAGACGTCGGGCGAGGTTCCAGAAGAGTTTTGCCAAGTTCGATCGCTTGCTCTCGCATCGCAGGCAAGCGACAAATTTGGAATACGATCCATTTCGTCAGATCTTGCTTTACGTCGTATGACGAATCGCTGGAACGCGACTGAATCAACTGTGTTTCTTTATCAATCTCTTTTTTCCACCACTCTATCTCGGCGGTTATGATCTCGCTTGCAAAGTATTTTTGAATCCATTGGCTGGCAGTACTTTCGCCGCCGTCTACAAAGCTCAGGATTCTTTTGGCTCGCGCTTCCTGGGATTGACCAATCGGTGGTTTGCTTCGTAGCACATGCAATGCGGCTCGTTTTGCGAGAGCACCATAGGTTTCATAACGCGCCAGTCTGCAAAGTGCAGGCAACCCATCCTCTCGTTCCAGTCGAGCGAGTTCATCAATGTAGGTCGTCTTCTCGACAATTTCTGCAGAACCGTAATTGGACAGAATCTCGCGGACTCGAGGTGAATCGTATTCCCATTCCCAGTTGAATTGATTGCTTTGGACGATAAAGCGGGCGGCGGCGGCGATTTCGGGGTCAACATGAAAGCTTGCCGCATGAAGTTGGTCGAGTGCAACCACTCCGATTCGCTCTAGCTCCGTTTTCGCGTTCTGTCTGCGTCCATAGGAAGAATCCCCCAACTGCTCGATCAGTTTTCCGATCCGATCCTTGAGCGGCGTGGCATCCTGGCACGAACCTGAAGAACTGACGCCAACGAAAAGCCCCAGTCCTCCGGCTATTACTTTTGCAAGGTAAATGTTCATTTATAGGAATCCTATCCCGATCAAGCACGCGACAGCAGGATCGAACTACTCGAGAAATCGTCCAACCGACGCGACACAAAAGAATGGTATGAACCCGACATTCCCATCTTAACAGACAAATGGATCGGAGCGGAATATTCGTTATTTTTACCGGTTCGGTAGGAATTTTTTGACAGAGGAGTCTGAGGCCGGTAGGATAAAGGTCGGATGGATAGGTCGGCACCCGGCCTTTCTCCACTCGTCTGCACACACTTTTCCGCTGCTTGGGCTATTTGAAAAGGACGCTTTTCAGTCTGTGTCATTTCACAGGCATGGCTCCTAGCATGCTCATAGGAGATTCGCACGATGGCGAAGAAACTTCAACATGTTTGGGGCCTTGAGATTGGCCAGAGCGCCCTCAAGGGACTGCGATGTCATTTGGAGGGGGATCAAGTTATTGCGGATACTTTCGATTTCGTCGAGTATCCCAAAATCCTCAGCCAGCCCGAAGCTGAACCGGAACTGCTGATTTCGGATGCGCTCCAGCAGTTTACCTCTCGGAATGATTTGCGTGGTGCTTCGGTTGCAGTCAGTGTTCCTGGACAAAGTGGTCTCGCGAAATTCTTCAAGCCGCCGCCCGTTGAAGTCAAGAAAATCGGCGACATCGTAAGGTATGAAGCAAAGCAGCAAATTCCCTTCGACTTAAAGGACGTTATTTGGGACTTCCAGCAGATGGAGGGCGCTCAAATCGAGGACGGATACGCACTGGAGAGCGAAGTTGGTCTTTTTGCTATGAAGCGAGAGGCTGTTTTTCGAGCCTTGAAGCCATACAAGGACAAAGGGATCGATATCGATCTTGTGCAATTGGCCCCGATGAGTCTTTACAACATGGTTACCTATGATCGCTTTACGGAGCGGATGGCGACCGAGACTTTTGATGCAGATGCGCCACAAAAATCGGTAGTTGTTTTATCGATCGGAACGGATGCTAGTGACCTGATCGTTACCAATGGATTTCGTGTTTGGCAACGAAACATTCCGATCGGCGGAAACCACTTTACGCGACAGTTAACGAAAGATCTTAAGCTGACATTTGCGAAAGCGGAACATCTTAAACGCAACGCAATGCAAGCGGATGATCCCAAACTCGTTTTTCAAGCGATGCGACCCGTCTTCAACGACATGGTAACAGAAATTCAGCGTTCATTGAATTTCTACAAAACGGTCAATAAAAAAGGAGAGCTGGAATCGATCCTTCTGCTTGGCAACACCTCTAAATTGCCTGGTTTGCAACAGTTCTTGAACAAGAACTTAGGCATGGATGTGGAGCTATTGGAAAAGTTTCCAAAGCTAGAAGGGACTGAAGTAACCGGCGCTCAAGCTTTCAAAGAGAATGTTCCAGCGTTTGGTGTCGTTTATGGTCTTTGCTTGCAACAGCTTCGTCGAGGTCCGATGCGGACCAATTTGTTGCCTCAAGAGATCATTGTTGAGCGTGTTATTCGCAACAAGAAACCTTGGACGGTCGCGGCTTTGTCGATATTGCTAGGCGGTATGGTTGCACATCACGCAATGAAGGGCCAGGCACTGGGTGTAGTCGATGCGGCTGTGTGGGCGCCGGCGGAAACGGCTGTCGGATCACTCACGAAGAAATCTGCGGACGAGATTGCGACTGATGCTACCTACTTGGCCAAAGCGGAATTGTTTCAAAAGGTCGGTCTAGAAGTTAGTTCAGGAGCAAGTCGCCGACTGCAAACTTTGGAGCTGATGAAGGTGATTGCAGCTGCGAAGAACCAAGATCCAGAGCTGCTCGACAAAACTCCCGAAGAACTCCCCTACAATAAGAGAAAAGACTTTCACTTTACGAGTATCGAACAAAAGTATTTTGCAGATCTAGAACGATGGTTCACTGCTGACCTCAAATCCAAGTACATGGACGGGGTCAAAAACATGAACAAGTTCTTGAAGATAGCTGCTCCGTTACCCGAGTTAACACCATTAACCGGCCCGGGCTGGGTAATTGAGATCAAGGGCTATCATTTTTACAATGGTATCAAGGGAGAAGAAGGCCAAGAGCACGTTCAGAATTATCTTATTAATTTCCTGCTAAACGGCTCTATTCCTTTGAACTTAGAAGACAAAACAGGAATAGCTCCGCCAGAGGGAGCTCCTCCGGTACCAGCGGGGAATGTGGCCATCCGGGACTTAGGCATTCGACTTCCGATCGTAAGATATGCTCCGCTTATCGATAGCAAGTTCAAGGTACCGAACCCTGCCTACTGGGCTCTTTTACAAGAGCAACGGTTGGCTGCATTAGGAGCTAGTGGCGCCGGAGGTATGGCTGGCATGGGCGGAGGTCCAGGCGGTATGGCTGGCATGGGTGGAGGTCCAGGCGGTATGGCCGGCATGGGTGGAGGTCCAGGCGGTATGGCCGGCATGGGTGGAGGCCCAGGCGGTATGGCCGGCATGGGTGGAGGTCCAGGTGGCTTGGCTGGAGGAATGGGAGGAATGGGATCCGGTGGTGATGGCTACTCAGGTACAGGAGTTGCGTTGAAGCCGTTAAAGGATGCGAATGGCAAAGAAGTGCCACCAGATTTCGCTGCTCCACTTTCTGAGTTTGTAGTTCAGTTTGCCTGGAAGCCCCGCTTGGATCCGGAAGGAGGAAGCGCGGCAGGTGGATTGCCTTCTGCGGAAGCTGCCGCGACAGAAGAAGGTACGACAACCGATTCCCAGTAAGTGGCTTTTCATTTACATGTCAGTTCGATCTCGATTTAAACGACTTTGTGAAGAGTGAATCAATATGGATGAGTTCAAGAAGAAACTAGCAGTTGCGCTGAAGCACAAGTTTTGGATACTTGCTGTGCTTTTGCTTCTTCTGTCAATTGTCGGGTTTTGGATTGCGGAGTCGGGGTTGTCTAAGCTGTTGTCAGAGCGTGTTTCTGCCATCAATAAAGGATATGACGACGTGCAACAAGTTAGCTCGAAGGTTGCGACCCATCCGAATCAGCTGTCCCATGCAAAGATGGAGGAGATGCTAAAGCGTAAAGAGTTCGACGTCCGTGAAGCATGGAAAGACAGGTACGTTAATCAACTGCCGTTGATGACTTGGCCAAGCGAAGCATTTGCGCAAGAAGAAACGGCGGACATATTCCGTTCACTTCGCCCAGTTGAGAAGTTCATCGAATTCCCAATTGCTGACCCTCCAGCAGATCTATCGACATTCTCTGAGGCCGATCGCCGCGTTTATCTCGGCTTGGCAAAAATCACGGAAGCCGATCGCCGAGTTTATCGGGATTATATCGGACCAGTCTTCAAAAAGATCACAAGCCAAATAGGTACGGAATGGAGAGCGGAGCTTAAAGTCAACGCCGGCGGTGGAATGGGTGGATACGGTGGTATGGGCGGAATGATGGGCGGCATGGGAGGTATGGGAGGCGAAGGTGGTGAAGGCGGATTCAGTGGGGGAGAAGGGATGAGTGGATATGGGGGAATGACTGGAGCCTTGACCAATGATGTTGTCATTTGGCAAACACCATCTCAGCAAGCTTTGCTGGATCAGATCGTTCCCTGGTACAACCCCAACTCTGCTCCGTCCATCTTGGATATCTACTATACCCAGGAAGATATGTGGCTTCTGGGAAACATCATGAAGATCATCAAAGCGACAAATGAGAATGCAAAAGAGAACTTTCAAGCGGTCGTGAAGGAGATTGAGTGGATTCGCATGGGGCGGCATGCTAACCGCGACGCTGGGAAGCTTTATGTCGGTGCTACTGGTGGCGGAATGGGTGGTTATGGTGGGATGGGAATGGGAATGGGATCTGAAGGAGGTGGCGAGGGCGACGGAATGGGAATGGGAATGGGAATGGGAATGGGAATGGGATCTGAAGGAGGTAGCGACGGGATGGGGATGGGGATGGGAATGGGAATGGGATCTGAAGGAGGTAGTGAAGGCAGCGGAATGGAAGGTGGTGGGATGTACGGCGGTGTTGGAGGAGTCACAAGAGATCCTGCCGACAACCGTTACATCAGTTTTGCAACTGAAACATTCTTCCAACCTAGAAAAGGGGAAGAGATTCGTTCGTCCATCAAGGATGTTCAGCCTGGAAATGCGGTGGATGCAATTGCCAAACGCATACCCATTAGGTTACGTGTCCGAATGGAATCAAGCCAAATTCATAGATTGGTTGCCGCGTGTGGGAATGCTCCTTTCCCGCTGGAAGTATACCAAGTCCGAGTCAACACAGAGGCGGCAACCAGTTCGGGTGGGGGTGGATACGGCGATGGAATGGGTGGAATGGCAGGTGGAGGATTGGGAGGCATGGGAGGTGGAGGATTGGGAGGCATGGGAGGTGGAGGATTGGGAGGCATGGGGATGGGAATGGGGATGCCCGGCGGTGATGGAATGGGAAGCGAAGGCGGAATGGGAGTCGGTGGCGAGGGCTATGGCGGTATGAGTGGTATGAGTGGCATGACCATGCCCAAGACCAAGGTATCGCCTATAGAGGAAGTGGCCGTTGAAATTTTTGGTCTGATCTATTTGTATAACCCAGTCAACATTGGAGAATTGGGCGCAGACGCTGTCGGTAGCATTTCCAATACGGAAGTAGCTGATGGATCTGCCGTTCCTCCCACAGATGGAAACGCGAATTCTCCAGCAGCTCCGAGCGGCATGCCGGAGGGGGCAGTACCGAATGCAGATCCTAGCGCACCGAATGCAGATCCTGGCGCACCAAATGCAGAGCCTGGCGCACCAAATGCAGATCCTGGCGCGCCAAATGCAGATCCTGGCGCGCCAGGTGCAGATTCTGGAGCGCCGGGTGCAGGTCCAGGTGCACCGGGGAATTGATCTGGGATTGGCACCAGGCTTTGGAAATTTTTTCAATTAGCAAACCTGCAAGCAACCGCTGCAGGTTCAACAAACTCTCGATCGTAGCCATTTAAACAGTCTTCATAGGAATAGAACCATGGCAAAAAAGAAGAAATCCTCTTCTGGCGGAAAGAGCATCGGTGCAAAAGGCTTTTTGGTACTACACATCGAGAAGATTGTATTTGCAACGATAGCATTACTTTCGTTGGTGCTTGTTTACCTGGGAATGTCGGGAGACAAAATCTCTGGGAATAAGAACCCAGAGGATCTAAAGAAAAAGGCAGAGGTCACCCTGGCTAGCGTGGTGAACGATTCACATTGGGACCAGATAAACACCGAGGCCGGTCGTTCGCATACGGATTCGTTTGTGAGAGTAACGAATCCAATTGACTCAATTGAATGGAAAGAGCCTCGCTTCTTTACGCCATCGAATAAATCGAAAACGAAGCGTGGCGACCCAGAGATCAAGGCGCCCGTGAAGTTGATGGCGCAGTATTACGCGGGCCCCATCGCGCAATTGGCAAACAACGACCCATTTGATCTCTTTATGGATGCTAAGCGTGAAGAACCGAAGAAACCCAAGAACAGTGGTCAGGGCGGTATGGGAATGGGAGGATTCGGCGGTGAGGGAGGAGAAATGGGATCCGGTGGAGGACGAGGAGGTGTAGGAGGAATGGGTGCCGGTGGAATGGGTGCCGGTGGAATGGGTGCCGGTGGAATGGGTGCCGGTGGAATG
>Ga0068877_10003904_pt1 | contig 11773 bp, 13 predicted proteins | sample NOAtaG_FD_66437 | JGI IMG/M metagenome (GOLD analysis project Ga0068877, IMG submission 66437) | Freshwater lake microbial communities from Lake Erie, under a cyanobacterial bloom - NOAA_Erie_Diel6S_1000h metaG | ecosystem: Environmental > Aquatic > Freshwater > Lake | place: USA: Ohio, Lake... | reverse complement strand
TCAGGCCGCTCCCATGGCGAGCGCAACACGTGGCAACTCCCCGCGAGGTGCCACGGCGCCTTAAATCCGCCCGGAAGCTAGGGTTGGAAGGGTTTTGCCTTGCCCGCTCTGGGCGTGGGCACCGCCTCAAAACCGCTGGAGAAAGACTGACCGTCGCCGCCGTCAACGGCAGAAAAAACGCTGCGGCCGGGCCGCCTGTTGTGAGCTTCATGCCGAGCCTCGCCTGCCACTCAGCCAGCAGGAAATGACCCGACACGGAGGACGGTATCGCACCCGAACGGGCTTGTGATTGCCCTTTGGGGCAAAGCAGAGGGAACGTGGGTTGGGGGCTCAGCCCGCCAAGAGGATCTTGCCGGGGTTCATGATGTCCTGCGGGTCCAGCGCCCGCTTGATCGCCCGCATCATCGCCACGGCCCCCTCGCCCGCCTCGGCTTGCAGGAAGGCCATCTTGTGGAGGCCCACGCCGTGTTCGCCGGTGCAGGTGCCATCGAGGCGGAGGGCGCGTTCGACCAGCGCGCGGTTGAGTGCTTCCGCCCTCTCCCGCTCTGCAGAGTCGGCGGGATCGATCAGATAACCGAAATGGAAATTCCCGTCGCCCACGTGACCCACCAGGAAATAGGGAATCCCGCTCGCATCGGCCTCGTCGACCGATGCGAGCAGGCACTCCGCAAGACGGCTGATGGGCACGCAGACATCGGTGGTGATCACGCGACAGCCCGGGCGTGACTGCACGCCGGCGAAATAGGCGTTGTGACGTGCCGTCCAGAGGCGCGTGCGCTCCTCGGGCGTTGCAGCCCATTCGAAATCCCTGCCACCGGCCTCGTGCGCAATCTGCTGCACGGTCTGCGCCTGCTCTTCCACGCCCGTGGGTGAGCCGTGGAATTCCATCAGCAGCAGGGGCTCCTCGCGCAGCGCAAGGCCGGAGTACCTGTTCACGGCACGCACCGCATGGCGGTCGATCAGTTCCACCCGCGCGATGGGGACGCCGAGCTGTATCGTCTGGATGGTGCTGCGCACTGCGGCTTCGAGCGAGGAGAAAGAACAGATCGCCGCCGAGATCGCCTCGGGCAGCGGATACACGCGGAGCGTGATCTCGGTGATCACACCCAGCGTGCCTTCGCTGCCCACGAAGAGCCGCGTAAGGTCGTAGCCCGCACTCGATTTGCGCGCGCGGCTGCCGGTACGGATCACCTCGCCGGATGCCGTCACAACCTCGAGCGCCAGCACGTTCTCGCGCATGGTGCCGTAGCGGACCGCATTGGTGCCGCTGGCGCGCGTGGCGGTCATGCCGCCGATGGAGGCAACCGCACCGGGATCGATCGGGAAAAACAGCCCGTGGCTGCGCAGCTCGTCGTTCACCTGCTTGCGCGTCACGCCCGGCTGCACGGTGACCGTGAGGTCTTCGGCATTGACCGCCAGCACCCGGTTCATGCCGTTCATATCGAGGCTGATGCCGCCCTGCACGGCCAGCACATGCCCCTCGAGCGAGGAGCCCACGCCAAAGGGAATGATGGGCACGGCGTGCGCGGCGGCAACGCGCACCACATCTGCCACATCAGCGGTGCTTTCGACAAAGACCACGGCGGCGGGCGGTGGCACATCGAAGGAGGATTCATCACGGCCGTGCTGCTCGCGCACGGCAAGCCCGGTGGCGCAGCGCGCACCGAAACGCGCGTGCAGCTCTTCGATGACACGCGGCGGGACATCGCGCTGCGACACCGTGGGCAACAGCGCATGGGGCGTCAGGGGCGAATTCACGGCAGCGTGCTCCGGCGAGGCGAGAAAATTTGAAGGGCGAACAACACACACTCTGGTACACGGCACATGCCGAAGCAAGGCACCCCTCCCGAAGCGGTCATGGCACGCCCTGACGCCCGGGCGCCCTGCCCTGCCCTGCAGTCCGATCACATCCGCCCCCCGGAGGCACCGGGGCTGGCGGATGGCGTACCGCGCAGCAGCGCGATCTCCTCGGACAGCAGCGGCCGATACTCACCGGGCGCGAGCGCGTCGTCCAACTCCACCGCGCCTATGGACACGCGATGCAAGGAGAGCACCGGATTCCCGAACGTGCCGAACATGCGTTTGACTTGGTGGTAGCGCCCCTCGTACAGCGTGAGCAGCGCCAGCCTCGGCCCGAGGACCTGCAACTCCGCAGGCTGCGTGACCAGATTCTCGTAACGGAAGAAGATGCCCGCGCGGAACCGCTCCGCATAGTCCGGCGTGATCTCGTCGCGCGTTTCCACGCGGTAGGTCTTGGGCATGGAGCGCCCCGGCAGCGTGATCGCACTGCTCCAGTCTCCGTCGTTGCTGAGCAGCAGCAATCCCGTGGTGTTGAAGTCGAGCCTGCCCGCCAGGTGCAATTCCTCGCGCTGGGGGTGGCCGACAAGTTCGAGCACGGAACGGTGACGCCCATCGCGCGTGGCGCTGACACAGCCGCGCGGTTTGTGGAGCATCAGGTAAACCGCATCACGCGCCTGCAGTAACGCACCCTCGGCCTCGATGCGGGAGAACTTTCCCACCGGTAGCCGGGGATCGCGCGCCACCGCGCCATCCACACGCACCGCGCCCTCCACGAGTAGCGCGCGCACCTGGCGCGCGGAGGCGGAAAGCCGGGATTCGAGAAAGCGGTCGAGGCGCATGGGCGGGAATCAGACCCCACAAAAAACCCCGCATGAGGCGGGGTCCTGTGTGCCTCAGGATGCCGGCGGCACCAGAGGACTTTTGGTGGTGAGGGAGGGATTCGAACCCTCGATACGCTATTAACGTATACACACTTTCCAGGCGTGCTCCTTCAACCGCTCGGACACCTCACCGGGGGCTGGAAAATGAGTCGCGTACTCTACTGGGGCAAACCGCTCCTTACAAGACGACCACAGCCTACTGACGCACAAGCCGTGTGGTGACCGGAGCAATCTTTGCGGTGGAGCGGAAGGGGTTGATATCGATGCCGCCCCGCCGCAGGAAACGGGCGTAGACACTCAACTCGCGCGGCCGGCAGCGCTCCATCATGTTGAGGAAGATCCGCTCGACGCACTGCTCGTGAAAACCCTGGTGTTCGCGGTAGGACACCAGATAGCGCAGCAGGTCCTCATGCTCGATACGGGGGCCCGTGTAGCTGATCTGGACACTTGCGATATCGGGTTGGCCCGTCACCGGGCAGAGTGAACGAAAGAGGTTGGTGTGCACTGTCTCGGTGACCATGCGCCCCGTCTCGATACGCTCCAGCAGAGAGGGATCGGGCTGGTACACGGGAGAGGACAGGCGGATCGCATCGAGGTTTTCCCCGGTAAGGCCCGCGATTCCAGCCTGCATCGCCTGATTGAGCGAGAGCAGGTCCACCACCACCGGCGAGCCCACTGTCACCGAGATGTCCGACTCCAGCGTTCGGACAACATCGTAGGCGCTCGCGAACGGCGTCTGGGCAAAGGATCCGAGGTAAAGCTTCAGGGACTTCGATTCGACGATCGCGCGGGAGTCACAGGGAACGCGGACCTGCAGCACGCCCACCTCGGGCTTGCCGTCGCGATCGAGCCAGGTGAGCTCCCACGCGGTCCAGATGTCCACACCCTCGAAAGGCAGTTGGCCCTCGGGCACCTGCAAACCCGCACGCAGGCGCGCGCGATCGATGGGAAACAGCAGGGATGGCGTGTACTGCGACACCGCGGCTGAGGGCTTGCCGAGGGAGGTATCGGAGAAATCATCCTGAGCCATGGCCGTGCCCTTAGAACAGCGGAATCCGGAGTAACAGGGACAAGTCTATACGCTGTATCTGCCGGGGACCGGGGACCTTGCGACGCACATCACAAAACCCCGCTATTGGCGCAGGCGTTTACCCGTCTCCAGAAGGTACATGCAGTACGCCCACGCCGCTGCGATGAAGAGCAGGATCATCCCGAGCGCGAAGCCCACGTGGATGTCCGAGATACCCAGCAAGCCGTAGCGAAAGGCATTGACCATGTAGAGGATGGGGTTCAGGTGCGCGAGTTCCCGCCAGAACGGCGGCAGCAGGTCCATTGAATAGAACACACCGCCCAGATAGGTGAGGGGTGTGAGCACGAAGGTCGGGATGATCGAGATATCGTCGAAGTTGTCGGCAAAGACCGCGTTGATGAGCCCCGCGAGCGAGAACAGCACCGAGGTGAGCAACACCACCAGCACCGTCAGGCCGATGTCTTGTACATGCAGCCGCGTGAAAAACAGCGACAGCAACGTCACGATCAGCCCCACGCAAAGGCCCCGCGCTACGCCCCCGGCCGTAAACCCAAGCAGGATGACCCAGTTGGGCGTCGGAGAGACGAGCAATTCCTCGATGTGATGCTGGAACTTGGCGCCGAAGAACGAAGACACCACATTGGCGTAACTGTTGTTGATCACGGCCATCATGATCAGCCCTGGCACCACGAACTGGATGTAATCGAAGCCGCCCATATCGCCGATGCGCGAGCCGATCAGCTTGCCGAAGATCACGAAGTACAACACCACCGTGATGGCAGGGGGCAGCAGCGTCTGGGCCCAGATGCGCATGAAACGGCGCACCTCCTTCACGACGATCGTCAGGAAGGCAACGAAGATTTCCCGGGGGCTCATGCCGCCGCCTCCGCCTTGTTCTGGCGCAAGAGCCCTACGAACAATTCCTCGAGCCGGTTGGCCTTGTTGCGCATGCTCACGACCGGCAGGCTCGCAGCCGACAGGGCCTCGAACACGGCATTCAGGGATTGCCCCTTCTGCACCGTCACCTCGAGCGTACGGGTATCGACAACCCGCGTGGGGTAGCCCTCGAGCGTGAAGCTATCCGCAACATCGGAGCCCAGATCCAGCACGAAGGTCTCCACCTGCATCTGCCGCAGCAACTGCTTCACACCCGTGTTCTCGATAATGCGTCCCCCGTCGATGATCGCGATGTTGCGGCAGAGGCTCTCGGCTTCTTCGAGGTAATGGGTGGTGAGGATGATGGTGGTGCCCGCGGCGTTCAGCTCCTGCAGAAAGGACCACATCGAGCGGCGCAGCTCGATGTCCACGCCCGCCGTGGGCTCGTCGAGGATGAGCAGGCGAGGCTCGTGCACCAGGGCACGCGCGATCATGAGCCGGCGCTTCATGCCGCCCGACAGCGTGCGTGCGGGACTAGACCGCTTGTCCCACAGTTCGAGCCGGTGGAGATACTTCTCGGCGCGCTCGCGGGCCAACGCCAGCGGGAGTCCGTAGTAGCCGGCCTGCGTGGCCAGGATGTCGCCCACCTTCTCGAAGTTGTTGAAGTTGAATTCCTGCGGCACGACACCGATGTGTCGCTTGGCCCGCGGGAAATCCCGGTCTATGTCGGTACCAAACACGGACACGGTACCGCCGGTCTTTCTCACCAGCGAACAGATGATGCCGATGGTGGTGGACTTGCCCGCGCCGTTCGGCCCCAGCAACGCGAAGAAATCGCCTTCCTCCACGTCAAGGTCGATGCCCTTCAGGGCCGACAGACCGTTGGCATAGGTCTTGGAAAGTTGCCGGATGGACAGGGCCAGGCTCATCGGGTGCTGACGCTCCGACACAGTGGAAGGCCACATGGTATCCAGCGTGGGCCCCGAGCGGCACCCGTCAGGTATCGGGGCGCGTCATATTGCCGGTGCGCAAGCATGCGGCTTCGCGCGGCCGGACGTGCTCGGCCCGCAGGTGAGCGCACCCCCACCCCCAAATGAAAAAACCCCGATGTGCGCCCGCTGAAGCGGACACCGACCGGGGTCTCGTACAGGGCCACCAAGGTGGCCCGGGGATCAGAAGCGGCGACGCGGGCCGCCGGCGTTGTCGCGCGGCTTGCGCTCTTCGGCCTGGTTCACGCGGATGGTGCGCCCGCTCAGGTTGCGACCGTTCATCGACTGGATCGCTTCTTCCGCTTCAGCGTTGTTCGCCATCTCGACGAAGCCGAAGCCCTTCGAGCGACCCGTCTCGCGGTCCATGATCACTGTGGCACGAGTGACTTTGCCGAAGGCCTCGAAGGCGTCGCGGAGTTCCTGCTCGTTGGTGGTGTAGGCAAGATTGCCGACATAGATATTCATTCAATCACCATCTCGAAACGTGCCGTGCAGGCATGGGTACACTATCGAATATGCACGAGCACGAACTATCGGATAGTGGTTGCGGTACCGCCCGGAGCGGCCCCGAATTCGCGCGAAGATGGCGTCCCCTAGGGGATTCGAACCCCTGTTACCGCCGTGAAAGGGCGATGTCCTAGGCCTCTAGACGAAGGGGACGGCGCTTCCGCGAAGCCGCGCATTCTAGGGAGGCCCCCCGGGAGCGTCAAGCAAGCCGCGCAAACAATTTATGGCGCTTTTGACGCAGGGGAACGGGTCAGTCTCCGCCCCCCTCCTTCAGTTCCAGTGACGCCGAATTGATGCAGTACCGCAAACCCGTAGGACGCGGCCCATCCGGGAAAAGGTGCCCCAGATGCGAGCCGCACTGGCTACAGGTGACCTCGGTCCGGACCATGCCGAAGCTCGTGTCGGTCTCGGTGGCGATGCCCTGCTCCGAGACCGGCGCATAAAAACTCGGCCATCCCGAGCCGCTGTCGTACTTCGTGGAAGAATCGAACAAAGGCTCCCCGCAGCACGCGCAGGCGTAGATTCCCGGCGTCTTCGTATCCCAGTACTTGCCGGTGAAGGCACGCTCAGTGCCCTTCTGGCGACAGACGTAAAACTGCTCGGGCGAGAGCTTCTCGCGCCACTGCTCGTCAGAACCCGATCCGCTCATGTCGATCCTCCCGTATACGGCGTGCGGCTCGCGGTTCCGGAGCCCATCACCCCTAACTATACTGAGCGGCCACTCCGGAGACACCCCGTCGATGCGCGACTACCTCAAATCCCACAAGCTCGCCAACGTTTGTTATGACATCCGGGGGCCAGTCCATGAGCGGGCGACCGTCATGGAGGAAGAAGGGCATCGGATCCTCAAACTGAACATCGGCAATCCCACGCCCTTCGGCTTCGACGCACCCGAAGAAATCCTGGTCGATGTCATCCACAACATTCCGGAGTCGCAGGGCTACTGCGATTCCAAAGGCCTCTACTCCGCACGCAAGGCCGTGATGCAGTACGCCCAGCAGCGCGAGATCACGGGCGTGGAGGTAAACGACATCTACCTCGGCAACGGCGTCAGCGAACTCATCGTGATGGTCATGCAGGCGCTCGCCAACGATGGCGATGAAATCCTGATCCCGGCGCCCGATTACCCGCTCTGGACTGCCGCCACGACCCTCGCGGGAGGCACTGCGGTGCATTACCGCTGCGATGAGCAATCGGACTGGTACCCGGACCTCGCGGACATCCGCTCCAAAATCACGGATAAGACCCGCGCGATTCTGGTGATTAACCCCAACAACCCCACGGGCGCCGTGTATCCGCGCGAGATCCTCGAGGGCATCGTGCAGATCGCACTCGAGCACGGGCTTGTGATCCTGGCAGACGAGATCTACGACAAGATCCTCTACGACGACGCCACGCACACCTGCCTCGCCAGCATCTCTCCGGAGCCGCTCTGCCTCACCTTCAACGGCCTGTCGAAGACCTACCGGCTCGCGGGCTTCCGCTCGGGCTGGCTGATTGTCTCGGGTGCGAAGCACAAGGCGAGGGATTTCATCGAGGGACTGGACATCCTCGCCTCCATGCGGCTCTGCGCGAACGTACCGGCGCAGCACGCGATTCAGACCTCCCTCGGCGGGCGCCAGAGCATCAATGACCTGATCCTGCCCGGTGGCCGACTGCTAGAGCAGCGTGACCGCGCTTGGGAATTGCTGAACCAGATCCCGGGCGTGAGCTGCGTCAAACCGCGTGGCGCGATTTACCTGTTCCCAAAGCTGGATCCGAAGGTGCACCGCATTCACGACGACGAGAAACTGGTCTTCGATCTGCTCACGCAGGAAAAGATGCTGCTGGTGCAGGGCACGGCCTTCAACTGGCCGGAGCCGGATCACCTGCGCGTGGTCTTTCTGCCGCGAGCCGAGCAGATTGAGGATGCCGTGGGACGGTTGGGGCGATTCCTGAAAACCTACACTCAGTAGCGTCGACCAGGAGGCGGACCGGAAAATCCCAGCGCGCGTAGCTGCCGCGCCAGTTCCGGGCCCAGGTCTTCTGCGCATGTCCAGGCACTGAACTCACGGCGCTCGGGATAATCCTTGCGCAGCCGGTCGAAAGCCGCCGCTCTGAGTGAAGGTTCCGCCACCAACGATGCACGCAGCCGCGCGTCATCAGCACGCACGTCGTAAGCCGCAAGCACGGCCCGCTGCCACCTGCCTGACCCGTCCGGCAAGACACCCGCTACGCCTTCACGCAACCCGAGCGACTCACTACCTTGGACTCCCGTGCCCGGCGAGCAGAACGCGAGTGCCGCGCGGATGATATCCATGGCTCCACGGCGTTTGCCGTCGGCAGCGTAGCCGGCAATATGAGGCGTACCGATCAGGCAGCGCGCCAGCAGTTGCGGGTCGTACTCGGGTTCAGGCTCCCACACGTCCAGCACCGCGCGCATCATCGGCCGGCGCCTCAGGCAAGCCAGAAGCGCTGCGTTGTCGACCACGGGGCCGCGCGCGGTATTGATCAGCAGTACATCCTCGCGCAGGCGGGTAAGCCGGCGCTCTTCGAGCAGATGCCACGTGGGGTGCTCGCCGTCCTGCGTGAGCGGTACGTGCAGGCTGACCACATCGCACGCCAGCGCGGCCTCCAGAGGCCCGTTGCCCGCGATGTCAGTGCGGAAGGGATCGCAAGGCTGACACTCAAGCCCGAACGCACGCAGCCGGCGAAGCAGGCGCGAGCCCACCTCGCCACAGCCGATCACGCCCACCCGCCGGGATGCGAGTCCGGCCTCCCCGGGGAAAGCCACTGCGAGCACAGAAATCACATAATCGACCACTGACTCCGCATTCGAGCCGGGCGCCGAAACAAACTGAATGCCACGCGCCGCAAGAGCGGCAACATCGACATGATCGACGCCCGCTGTCGCAGTGCCCACGAAACGCAGCCGGCTGCCGGAGACCAGTGCCGCATCCACACGAGTAACGGAACGCACCAGCAGCATGTCCGCATCACGCACGGCGGATGCATCGATAGCGCGACCAGGCAGCAGCTGCACCTCACCCAGCGGGGACAGCATCTCAACGGCACAGGGGATGTTCTCGTCCACGACAATCTTCACGGGTTGTTCTCCGCAAGGGCTCTCAGCCGATGACGCAGGCGCTCACTGAAACCGAGGCTCCCGACGAGGGCTTCCAGGTGATCGACATCCACCTTTGCGCGGTCGAACCGGGGTGCTTCGGGAAATGCGCCATCGGCCAGTTCGGTGAGTTGGCGCGCCATGCGCAGCTGCGAGGCGTGCGCCTGCAGCGCAGCCACGATCCGCGCAGCTCCGCGCTGACCTGAGGCCGCGATTCCCGGAAGATCTCCGAGGATACCCTCGATGTCCTCGTACCGGGCGAGCAAGGCCACGGCGGTGCGCTCTCCGATACCCGGGACGCCGGGGATGTCATCGATGCTGTCGCCGGTCAACGCCAGCCGCGCTGCCAGTTGCTCGGGACGGATGCCATGACGAGCCTGCCACGCCGCACGATCCTGCGGCTCTCCCTTGGGGAAATCCCAGAGCACATCGTCCTCTTCGGCCAGCAGTTGCCCGAGATCCTTGTCGCAGCTGAGCACCACGCAGCGATGAGCAGCGGCGCGCGCATGCCTCGCTGCACTTGCAAGAAGATCGTCGGCCTCGTAGCGCGGGCTCGCCGCGCAATTGATGCCAAGCGCCTCCGCCAGTTCGCGACAGGCCCTCAGCTGGAACGCGAGCGTCGGATCGGGAAGCGCACGACGCTGCTTGTAACCGGGATGGATGCGATGCCGAAAACAACTGCCCAGGCTCTCGTCGAAGGCCGCGAGGAAGCGACCCCGCGGATCATGCTCGATCAGTCCAGCCAGAAACCCTGCAAAACCCACAACAGCGTTGGTGGGCATGCCCGATGACGAGACCCACGTGGGCGGCACTGCAAACCAGGCCCGGAAAATATAGATCGAGGCATCGAGCAGATGGACCGCTGGCCTCATGCCAACCATGCCGGGTCAAGACTGAAGTCCGCTTCGTGCAAGCTTGCTGTGCGGCCAGAGCGCGCCGCGAGCGCCGCGTGGAACCGCCCTGCCCGGCCCGCAAGACCCTCGCGGCAACGCCTCTGTACCTCACGCTGGATGGCCAGAGCGAAACCTGCGGCATCCGCAGGTGCGCCGTACAGGTTATCGATACTCGGACGGAAGCGAAGACCGCAGGCACTGCTGAAGATCCACTCTAGCGCTTGCGGCTTCACCTCGAGTGACTCGAACTCCGCCTGACGATCCGGCGAGCGGCCGTCAGGCGAGTACCAGTACCCGTAGTCCTCACACAACCTTCGCTGTGGGCCCGCGATACACCAGTGCGCGATTTCGTGTAGCGCACTGGACACGTAATCGTGACGGAATACGATGCGATGCCAGCTGCAACGCGCATCTGCCGGCCGGTAGACCGGCTCTTCACCGCCATGCACGAGGCGTGTGTTCTCTGACGCCGCGAAAAGCGCATCGAAAAGCGCGCAAAGACCGGAATACTCGATCAGGTCGATACGGGCAGGGACGCTCATGCCGAGGCTTTCTTGCGGATCCGGAAGCGGAATTCACCGTTTGCTTCTGCGCTCTCGAGCAGGCTGTGCCCGAGGAACTCACAAAAGCGCGCGATATCACGCTGTGTGGAGGGATCGGTGGCGAGCACCACCACGTCCTCACCGGGCTGCATGTCCCGGACGCGGTTATGCAACATCATCACGGGCTCCGGGCACCAGAGGCCCCGGGCATCCAGTTCACCGGTTTGAGCGGAGGCAGTGCTCAAGGAGATTGCACCACATCTTCGCGCCGCAGCAGCTGGCAGCTTGAGGACTCCTGGTCGAAGAACAGAAGCAAGGCGCCGCTCTCGAGCTGGCGCCTTACCTGAGTCACCTTGGTGACAAGCGGCACCTCGCGCGCTCCGTACTCGGTGCCCTCGCGCGTCACGAATTCCTCGATGACACCCTGGAGGGCAGCCTCGCTGAGGTCCCTCCAGGGAATCTCGACCGCATTCACTTGGCGGGCTTGCGGAACCGGAGTGTCATGCGGTCCGTCTCGCCGATCGCGACATACTTCGCGCGGTCCTTGTCGCCCAGCGACAAGGTGGGCGGAAGCGACCAGACGCCTTCCGGGTGGTCGTGGGTGTCCGCAGGATTCGCGTTGATCTCGCTCTTTGCGTCGAGGACGAAGCCAGCTTTTTCAGCGAGGCCGATCACCACCGACTCCGGCATGTAGCCTTTCTGCGCCATCTCTTCGCGGCTCACCTCGCGTACGGTGCGGTGCTCCTCCACGCCCAGCACGCCGCCGGGCTTCAGCGCGCGGAATGCGGCAGCGAAGACTTTCTCCTCGTCCTTGGACTCACCAACCCAGTTATGCACGTTCCGGAAGGTAAGCACCATGTCGGCACTGTCGGGGGCTGCGAAGGCCAGACGGTCAGGTACCAGGAAGTCGACCACCTGGACGCGGTCATAGACGGCAGGTGAGCCCGCCATCTTCGCGTTGAACGCGGTGCGGCTCTTCTTGTAATAGGCGCCGTCTTCACCGGGCACGTCAGCGGGATAGGCTGCGGCAATGAGCGTGCCTTTCTCGCGCAGGTACGGGGCGAGGATCTCGGTGAACCAGCCACCGCCAGGGGAAAGCTCCACCACGGTCATGGTGGGCTGGATACCGAAGAACGCGAGCGTCTCACCGGG
>Ga0068877_10003901_pt1 | contig 11778 bp, 10 predicted proteins | sample NOAtaG_FD_66437 | JGI IMG/M metagenome (GOLD analysis project Ga0068877, IMG submission 66437) | Freshwater lake microbial communities from Lake Erie, under a cyanobacterial bloom - NOAA_Erie_Diel6S_1000h metaG | ecosystem: Environmental > Aquatic > Freshwater > Lake | place: USA: Ohio, Lake... | reverse complement strand
TGCGCTGTGTCCAGACCGCGCTCTTCCAGCAGAGCGAGCACCTCGTCATCGGTCTTGAGCGCAAGGTCCGACAGCAAGTCGAGCAAACGCTGACGCATTTCCTGTGCCGCCTTGCGCGTAAAAGTGATCGCGAGCAGCTCAGAGGGCTCTGCGCCTTCCAGCAAGAGGCGCAACATACGCGATACCAGTAGCCAGGTCTTACCGCTTCCCGCGCAGGCTTCCACCACAACGGTGCGATGCGGATCGCAAGCGATACGTACAAATTCTGCGTGCGACGTCGCTTGATCGTTGACGATGAAATCGCGCGGCGGGGACATCACCATGCTCCCTTCCGGCACAGGCCGCCTGCTTCGCACTGCGCGCAGCTGTCCGATACGCCGAAAGCCGGTAAAGGGACACCACGGCGGATATTGTTGATGTCCTCGCGCAGCCGCGCCGCTAGCTGTTCGCACCAGTCGTCATAAGGTTCTGCAAGCAGATACTCGGGCTTGTCGCTGTCTACCGCCATGTAAGCGGCCTCGGCGGGCTTGATCTCACACAGCAGTCCGTAAAAAGCCAACTGATGATCCTCGAAACCACTGAGCTTTTTTTTCAGCGTGCCCTTGTTCGAGGTTTTATAGTCAATCACCGCAAGACGACCATCCCGATGACGGTCCACGCGATCCAGCCGTCCGACGAGATTAACCATCGTATCGGACAGCGCCACGGTGACTCGTTTTTCCTGTTCTCCCTCGATGAAATGCCAGCCCTCGGCCTCGCGCTGATTTGCCCATGTCAGATAGGCGGGCCAGAATTTTTTCCAGCGCATCGCAAAACCTAGCGCAGCGGGCTGCTGCTTCAGCACGATGTCGAACACGTCATCTGAAATTTTTTCGAGCACACCGGCGCGCTGCTCCAGCGGGGTGTGCTGCTCGGCGACAGTCTCGTGATATTGCTGCAATATCTGATGTATCCACTGACCGTAATCGCGTTTCTCCGGCTGTTCGGATAACTCATCGGCCTGCCGAAGCTTCAGCATACGGCTGGCAAAGAATTGATAAGGACAGGCCATCAGGCTGTTGTAGCCGCTGGCCGACAGGTGCGAAGGCAATAGTGCTCCCGCGCTCGGTGCAGGCCGCTGCAGCAGGCGTTCAGTCAGGGTCTGCTGTGTCACCTGAACTGCGTGAAGAGGCAATACATCGCCACTCAGTTGTCCCGACTCGCGCCGCAATTCCAGCTCGAGACGCTGAATCCAGGGACTGACCTGATTCACTTCGCCATCCACCTGCTTGCGCCATGACACCACGACCTGCGGGCAGGACAAGAGCAGACAGGCGAAATCTCTGAGCTGCTGCCGCGCGCGCGATTCTCGGGTGGCCAGCCCCAGCTCGCGCCGCACCGAGTTGGCAAAGAACAGCGTATCCGCTGGTGGTGAGGGCAAGTGCGCCGCGTCGGCGCCAACGATGATTGCCGCATCAAATTCGCGCAGCGGCACCCCATTGAGCGGCACCATGCGCACGCGCTGATCAACGCGTGGCGCCACAAAATCCGCCTGTTCGAGCTGTACGTTCAGTAAGGCACGCCACTCGTCCAGCGCAAATAAGGTATCGATGGCTTCGCACTCTGCCGCCAGCGACTCGACCAGGCCCAAGACTTGTGATCCGGCGAGGTCCTCCTTCATGGCCGTCAGCATGCCCAGCGCATTGAATGCATTTAGCGTGACCTGCGCCCAATCGGCTACCGTCTTCCGATTGCTGAAACGATCTGCCTCCCGCGACATGATGTCTACCAGTCGCTTGGCGTCGGGCAGATCAGCAACGCAGGTTTTCGCGTCAGCCCAGTTGGCGGGCGTAGAGCCTCCGAGCAGCGCACGCTCCATCACCAGCCGCAGCGCGGACTCCGTTTCCGCACTCTCGAACAGAAAAGGCGATTTGATGAAATTCAGCAGCGCCTGCGGTCTTCCGTTAGACGCCACCAGATCCAGCCATGACGCGAGCACGGCCGCGGCACGGGTCGTCGACAGCGTCCACCCGGTTTCGTCGGCGACCACGACGTGCGCGCGTTCCAGCAATGCGCGCACGCGCCGGGCGACCACCCGATCCTGCGGCACGATCAGAATCTTTTGCAGTCCTTGCTGCAACCAATGAATGACCGTGCTCGCAGCCGACTGGGCCTCATGCTCGAGGTGATTCGCAGGAAAAAGACGCAGCCCGGATTGGGGGTTGGCCTCGCAAACGGCGGGTTCATCGCAGATCTCGGGCCAGCAGCGCTGCCACGCGTTGGGCAGCGCGCGCCCAGACCAGCCGAGCTGAAACACCGTCACAGGCTGGCGTAGTGCGTAGGTGTTCAGGAATGCGGCCTCCAGCGCAGCCGGCTCATGGGGCGAGCACCAGAACAAGGGACGGTCAGCTGTCGACGCGAGCCGCTGCAGCCGCGCATGACGCACCAGACCGGGATCACGCGCATCGCGCTGCGCATGCCAGAGATTCCAGACGAGTTGTGATTCATTGCTGAGCAGCGCAGCGGCCTGCGGTGAGAGCTGCTGCAACGCAGCGCGCCAGCGATCCTCGACCGTCTCTGCCTGCGCCAGCGCTGCGGGCAGCAACGCGGAGGTGAGCTCATCGGCAAGCGACAACAGCGTACGCGCGAGCGGCAGCATGTCGGTGCTTCGGCGTGCATCAAAAAGTTTTTTCAGCCAGCCCAGCTCACGCAGTTGCGCATACAGCCCCATCAGCCGTTCGCCGGGCGCAGCGGGCGTGGGCTCGTCGCCGGGCGGCAGCGCGGCCACCCAGTCCGACAAGGTGCGTATCTCTGGCGGTATAAACGAGGAACCCAGATGCGATGCCAGCGCTTGCCGCAAGTGCACAATGTGCACATAAGTCGGCACCAGCACACGCACCTGCGACGGGTCCGGCGCGCACTCCAACAACTCGCGCGCCAGCTCATCCCAGAAGCCGGGGCCGGGGGGAATCGCTCGCAATGCGGGAGAGAGAGGGTCGGGTGCGGGCACGGGGAATGAAACGGAGAAAGCTCTCGGGTTGACCATTTTATGCGAGCGATCAAGCCCGTCGCCAGACAAGGGACCACATTTCTGAAAAATGGGTTATGATTCGCGAAATTCCCGCCGCGTCACCTCCTGCTTCAAATCCACACCAAGACCAAGCGCGACACATCACCCTGTGCGCAGAGCAGTTGGGGAACAGTGCAAGCTATTTTGCAGCAGACGAACCGGTGGGTCGATTCCCCTCAATCCGAGGAAACCATGAGCGAAAACATCAAACACATTTCCGATAGCTCTTTCGAGAGCGACGTGCTGAAATCCGACAAGCCGGTGCTGGTCGACTTCTGGGCAGAGTGGTGCGGCCCCTGCAAGATGATCGCGCCCATCCTGGAAGAAGTCGCTAAAGAATATGACGGCAAGCTTCAGGTCGCGAAGATGGACGTGGACTCGAACCAGGCAGTACCTGCCAAGTTCGGCATTCGCGGCATCCCGACGCTGATCCTGTTCAAGAACGGCGTGCCCGCCGCGCAGAAAGTTGGCGCGCTGGCCAAAGGCCAACTAACCTCCTTCATTGACAGCAATATCTAAATCACGAACCTTCCGGTGGCAGCATGAACCATCTGCTGCCACCGTTTCCTTCCCTGTTCACCGCAGTTCCCTCCCCCACCTGAAAGCCGCTCCGCGCGCACACTGACCCTTATGCATCTATCTGAACTCAAGGCATTACACGTATCCGCTCTGCTGAGATGGCCATCGGCCTGGATATCGATAACGCGGCGCGCCTGCGCAAGCAAGAGCTGATGTTCGCGATCCTGAAAAAACGCGCGAAATCCGGAGAGCAGATCTTCGGTGACGGTGTGCTGGAGGTGCTGCCAGATGGCTTCGGCTTCCTGCGCTCGCCAGATGCCAGCTACATGGCATCGACCGACGATATCTACATCTCGCCGTCTCAGATCCGCCGCTTTAATCTGCACACGGGCGACTCGATCGAAGGCGAGGTGCGCACGCCCAAGGATGGCGAGCGTTATTTCGCGCTGGTCAAGGTAGACAAGGTCAATGGCGAACCGCCCGAGGCTTCGAAGCACAAGATCCTGTTCGAGAACCTGACACCGCTGCACCCGAACCAGCCACTGCTGCTGGAACGCGAGATGCGTGGCGAAGAGAACATTACCGGTCGCATCATCGACATGATCGCGCCGATCGGCAAGGGTCAGCGTGGTCTTCTGGTGGCATCGCCGAAGTCGGGCAAGACGGTGATGCTGCAGCACCTCGCGCATGCGATCACCTCCAATCATCCGGATGTCACGCTGATTGTGCTGCTGATCGATGAGCGTCCCGAGGAGGTGACCGAGATGCAGCGCTCGGTGCGTGGCGAAGTGGTGGCCTCCACCTTCGACGAACCGGCGACCCGCCATGTGCAAGTCGCCGAGATGGTGCTGGAAAAAGCCAAGCGCCTGGTCGAAATGAAAAAAGATGTCGTGATCCTGCTCGATTCGATTACCCGTCTCGCACGGGCTTATAACACGGTGATTCCGGCTTCCGGCAAGGTACTGACCGGTGGTGTTGATGCCAATGCGCTGCAGCGTCCGAAGCGCTTCTTCGGCGCGGCACGTAACGTGGAAGAGGGCGGCTCACTGACCATCATCGCCACTGCGCTGATCGAAACCGGTAGCCGCATGGATGATGTGATCTACGAAGAATTCAAAGGCACCGGTAACATGGAAGTGCATCTCGAGCGCCGCCTCGCCGAGAAACGCGTTTACCCGGCAATCAACCTCAACAAATCCAGCACCCGCCGCGAAGAACTGCTGATCAAGGCAGATGTGCTTCAGAAGATCTGGATTCTCCGCAAGCTCTTGTACGGCATGGACGAGATCGAGGCAATGGAGTTCATCCTCGACAAGATGAAGGCGACAAAGACGAATGCCGAGTTCTTCGACCTCATGCGTCGGGGCGGGTCTTGAGCCGAGATTGCTGGAATTGAAACAGAGTCACTGGGTCCCGGCATTCGCCGGGATGACGCTCAGGTGCTGAGCCACCCCAGTCGACATTCCGGCGCAAGGCAGAATCCAGCGTCTTCGCATCACCTGGATCTACCCTCCTCCCCAAACCCTTGATTTCCTTATATAATTCGCCCTTTACCCAACCGGGCAAGTGACCGTCAACCGGGTCAAGAAGCAACACAGACCGACGAAGTGGCGATTGGCTACCCAACGAAAGCGAGACTGACATGAAAGAAGGCATCCATCCCGAGTACCGCGACATCGTCGTGCACGACCTGTCCTGCGACTTCAAATTCATCACCCGCTCGACGGTGCAAACCAGAGAGACCATCAAGTTCGAAGGTCAGGAGTATCCGCTGCTGAAAATCGAGGTCTCGTCCGAGTCGCATCCTTTCTTCACCGGCAAGCACAAGATTGTCGACACCGCGGGTCGCGTCGAAAAATTCCGCCAGAAGTTTGGTGGTGTGGGTTCCAAGACCCGTGCCGCTGGTTGATCGCCAGCCGCCTTGCCAAAAATGCCGCCGAGTGCGGCATTTTTGTTTTGTTTCCTTCACAATGTCGCCGCCCTCTCGATTTCATCCTCGCTGAATGAAGCCAGTCCGACTGCCCGCCGCCGCCACGCTCGCCTTGCCGCGCTGGGGACTGATCGCGCTATGCCTGCTGTACATCTTGCCGGGCATTCTGCGGCGCGATCCCTGGAAAACCGATGATGCGGCCGGCTTTGGCATCATGTGGACGATGGCGCATGGCTCGATGGCGGACTGGCTGTCCCCGAATATCGTGGGCCTCGCGATGCCAAACGAAGCGCCACTGGCGTTCTGGATCGGAGCGATACTCATCAAGCTGTTCGGCTGGCTGCTTACCGATGCGGTCGCCGCACGGATCTCCACGCTGGTATTTTTTGCACTCGGCGCCGCGGCTGTCTGGCGCACCGCGTTTGTGCTCGGGCGCCGCAACGAGGCACAGCCTCTGAAACTCGCATTCGGCGGACAGCCTGCGGCGATCGATTACGGCCGCACACTCGCCGACGGCGCGCTACTGATTTATCTCGCCTGCCTCGGGCTGCTGCTGCGCAGCCACGAGACCGCGACTCCCGCGCTGCATGTGTCGCTCGTGGCGGCGACCTTCTACACGGCGGCCTGCTTGTTCGACCGACCCAACGCGCGCGCCGCCGCAGGACTTGGCCTATCGCTGGGGATGCTGGTGCTGGCGCGTGGCTGGACCGTGCCACTCGCACTGTTCGTCGCGATGCTGGTACTCGCCATGATCCGATATCGCGAATCGCTGCGTGGCTTGCTCATCATCACAGCGCCAGTCACCCTGGTGATGCCGCTGCTGTGGCTATTGGCTTTACGAGTGCTGTTACCCGGATCGGAAGTGGCAGACGCGTGGCTGGCGGCAAACCTTAAGCTGCTTTCTGTGCCACGACTGTCCAATGTGAGCTTCCTTGCCAAGACACTGGTCTGGTACAGCTGGCCGGCATGGCCGATCGCCGCTTGGGCCGTGTGGGCATGGCGCGCGCAGGCAACGCTGCATGTGACGCTCACCGTATCCGGCATTCTGGCGCTCATACTGCTGAGCCTGCTTGCCAATTCCCCGAAAGACCACGAGCTGCTGGCGCTGCTGCCACCGCTGGCCGTGCTCGCGACCTTCGGTCTGCCAACACTCAAGCGCGGCGCGATCAATGCCATCGACTGGTTCTCGGTGATGACCTTGTCGGCGATCGCCGGATTTATCTGGCTGGGATGGATCGCGAAGCAAACCGGTTGGCCACCCAAGCTTGCCGGTAACGTGTTCAAGCTCGCGCCCGGATTTCAGCCGGAATTCAATGTGTTCGCGCTGGTCATCGCGCTCGCCACGTCTGTGGGGTGGCTCCTGCTGCTTCGCTGGCGGCTGGGTCGTCGCCCCTCGGTGTTATGGCGCGCGGTGGTGCTGTCCACTGGCGGTCTGGTGCTGTGCTGGCTGCTGCTGATGACGCTGTGGCTGCCCTGGCTGAATTACGCACAAAGCTATGCCAGCGTCGCGGGCGAAATGCGCCAGCACCTGCCCGCCGACTACCGCTGCGTCGACACGAATGATCTCGGCTCGGCGCAGCGCGCGTCGTTCGCCTATCTGGGCGAGCTGCGATTCTCTCGCCCCGGCGATGCCCGCTGCGATCTGCTGCTGGTGCAGGATGACGGCCTGCGCAAGCGTGGCGCGCAGATGAAAAAAATCGAAGGCGATCTGACGCTGCTGTGGCAGGGACGCCGACCGGCTGATCGTCACGAGTTCTATCGTCTGTATCAGCGCCACGCACGATGAGCACCAGGGGCACCGTGTCAGCGTCATCGTCGCTGACAGCACGCGTGGCCTCGCTAGCCTTGCCTATTCTTATTGGGCAGCTTGCTGTGATCTCCAATGGCGTCATCGACACCATGATGACCGCGCGCTATTCTGCGATCGATCTGGCCGCACTGGGACTGGGTGCCTCGGTCTATGTGAGTATCTTTGTCGGCCTGTCAGGTGTGATGCAGGCGCTGTCGCCGATCATTGCGCAACTGTATGGCGCAAAAAAATTTGAAGCGATTGGTGAAGAAGTTCGTCAGGGTGTCTGGCTGGCGCTCTTCCTGACACTGGTCGGTGCGCTCGCACTGTGTTTTCCCGAACCCCTGCTCAACATCGCGCAAGTCTCGACGGAACTGAACGACAAAGTCCTGATGTACCTGCAGCTGCTGGCACTGGCGCTGCCGGCCACGCTGGGATTTCGTGTGTATGCCTCGCTGAATACCGCGATCTCAAGGCCAAGAATGGTGATGCTGCTGCAGGTAAGCGGTCTGCTGCTGAAGATTCCTCTGAATGCCTTGTTCATTTTTGGCGGACTCGGACTGCCTGCATTCGGCGCTCCCGGTTGTGCGATAGCGACAGCCATCAGTGCGTGGCTGGTCTTGCTGGCAGGCTGGCTGATACTGCGACAGCAGTCTTTCTATACGCAGTTTTCATTGTTCGGCAAAGGTCTGGGCAAGCCCGATGTGAAGGCGATCAAAGCCCTGCTAAAGCTGGGCTTACCCATGGGTTTATCTTTCCTGATCGAGGTGACTGCATTCACCTTCATGGCGCTGTTTATCGCGCGACTGGGTAACCATACGCTGGCGGCGCATCAGATCACTGCCAACTTCGGCACAGTCCTCTATATGCTGCCGTTATCAATTGCCAATGCGACCTGCACACTCGTCGCGCAAGAAATCGGATCAGGTAAATTGAGCGACGCGCGCCGTACAGGCAATGCCGGTGTGCGGCTCGGCGTGCTGCTCTCGGTGAGCATAGGCATTGTTGTCTGGTTATCTCGCGAGCAGATCATCGGACTGTACACCCCTGACGTCGGTGTAGCCACCGCCGCGATGCCTTTATTCTTTTTTATTGCCTTTTATCAGGTATTCGATTCGCTACAGGTAGGCACCGCCTATGTCCTGCGCGCCTATAAAGTCGCCTTTATTCCAACGCTGATGTATGCCGTTGCACTGTGGGGAGTGGGCCTCGGTGGCGGATATATGATCGGCTTCGATGTGATTGGCATGAGCCCGACATGGCTGACAGGTGCGGCAGGCTTCTGGCTGGGGAACAGCCTCAGTCTGGCTTTGGTGGGGATTGCGCTGGTTTGGTATCTGAAACGAGTACAACAAATAGTAGAAGCCGCGACATAAGCACTTCATGGTATCTGTGCGCTAGCGAGCATCAGAGCCGACAGGCCCGATACCTTTTCGGATGACTCCTTCAAGCCTTACCAGCTAGGGCTTCATGACAAGCTGAATCTCTGGATTTGGATCCGGGACTGGTTCATCCTGTGGCACAGGATGCGGAATATCTCCTTGAAAGGGTTCGTCTTCCGGCAGAGGCAGAGGGTCGCGGTGCATGATGATCTCCTCGGTAGCAATTCATGAACGTGGCCCGGTCTGCGTGCGCCGGCTGCTCCTTCGTTCTATCGGATGAGAGAACGCACGAAATTCCATAGTGACCACCCCAATCGATGCGGGTGGTCCCTGCACGAAATCGAAGGCTTTTTTTACGGGGAAGAGGACGTTGTCCGTCAATACGACATCCGTGCGGCAGGTCGGATTCGGATTCGACATGTACGATCCGATTTCCTGCCAAACCCCGGGCGTGATCCAGCCCTCAAGATAAATCTGATTCGGGTAGGTGGAGTGGTCAGTATCAAGATATGCCTTTTGACCTTCCCGCAAGGTCAGATAAGCCGGCGCCTGATGGGCGATCACCAGATTGATCCAGCCATCCCCCACTGCATGGAGAATTTCGTCCTCGTATCCGGAATATGACAAGGCCAGTGACCAGCGACAAGACAGATCGAGTCGCTTTTCCATATCGCCATTACCCAGCAGCCGAGAGCCATCGACCACGGTGAACTGAGCACCCGTCACTCTCGCCGACAAGATGGGCTCCATCAGCCGAAGCTCGTCCAGATTTTCATGCAAGTTCCAGAACAGCCATCTACATCGCTCTGCCTCCGACATATCCGCTAGCTCGGCAACGGGCCGCTGCCCTGCACCCGCAAGCGACTGCAAAACTTCCTGCCGCTGACGTTCGTGCAGGCTGAGTTCTTGTGTTTCCGGCTGACTCGCAGGCTGCTGCGGCGAGCTGCTGTGCATGGGCACTCCCTATCGATAAGCGACCGGTGACGGTGTATCACTGGCAAACTGTCGTTTGGACTGGGAGCGTTCGAATAAAATCCCCACAACGAGGATAAGGTGGCGACGAGTTTCAGCCGTGCGTTTTTTCGAAAACGCGCAAGAAATCGACCAACGCTCGCACACCTTCAAGAGGCATGGCGTTATAAATCGATGCGCGCATGCCGCCGACACTGCGATGACCTTTCAGCTGCAGCAGGCCTTGCTCAGCGGCTTCGCTCAGAAAACGTTCGTTCAGCCTGTTGTCGTGCAAGTGAAACGGAATATTCATTCGCGATCGGGCATCTTTGCTCACCGGACTGGTGTAGAACGTGGTGGAATCCAGATAGTCGTACAGCATCGCAGCTTTTTGTGCATTGATCTTCTCTATGGCCGGCAAGCCGCCGTTGTCGAGCAACCATTCGAATACCAGTCCGGCGATATAGATGCTGTAGGTCGGCGGCGTATTGACCATGGACTCATGCGCGGCCTGCTCCTTCCAGTGAAACACTGATGGCGTAATCGGCAGCGCGCGATCGAGCAAGTCTTCCCGCACAATCGCAAAGGTCAGGCCGGCCGGACCGATATTTTTTTGCGCACCACCATAAATCACCGCGAATTTCGATACCTCAATTTCACAAGAAAGAATATTCGATGACATGTCAGCGACTAGGGGTATATCGCCGATCTCCGGTACCCAGTGATACTCGACACCGCCAATGGTTTCGTTGCTGCACAGATGCAGATAGGCGGCATCCGGATTCATCTGCCATGTCGCCTGTGCCGGCACATAAGTAAAGTTCCGGTCTGCGGAGGACGCGGCGACATTCACTTGGCCATATTTTTTCGCTTCATCGATAGACTTAGTAGACCAGACGCCAGTGTTCACATAATCAGCAGCGCGATGTCCGCCCATGAGATTCATCGGTATCAGCGCATTCATCGCCATCGCGCCGCCCTGCAGGAAAATAACCTTGTAATTCGTGGGTATCTTCAGCAGCTGCCGGAAGTCGGCCTCGGTCTTGTGCAGGATGCTGGTGAATTCCTCGCCCCGGTGGCTCATTTCCATTACCGACATGCCGCTACCGTGCCAATCCAGCATCTCGTCGGCAGCACGGCGTAATACGGTGTCGGGCAAGGCGGCCGGGCCGGCGCTGAAATTAAATACTCGCATGGAAAAATACTCTAGCTGGCGCCGCCTTCGGCGACAAAGCCATGATTATATTTTGTTTGCGCCCTTTGTCTGCTCACATTGAAAAACGATGATCGGACGGGACCGAAGCGTCGCACGCCAAGCGTGGTGCTTGGCTGCTTCTGCCGGGTGAGGCGCCAGAATTTTAAGTTCAATCAGCTACAATCGAGCTCGGGTTCAGCTGGCATGCCCACTGGAACGAGCCGCTTGGTCTTTAGCGTGGTACGGATGCTGCCAATGTCGACACCGATGGTTAATAAGCGAACATAAAATAAAAAGGGAACATCATGAAGAAATCAAAGACACCCATGCTCGGCCTGATGCTGGCGATGTCCATCAGCTTGGCACTCTCGCCTAGTGCCTCAGCGCAAGATCCATCGGTGGAGAATGCAGCATTACGCTGCTCTGCGATCTCGCTCGTCCATTCCCCTCTGACCACACCCACGCCGCAGTTCGGCGAGCTGATGACGCAGTTCGCCGGGTTATTCGCGCAGATACATATCACACAAAAAAGCGAACGCACCAAGACCAAGGTCAACCCGAACGATTTTATCGCGCAACGAGACGCAGTCATTGCAGAGATGGGCAAAGGCTGGCCCGGCGTGAAGAACGATAGAGTACGTGAAGCAGCTATTTGCAATGCCTGGCGCAACACCCTCTTCGCCAAGCTACCCGAAAAACCTACCGAAAAAGACTTTCAACAAGCGCTACTGACCATCGGCCCGCCTCCCGCAAACGTCATGAAGGAAGAAATCACCACCTGGGAAAAAGTGACGCCGCAGGCATTCGCGATGTGGGCACAAATCAAAGTGAATCAGAAAGATCCCAAGACGAAGAAATAACTGGTCCACAATGGTCATTTATCGCACAGATACTCGATTGTCTACCTTCCTGTCGCTTTACAAAGGGACACTCATTCTACAAAGGGACACTCACTTCATTCTA
>Ga0068877_10003896_pt1 | contig 11785 bp, 14 predicted proteins | sample NOAtaG_FD_66437 | JGI IMG/M metagenome (GOLD analysis project Ga0068877, IMG submission 66437) | Freshwater lake microbial communities from Lake Erie, under a cyanobacterial bloom - NOAA_Erie_Diel6S_1000h metaG | ecosystem: Environmental > Aquatic > Freshwater > Lake | place: USA: Ohio, Lake... | reverse complement strand
AGCCCTGGGAGCTTCTCGACCAACAGACCGCACTCCAGGCCTGCATGGATCGCGTGCACTCGTGGCTTCGTACCAAACAACTTTTCATACTGCTCGATCGCCGCGTGCAATAGCTCGGAGTCTAAATGCGGCTTCCAGCCTGGATAGCTGTCGGAAATCTTGATACCTGCTCCGGCAAGTTCCGAGATGGCGAGAATGCTATCCGAAACATCTGACATCGATTCTGCAGTGGTGCCTCGCACGCTACAGATCACCTTGATAGAGCCTCCCTCGACGGTCTCGATGATTGCCATGTTGCAAGAAGACTCGACAAGAACAGGAAGCTCCGGAGTCATTTCGCAAATACCGGTCGGTATCGATTGAACCATGCGGAGCAATGTCAGTGTTGAGCCGACAGTCAGGGCCTTGGCGTGCGCACTCGTCGCCGTGGCAAATCGGATTTGAACGCTGCTGTCTCTTCCCGCATAAAGCCGATCATAGTTTTCTTTGCACTTCGCAATGATCGATCGCACTGCATCTTGATTCCCCGATGGCGTCGAGAGCAAGACCGTGCTTTTGTCGGGAATTGCATTCCGGCGACTGCCACCCGTCCATTCCAAAATTTGGATTGGGCAAGTTTGCGCAACCGCATGCAGCAGTCGAGCCAACATTCGATTGGCGTTCCCTCGCCCCTGATTGATCTCGACCCCCGAGTGCCCGCCCTTGATGCCATCGACTGTAAGGCGGAACGTCTCGCCCTCGATGGAAGATGTCCAATCGCCTGTCCAACTGATAACGATGTCTCGACCACCACAGGACCCGACCGTGATTTCGTCGTCATCTTCGGTGTCGATGTTGATTAGTCTTGTTCCGGTCAGTCCGAGCTTCTTTGGATCGAGCCCGATGGCTCCCGTCATCCCCGCTTCTTCGTCTACGGTGAACAACAGCTCGAGTGGAACGCGACGGATGGGACGTTCGGCGAACGCCATCATCATGGTGACTCCGATACCATTGTCAGCGCCCAAAGTGGTGAAAGGAGAGTTGATCCAATCGCCGCTTGGGTTTGGTATCAGCTTCTTGGATTGGGCAGGATCGTAATCTCCGCGAACGAGGGGTATCTTTCCAAGCGAAGCATCTGCACCTTCGGGGTTTCCCTCCGCAGTGACGGAAACGATGTCGACGTGACACTGCAAGATGACAGGCGGCGATGGATTGCTGACGGTCGCGGGTACATGCACCACGATGTTGTTCACAGCATCGCGTACGGAGTGAAAGCCTAGCTTCCTGGCCCAATTCTCGACAAAATCAACCGCAGGCCCCTCGTTCTTCGATGGACGCGGTACCGCAACGAGATCAAAGAAATGTTCCCAAACAAGTTTTGGCTCAGGGATAGGAAAATTCGGTTTCATTCGTACATCATTCTTTTGTTGGAAAGCCTACGTTTTTATCGAACAAGTCATTGCGCCGAAGCTCTGTTTTGGCCAGCGATTGCTGGTGTCTCCATTTTGCAATCTCTTGATGATTGCCACTGAGTAAAACGTCGGGAACAGTGTAACCGCGAAATTCAGGTGGACGCGTGTATTGAGGGAATTCTAGCAGTCGATTGCCACGGGAAAATGAGTCATCCCAGGAACTTTGCTCATCCCCCAGAACGCCCGGGAGCATGCGAACTGTCGCGTCGACGAGCACCATGGCAGCTACTTCTCCACCATTCAATACGTAATCTCCAATGCTCAGCTCGAGAGGCTGCAGAATGTCTGTAACCCGCTGATCAAATCCTTCGTAACGGCCGCACAAAAGGATGAGCCTTTTGGATTGCGCAAGATTCTCGACCCGTTGTTGGCGGAGTTGCTCACCTTGTGGCGTTAACAGGATGACCTGTCCGGGAATTGAGTGCATCGCTTGTACTGCTTCGACACATCGAATGACAGGCTCGACACAAATGAGCATTCCGGGCCCGCCGCCATAAGGGCGGTCGTCAATTTTGTGATGCTTGAGATCGACCGACCAATCGCGAAGATTGTGAACATGAAGTTCCACCAGGCCGTTTGCGATCGCTTTCGCCAACAGGCTTTGTGTTAAATACCCATCGAAGATTTGAGGGAAAAGTGTGACGACATCTACACGGTACATAATAAAAAAGCGAGGCATAGCCTCGCGTTAACAGATAACCTCAGCCGACTCAATCAACAAGCCAGGAGAGTTCGTATGGATTCTAACGTGTAGTGGTTTGGGCGTGCGGAGCTTAGGAAGCAACGGGAGCAGCGGTTGGCTTTCGGCCCATGCGTTGTAGGGCTTCCGTTTGCTTATCCAGGTGGGTCCCTTTAGTGCCGTACTTCTTAATGAGAACAACGGCATTCTCGCTCGGCTGGGCACCGACACTGATCCAGTAATCGATCCTCTCACCCTTGAGGATGGCCCGCGCGTCTACTTCTTTGCACATGGGGTCATAATGACCGAGTTCTTCGAGGACTCGGCCGTCACGTGGGTTGCGCTGATCAACTGCGCACAAACGATAGAAAGGGCGATTTTTGCGGCCCAATCGCTTCATTCGAATTCGTACCGACACTGTTCTTTCTCTCCGTCAAAACTGGAAAATGGGAGGGCAGATGATAGCTCGGTTGGCCAATCTACGCGAGTCGTATTTGCAGAAAAAAATGAGACTCTCTGCAATTCAAATGATACTCTCCGCAATACCGTTGTCTCGAAAGGTAACTCGAAAGGAAGGAAGACGCGATGCGACAGCAGTTACTGCGCCGTGTTCCGTCTTTGGTAGTGTCTGTGAGAGACGATCTCGAACGTGCTTCGTATTTGCAGAGATCGCGGCACGAAGTTGCTCAGCAATTTTCCGCCAATACGAATCCACCAAGTTGGCGATTGCAAGCAACAAATCCGAGCGGGAAGGTAGTGCCCCTAGTAAGGGGACGCGGCGCTGCGCAAGACGCCTATAAGGAGAATCATGCTGCCTAAAAGGACAGCAGTAGTAACCTCAAGGTCGCAATTCCCATTGCCCATATTTCTGGCAAGTGAGCGAACTGCAGATATGTGTCGATTTGCCGCACTTTGTTATTTTCTTAATAAATGCAGTCAAAACAAGATATTTGCAACAGCAAGGAAATTTACGGCCTGCGTTTTGCACGGCCTCCCGAAAGGCTTGGATTGCGTAATCTCTCCGCAATCGCCCGTAAGATCACATTTTAGAGAGACATTCGGTGTTCCAGGCGGAGACATAGATGTTTAAGACGTTGCTTAGTTTGTTTTTCGGATTTGGAGTGTTTTGTTTCACTCTACTAGGACAGGACGCACCCCCTGGGGACGCTACTGCCTCAGCCGCTCCGGTTGCTGCTGCAACGGCTGCAGCGGAAGCACCCGCGGTTGTGCCAGAGCCACTCAACACGGGAGACCAAGCGTGGATGCTGGCGTGCGCGGGGATGGTTTTGTTGATGACTCCCGGGTTGGCTTTTTTCTATGGCGGGCTTGTCGGTCGAAAGAACGTGTTGAGCATTTTGATGCAATGCTTTATGTGCATGTGCATGATTACCATCTTGTGGGTGGTTTGCGGGTACAGCATCGCATTTTCTGGATCTGAGCTTCCGGGACCTGGCGGTCCATTTATCGGCGACCCGATGACCCACTTCATGCTCAACGGAGTGGCCGACGACAAGTGCTTTGTGCCTGCTGGAGAGTTCAAGCTCGGTATCAGCCAACAGACGTTCATGGTCTTCCAGATGATGTTTGCGATCATTACTCCTGGTTTGATCATCGGCGCGTTTGCAGAACGGATGAAATTTGTTTCGTTTATGCTGTTCACCGGCCTTTGGTCTTTGCTTGTTTACTGTCCGGTTTGCCACTGGGTTTGGTACGGCCCAACCAATCCATACTTTGGGTTGGGTAGCTTCGCTGCATCGGACGCAACACCCGAAGGTGCTTTGGATTTCGCTGGTGGAACTGTTGTTCACATCAATGCCGGTATTGCTGCACTCGTCTGCTGTATCGTCTTGGGCCCTCGTCGCGGTTACCCGAAGCAAATCACTGCTCCGCACAATCTGCCATTCGCAATCTTGGGTGCAGGTATTCTTTGGTTCGGGTGGTTCGGTTTCAACGGTGGAAGTGCTTTCGGAGCAAGCCCACAAGCAGTTAGGGCCGTCGTGACCACCCAGATTGCAGCCGCTACAGCGGGTTTCCTCTGGAGCTTGATCGAGTTGGTTCGAAGCGGTCGCGCGACGGCATTGGGAATGATCACTGGTGCAGTCGCTGGATTGGTTGCGATCACGCCAGCGGCTGGATTTGTTAGCCCTGCGTCAGCGATTGCAATCGGAGCAGGCGGAACGATCATCAGCTACATTTTCGTCGCGTTCGTCAAGCCAGCCTTGAAGTACGATGACTCGCTAGACGTTTTTGGGGTTCACGGCATGGCCGGAATTTGGGGCGCAATTGCCACGGGTATATTCGCACTATCCGGTTACGGAGTGAATCGAGCTGGCGGTCTTATCAACGGAAATTCGGCACAGGTCGTTTCCCAGCTCTGGGCTGTTGGCGTCACCGTCATTTATTCCGGTGTCGTATCCTTTGTGCTGCTAAAGCTGATTGAATTGACGATCGGCCTTCGATGCACAGAAGACGCTGAAAAGATGGGGCTCGATTTGAGTGATCACGCTGAAACTGCTTATACGATTTCCTAATCGTTTTAAAGCAGTACCTGAATCCTAACGACAAAAGGCTGCACTTTTAGTGCAGCCTTTTTTCGTGTCTCTTTTGTCGCATCGGATATGCGGCTACACTTGGCACTCAGTTTTCCTGCAATCCGCATGCGGCAAGACTCCTTTCGATCAATACACAAAGTAAATCATTGACAAAATGCCAACTCCACTTCAATTAGTCATTCATGGTGCATCGGGACGAAACGGCAAACGGCTCATTGCGTTGGGCAGTGTCGACCCCGAAGTCGAGCTAGTCGGTGCAATCGTTCGCCCGAACTCTCCAAGCCTGGGTGGAGATGCTGGAATTCAAGCTGGGGTTGCTGCATTGGGATTGTCGATGAGCGCGGTATGGCCGACCGTCTCAGATGTAGCTATCGATTTTTCGTCCCCCGAAGGGAGCCAACATGCGCTGGATCATTGCGCGTCTAGCAAAACGCCACTAGTAATAGCATCAACTGGGCTATCGCCGTCTCAGATCGAATCTATTGAACGAGCCTCGAGGTTAATACCTATCTGCTATGCTCCGAACATGAGCGTCGCCGTCAATTTGACAATGAAGCTGGTCGAGCAAGCGGCCCGCGCACTCAAATCTGTCACTGGCGGCGCTGATGTGGAGATCATTGAGCGCCATCATCGTTTCAAAGAAGATAGCCCCAGCGGAACCGCCCTCAAGTTTGGACAAATCGTTGCCAAAGAGATGTCGCTTGATTCGCATGTGCACGGGCGAGAAGGACTGTGCGGAAAACGCCCACATAACGAAATTGGTTATCACGCTGTGCGAGTTGGGGATGATGCGGGACAGCATACGATTGTATTCGGGATGATGGGGGAGACGATTGAGTTGCGAGTTGCTGCATCCAATCGAGACTGTTACGCGAGCGGCGCGATAGCAGCGGCTAAGTGGCTTGTTGGGAAACCACCAAAGATCTACTCCATGTTCGATGTGCTGGGCCTGTAGACTGAAGGATCATCAACGTAGCGATGCAAAATGGCTAGATGCGACCAGGGGTATTTGTGCCGTGTATGCGGCGAAGAAGTCGAACACATTACCGACAGTGAACTGTATCTTCGGTATGTCATCGGTGAAGTTGACCCAGAGATCCTGCACACAACTCCAGAGTGCCACTTGCGATGCGCGCCCGCATTTGCCCAATTCGTCCAAGACGAGAGATTCGAGACCATAGACTGCAATGATCCATTCTTCTCGAAAAACCAATTAGACGCTTCGTTCGTCATGTCGCGAACCGAATTGGTTTCGAGAGGCTACGCAAGACTTTGGGAATTGCGTACAGAACGACGCAAGCCATTGGCTGTGATCGAATATCCACTCCCCGAGTTTCTTTCACGCTGGAAATAAATCGTGCATAGGAGTCCCTGAAAGGGCTTACGAGCAGACACGAGGGATCGTTTAGAGATACATACCTTGGAAGGCGAAGTATCCGAGTGCCGCGATAGTCATGGGGATACCGTATGGTAATAAGTACATGCGTGACTTTCGTTCTGCAGCACGTTGAAACAAGGCTTCAGGATCGCGAACTTCTACGAACTCACCGATCAACATGTTAAACTGCTGAAAGTGTTTCTTCCATCTGCCCGAGTAAGCCACCATGACGATCGCCATGATTCCGCCCACAATTGCGGTCGCTGTAAAGATGTTCCAAGTATGTTCAGCATGGACCCAAGCACCGATGCCTGCGAGTAGTTTCACATCGCCAGCACCCATGCCACCGACCATGTAGATACCGTAGAGAAGCGCGAGACCAAACATCGTGGCAAGCAAGCTCCACCCGAGTCCTGCCCAACCACCCGAAGCGAAGCTGTAGAGCCAGCCCGTCGCAATCATGGGGAAGGTGATCCAGTTCGGAACCTTCAACTTCCAGCCGTCAATGACTGCTGCGACAACGAGGACTATCGACACCAACCAAATGTGCCAATTCGCCAAAACACCATTCATGAATGTATCGTTCATCCTAACACCCCTCCAGCAACCAAAACTTTCAACCTATACACTTGCACCAAACGAAGCCCATAGACAAACTACCGTGGGGCCATTAACCAAGCGGTAGCGACAGCAAAGAGGGTACCAGCGAAGCAGATCAATTCCCAAAGACTGCTTACCGCCTCTACTGGAAAAAATGATTGCGACATGGTTACTCTCCTTGAGTTATTTGAAAACGATTGCACCAAACCGGTGAGCTGCACGGAACGATTCCGCACAGCCCCCGGAGTTGGTGATCAAAGAATGTCAAATTCAATCTGACATGAATATCCGACCTGAAAGAACACGAGCGGATAGCGACAAACTAAGGAGCTGCGCCAGTAGAACCAAGTTGGCCAGCAACCTTTTCGAAAGTCGATTTGGCATTTTTTCCGATACTGCCAACTGCAGTCAAGCAGACAACGATGATCAAGGACAACATAACAGCATATTCAACTGCTGTAGGTCCGTCTTCGCTCTTCAAAAATCGCTTCAATTTCATGGCTAGGCTTTTCATAGTACCCTCCGACAGGTATTTCTCGGTGTTCCCGAGCAAACAAGAGATAAAACCCCTGCAGGCAAGGTAGAATTCATCGCCACGAATCCTACTCCCCGGGGGTGAGCAGGTCGACACCACGACTGTGTGGTGCAACCAGCGGTTCAACTCGAACACGCCATCGAAATATAGAACGTAACAAGTGCATGTCAAATTTTGACCTCTACGAAGCTTGATAGTTCTTGAGTATTTCTGCAGATTGCAGAAGATATCTGACTCGGGAAGTTGGGGTGATGAAGGCTGTAGTATTTGGAACGTCTACCCTATCCCTGTTTTCTTACCCATCCGCTATAATCGGAGCTTTTCGAAGCTTTAGAACGAATTACGAATTTTTCATGACAACGACCAAAGAACGCTTCAAAGAAGCGGAGACACTCAAGGATCAAGGCAAGATTGAGGAGGCTCGTGACGTGCTGGAGAGTATATTGGCCGACTCTCCCAACCATGTTCTTTCGCATCTGACGCTCGCTCGCATCTTTACACAATTAGGTGTTCACGACAAAGCATGCAGTCACGCAGAGCAAGCCTGCCAATTGGAGCCAAACGAGCCATTCAATTATACGATCTTGAGTGTCACCTACCAGAAAGCTTGGGCGGGAACCCAAGAGCAACGCTTCATTCAATTAGCGGAAGACGCGATGGCACGGTCGCGAATGCTCGGTGGTTAATCAACGACGAATCCTTCAGTAATACTTTCACGAAACTTTAAGAATCTCAAATATCAATTTTGATCCATCACTCAATCGGAGATCGAGATGACGCTTGCCCCATGGTCGTTGGGTGTGTTTACCAGTATTGATGCTGGCCTCGGCGTAAAGCTAGAGGTTGCAAAGGAACTGGGGGTACCCTCCATACAACTTCATACACCTCATGCAGACGGTCGAACCACCGAAGCGGCCCAAAGGTTCCTCAGTAAATTGAAGGACTATGGAATCGAATTGACTTGCGTCTTCGGTGGATTCGATGGCGAAAGTTATGCGGACATACCCACCGTCGAACGAACAATCGGGCTTGTGCCTCGCGAGACGCGGGCTGCTCGTCTTGCGGAAATGAAGGAGATCTCGGACTTCACTCGTCTACTTGGATGTTCCGTCATCGGTCTCCACGTCGGTGTAGTTCCGCACGACCGCTCTTCGAAAGACTACCAAGAAGTGATTGAGATCACTCGCCAACTGTGCGACCATGCAGCCAATAACGGCCAAGCGGTGCATTTGGAAACAGGACAAGAGACCGCAGAAGCATTGTTGCACTACATCGAAGATGCTAAAAGAAAAAATCTATTCATCAACTTTGATCCCGCGAACATGATTCTCTACGGAACAGGCGAACCCATTCCTGCTCTGAAAATGGTCGGACATTACGTTCGCAGCGTGCATTGCAAAGATGGAACCTGGAGTGATAAGCCTGGCGTCACTTGGGGATGTGAAGTGCCACTTGGAAAAGGGGATGTCGATATGCGAGCTTATCTTTCAACGCTCAAGGAGATCGGCTACACCGGTCCATTAACGATCGAACGAGAAATCCCGCAAGAGCCCGAACGACAGAAGGCTGAGATCCTCCACGCAACTGGGCTGCTGGAACAGTTAAGGAAAGAAATCTTGACCTAGCTCTACTTCCAACTTTCCAACTGTTCGATCTTTCTCGAACTTGAACTTTACACACATTAGAAATCACCCATGAGCAATTCCAGTTTATTCCAACTCAATAATCAAGTAGCAGTGGTCATCGGCGGCACGGGTAGCCTTGGTGGGGCGATGGCTTCCGCGCTTGGAAACGCGGGGGCTCGCGTAGCCATCCTCGGACGAAGCGCTGAACGAGGCATGCATCGGGCTGAAGAAATTCGTCGCGAAGGAGGTGAAGCTGTGTTCTACACTGCCGACGCCCTTGATCGAGACTCCTTATCCAAAGCGCGCGACATGATCGAGCGAACCTTGGGGCCGGTCGATATTCTCGTCAATGCTGCGGGCGGAAACCAAGCGAAGGCCACCCTTCAACCTGGCGATGACTTTTGCCAATTGTCCCTCGATGCATGGAACAGCGTCTTTGAATTGAATCTAATCGGCGGAACGGTGCTGCCATGCCAGGTCTTCGGGGAAACGATGCTGCTTCGTAATGCAGGAAGTATTATCAATATTGCTTCTATGTCAGGCATCGTTCCACTCTCACGTGTTGTGGCTTACTCCGCGGCCAAGGCTGCCGTTATCAACTTCACCAAGTTTATGGCAAGAGAGTGGGCAGGCCGAGGAATTCGCGTTAATTGCATTAGTCCTGGCTTTTTCCCAGCGGAACAAAATCAAGGTCTCCTCTATAACCAAGATGGAAGCCTTTCCCCTCGCGGGCAGCAGATCATCAACCATACTCCTGCTGGCAGGTTCGGTTACGCCCATGAGTTGTCGGGTGCCGTTTTATTTTTGGCCGCTTCCGGAGCATCGTCCTTCGTAAATGGTCACAACTTGGTCGTTGACGGTGGATTTTCTTCGACAACAATCTAGCGGCTTAGCTAATTCCTCTCACCTGCCTGGTGCGACCTCCAGCTAAGAAACATCTACTATTTCGCAGACACGAATTGCTTTTACGGAGACGTAATGGCTCAGGAGACACAATGGCTCAACTAACTATTCGCAAAGACAATTGCGAACTTGACTTTCTTTCGCTCGGCGCGTTGGTGCATCGTTTGGATCCCGGGATCATTCCCTTTCGCAAGGCGAAGTCGTTCGATATCCATGTTTCCGGTGGAGAATACAACGTCGCGGCCAACCTTTCGGATTGCTTCGGTTTGAAGACGGGTGTCGCCACAGCGATGGTGAACTATGGCATCGGTGAAATGGTCCAAGCTCGGGTGCGCGAGATGGGAGTGAAGACGTTTTACAAGCACTATGAGCACGATGGCGTGCGTGGTCCGAATATCGCCACGGTATACAGCGATCGTGGATTGGGTGTTCGTCCTCCGGTTGTGTTTTATAACCGAGCAAATGAGGCCGGCGGTCTATTGAAGCCAGGCGACTTTGATTGGAAGTCAATATTCGCTTCGGGCGTTCGATGGTTTCATTCTGGCGGAATTTTTGCAGCGCTCTCCTCAACGACTTCCGAACTGATCATTGAAGGGATGCAAGCTGCCAAGGCTGCCGGGGCAGTGACTTCGTTTGATTTGAATTATCGCGCGAAGCTATGGTCTCCGATCGGCGGAACCGCCAAAGCGCAAGAACAAATCGGCAAGATTGTACGTAACGTTGATATGCTGGTCGGCAATGAAGAGGACTTGCAAAAGGGCCTTGGCATCGAAGGCCAAGATGTCGAATCTTCTTCCTCGCTTGATCCTGATTCGTTCTTTAAAATGATTGAACGTGCAGTCGAGAAGTTTCCCAACGTGAAGATGGTGGCAACGACTCTGCGTGAAGTTCATTCTACGAATCGACATGAATGGGCTGCTGTTCTTTGGTACGACGGCAAACGCTATGTCAGTCCGACATGCAGCCTTGACGTTGTCGATCGTATCGGTGGCGGTGATGGTTTTGCTGCTGGGTTGATCTACGGAACATTGGCTGGCAAAGAACCGGAGCAAGCGTTGCGACTAGGTTGGGCTCACGGTGCGCTGCTAACAACTTTCCCCGGCGACACAACGATGGCCAAATTGCCCGAAGTCGAAGCCATGGCCAAGGGTGGATCTGCCCGCGTTCAACGCTAGATTTTGTTGGTTCGAGTTCGGTAACGCGTGCCTCCCGCGAGACGCGCGTTACGATAATGGAATAGTTTTCTATTCGCACTTGAAGCTGCGTTTCTCAGTAGCATCTCTGCGCGAGTCCCAATTATTTGAGATGTAATCATGCCCACTCTATCTCAATCCAAAGAGCCTCAATCCACAGAGCCTCAATCCAAAGAGCCTCAATCCAAAGAGCCTCAACCCCTGGATCCCGCATTTTTCGAAATGCTCCATAGGGTATGGGGCTTCAAGCAACTGCGGCCGACGCAGCAAGCAGCCATTGAATCGATCCTTCAACGCCGTGACACGGTCGTGGTGATGCCGACCGGTGGGGGAAAATCTCTTTGCTATCAAGCCCCTGCCGTTTTTCTAGGTGGACTGACTGTTGTGGTTTCTCCATTGTTGGCGCTGATGAAGGATCAAGTTGACTCACTCAAAGAGGTAGGAGTATGTGCCGTTCGCGTCGACAGCACGCTCAATGCAGATGAGAAACGGGAAGCAGCTCGATCGATCAAGTCGGGCGATGCAAGATTATTGTTCGTTTCCCCTGAACGATTAGTATCACCGGAGTTCTTGCGATTCCTTGAGGGAGTCGATATTCACACCATCGCCATTGACGAAGCGCATTGCGTTTCACAATGGGGGCATGATTTTCGTCCGGAGTATCGACAAATGGGAACACTTCGCAACTCCTTTCCAAACGCTGCGATTCATGCCTTTACTGCTACGGCAACTGAAAAAGTTCGTCGCGATATTGTGGAGCAGTTGCAGCTACAAAAGCCGCGTGTTCTCGTTAGCTCCTTTGATCGCCCCAACCTGACCTATCGAATACTTCCACAAACCGATATCCAATCGCAACTGGTCGAGGTTTG
>Ga0068877_10003894_pt1 | contig 11791 bp, 8 predicted proteins | sample NOAtaG_FD_66437 | JGI IMG/M metagenome (GOLD analysis project Ga0068877, IMG submission 66437) | Freshwater lake microbial communities from Lake Erie, under a cyanobacterial bloom - NOAA_Erie_Diel6S_1000h metaG | ecosystem: Environmental > Aquatic > Freshwater > Lake | place: USA: Ohio, Lake... | reverse complement strand
GGGTGCGGTGTAAGGGTGTAGGGGGTGCGGCGGGGGAATTGGATCGGTTTTGGATGTTGTGCGATCGAAGCAGCGAACCCCACCCCTGCCCCTGCTATCGGGGGAGGGGTTCTGAAGAAACGGCCCTGTTGGAGAGGGGTTGTTATGAAAGGATCAGTTGCCGAGGTTGATGGTGTTTTTCCCGGCGTCTTTAGAGTGGTAGAGGTTTGCGTCGGCGGCTTTGAGCAGGTCGGGGCCGGTGAGGCCGTCCCAGGGGAAGGTGGCTAGGCCTGCTGAGACGGTCAGTGCGCCGGCGGCTTCTGTGCCGAGTTTGGGGAAGCGGGCGTCGGCGATTTGTTTGCGGAAGCGCTCGGCGATGAGCTGGACGCTCTGCGGGTGGCGGGAGCCGAGCTCGCGAGGGCCGGCTGGTTCGTAGAAGACGACGACGAACTCATCGCCACCGATGCGGCAGACGCGGTCGTCGGGTCGGATGACCGAGCGGAGGAGTTTGATGATCTGGACGAGGATTTCGTCGCCGGCGGGGTGGCCGAAGCGGTCGTTGAAGGTTTTGAAGTTATCGATGTCCAGGACCATGACCGTGAGCATGTGGCGTTTGGTTGCTGATTCGCGGATGGCGGCGTCGAGGAAGCAGTCGAGGTATCGGCGGTTATAGGCGCCGGTGAGTTCGTCGGTGATGGAGTCTTGCCGCGCTTTGCGGAGGGTTGCTTGGAGGGTGAGCCAGTGTGCTAGCCAGGGTGCGGCGTGCTCGAGGTGGTGGGCTTCGAGCGTGGGGCTGGCGAGCAGGGCGGGTGCGACACCTTGGAGCACGACCGGGACGCCGTGGGGTGGGCGGGGCGTGGTGGTGGTGTCGGGAGCGGGGATGAACATGACATCGGCGCGGGCGACGCGGCGGCGTATGGCGTCGAGTGCGAGCGGGAGGATGTCTTGGTCGTCAAGGAGTGCCTGGAGGATTTGCCGGTCGTCGCCGAAGGACCAGGTGCCGGGTGTGGTGGGGCGGTGCGGCTCGGGCGCGCTGGTGGGCGTTGCGGGCCAGGCGCGGGCGGCGGGTGTGGTGGTGATGCTGGGGATGGTGGTCGGTGGTGGTGCTGAGGTTGGTGCTGGGGGTGCTTGGTTGGCGAAGACGACCTGTTGTGTGATGCGGCCGATGGTGGAGTAGAACGGTGGCGGGGCTGGCGGGGCCTGTGGGGTTGGGGTGGGTGGTGTGGTGAGTTTGGCGAGGAGCGCGCGGAGGGTTGGGCCGTCGGTTCCTGGGGGGATGGTGCCGTCGAGGTTGCTGGTGGAGTGGCCGTTGGTGTGCGTGTTGCTGGTGGCCAGGAGTGTGATGGCGCTGGGCTGTATGACTTTGATCGCCTGCTGGAGTTCGAGCGTGGCGGCGGGGTCGGCGGCGAGGTCGGGGTCGAGGATGACGGCGGTGTGGTGTGGTGAGTCGGCGTCGATGGGGTCGGCGAGCTCGCCGAGGGCGTCCAGGGGGGTTCGTGCGCGGATGAGTTCGATGCCTGGGTCGCGGCGGAGGGTGCTCTCCAGGCCCGTGCGGCCGGCGAGGATCACGCGGAGGTTGAGGTTGTCGGCGATGGGGGGCATGGGTGTTGTTTATACGGCTGGCGTGCTAGCGGGGTGCGTCGCGGCCCAGGAGCATGCGGAGCTCTTCGGGGCTGAGGGTGTCGTCGTCGTTGTTGGCGTCGGCTGGCGTGTGGTGGTTGGGTGGGGCGGGGGTGAGTTTGAGGGGTGGGTGGGATGTGGGAGTTGGCGCGGGGGTTGGAGTAGGAGTTGGTGGTGCGCCCCAGTTGACGATGTCTTGCGGTTGCAATGGTCGCAGCGATTGTGTGCCGGCGGGGTCATAGACCCAGCAGCGGGCGCGGGGGGCGTATTGCTGGATGGCCAGTGCGGTTTGTGCGGGGTCGATGAGTGCGGCGGGTTGACAGAAGATGACCAAGACGCCGAGGGCGTTGTGTGCGCTTGCGTGCGCGGCGCAGGCGTGGGCCATGGTCAGTAAGGAGGAGGTGGAGGTGGAGACGGGGATGCCACGCTTGGCGAGGGAGGCGAGCAGTGGCGCGGGCGCGGGGGCACCGGCGGGGGACCAGACAACGGCGTGCTGGCGGGGTGTGCCCGGTGCGGGCGGGGGTGGGTTTCGGCTTGTGCTCTGCGTGCCGCTGTGCATGGGATAAGTCTACAGCGCGGCGAGGTCAGGTAGTGGTTTTATAGGACGTTTTGGGCAAGATTTTGGGCTATTTGCAGGGCACCGTCGGCGGGGCCGAGGTTTTCGGCGGCGGTGCGCATGGCGGCGAGGGTCGCCGGGGTCTTCAGGAGGCGCAGGAGGGCCTGCCCGAGGGGGCCTTGGAGATTGGATTGGTCGTCGATGAGGTCGTCGGCGATCTCGGCGGCGTGGGCCTGCACGAGGGTTTGGGCGTTGAAGCGTTGGTGCTGGTCTTTGTGGTGCGGGTAGGGGGCAAAGAGCGTTGGGGTGCCCGAGGCCCAGGCCTCGGCGACTGCGCCGGCGCCGGCACGGCTGAGGGCCAGGTCCGCAGCGGACCACCACAGGGGGAGCTGCTCAGTGAAGGGAAGCACCTGGGCGCGGATGCCGGCTTGGGTGTAGGTGGTTTGCAAACGCTCGGCGTCGGGTGCGGAGCCGGTCTGGTGGAGGATTTGCCAGTTGGAGAAGAGTGGTTGGTGGGCTTTGTTTGATGCGAGGTGGTGCAGGAGGTTGTTGAGTGTGCGTGCGCCGAGGCTGCCACCTGTGATGAGCAGGACGGGAAGGGTGGGGTCCAGGCCGAGGGTGGCGCGGGTGGTGGTGCGGTCGCGCACCTGTCGGGCGGCCCGGCGGACGATGGGCGGGATGCGTTTCCAGTGCGGGTGGGATGGGGATGCGACGGTGGTGAAGGCGTGCTGGGCGTGCCGGGCGATCCAGCGGTTGGCCTTGCCTGGCACGGCGTCGATATTGATGAGGGTGATGGGGATGCGTTCGGCGCGAGCGGCCTGCACGGCGGGTGCGGCGACGAACCCGCCGAGGGTGATGAGGTGGACGGGGTGTGCGAGTGTGCGTGCCTGCTGGATGATGTGGCGAGTGATGCGGACGCTGGGGGGCCAGTTGCTCAAGAAGCGCCAGAGTTGTCTGGGGGTGAGGCTGGGGTATTGCGCGGGCAGGGGTGTGAAGGGGACGGCGTGGGGCGTGAGGACTTCGCGGTCGATGGGGCGCGATGAGCAGAGGAAGTGTGCGTCGGCGCTGGGGACGAGCGTGCGGAGCTCTTCCCAGATAGCCAGTGCAGGGTAGAGGTGCCCGCCGGTGCCCCCGCCGGCGAAGATATAAGTTGTAGGGGGTGCGGTGGTGGAGGGCATGGATCAGGCGGGCAGTGGAGCGTGGAGGTTGTGCTCGGGGGTGAGGGTTTGAGGTGGGTTGTTGTTGGGTTGGGGCTGGAGGGTTGGGGTGTATCGGTGGCCGCGGAGGTCCATGTTGATGAGCAGGCCGAGGCAGGCGGCGGTGAGGATCCAGCCGGTGCCTCCTGAACTGAGCAGTGGGAGTGCGATTCCTTTGGTGGGGCCGAGGCCTGTAACGACGGCCATGTTGATGAGGGCCTGGAGGCCGACGGTGGCGGTGATGCCGATGGCGACGAGTTTGAGGACGGGGTTGGTTTGTTTGCGGATGATCGAGAGTGCGGCCCAGATGAGAGCGGCGTAGAGGAAGACGACGATGGCGGCGCCGAAGACGCCGAGTTCCTCGCAGATGATGGCAAAGAGGAAGTCGGTCTGGTCTTCGGGGAGGTAGCCGAATTTTTGGAGGCCGTGGCCAAGCCCGCGGCCGTGGATTTGGCCACCGCTGACGGCGAGCATGGACTGGATCATGTGGTAGCCTTTGCCCTCGGGGTCTTGGTAGGGGTCGAGGAAGGACTTGATGCGTTCGAGGCGGTAGGGGTTGGCCATGACGGCGGCGGCAAAGGCGGCGGCGGCGGCGGGGAGCATGAGCAGGAACTGCCAGAGGCGTGCGCCGCCGGCGATGAGGATGATGGCGGCGACGCCGCCGAGGAGCACGGCGGTGCCGAGGTCTTCGATGACGATTGTCAGGCAGACCAGGCCCGCGGCGGCGAGGCCCGGGAGCAGGCCGGTGAAGAAGTGTGGGAGTCGGTCTTTGACGCGCACGGCGTACCAGGCCATGAGGGCGATGAGTGCCCACTTGCCGATCTCGCTGGGCTGGGCCGAGAGGTCGCCTATGCCGGGCAGCTGGAGGTTGATCCAGCGGTGCGAGCCGTTGACGGAGCGACCAATGCCGGGGATGTAGACGATGAGCATGAGTGCGGCGAGTGCGCCGGCGGCGATCCAGAGCCAGGGGATGGCCCAGCCGCCGAAGCGCGGCTCGTAGCGTGGGCCGAAGTTTTTGATCCAGTTGCCGAAGATGGCCGGCTGGGTGTTGGGGAGGCTGAGTTGGACTTTGCGTACGCCTGGGATGAGGCCGAGGATGGGGAGGGTGGCGGCGAGAGTGAGGGCGAGGATGGACAAGAGCATGTAGATGGTGCTTCGGCTCAGGAGGATGCTGGCGATGGTGATGGTTCGTTCGATTTCCATGAGCGCGCTGTTGACCATCACGATGCCGAGCATGAGCAGAGCGAGTACGGCGAGGGCGACAACGTGGCCTGGACGGATGATGGGCATGGGGTGGATATCGGAGCGAGGGGGTGGATTGCGGTAGAGGAGGGGAGGGGGGGAATGGACAAATGGTCAAATGGACAAATTGCCAAATGGGCAAAGAGGATGGGGAGGTTGGTTGGTGGGTGGGGGCGGCCCCACGCGGAGCGTGGGGGTACCCGGGATGGGGATGGGGGATTTACTTTGCGCCGGCGAGTTTGCGGACGGTGAAGTCGAAGCTGCGTGTCATGCTGGCGTGGATGGCGTAGACAATGACGATGTGCAGGCCAGCGGCGATGGCGGCGCCGAGGAGGAGGCTGATGCGTGCGCTGGCCAGGCCCCCGCCGCCTGCGCGGACGACGGTGGCGGCCATGGCTGATTCTGGGGCGATGACGGCGTGGGCGGCGGCGATGGGGCTGAGGCCTCCGACGACGGGGCCGAGGGTGGCCAAGTCCGCGGCGGCCTGCCAGGCGCAGAGGCCGACGACGCCGGCGATGACGCCGACGAGGGCGACGGTGGCGGTAACGCTGGCGAGTGTCCCCTTGCTGCGGAGTGACCACTGCATGCCGAGGATGACGCAGAGTGCGACGAAGGGGACGGCGACGAGGGCCATGACCAGCCCGGCCTCGGGTAGGATGACGGGGATATCGATGACGGCGGGTGGGTTAGCCGGGCCCCCGCCGAAGGCGGCGGCAGTGTTGACGATGGGGACGGTTACCGCCGCGCCACCGGTCTGTCCAAAGCCGCCGGCGAGGGCGTAGAGGCCCCCGAGGCCGGCGGTGGCGATGGGTACGCAGAGCAGCGGGAGGAGCCAGGCGATCATGCCTTTGAGTTTGCCCGAGAGGTATTGCCCGGCGGTGATGGGGGTGGTGAGCAGGAGGTCGAGGGTGCCGTCTTCGCGTTCGCGTGAGACGCTGGTGGCGCTCATGTTGATGGCGACGAGTGTGATGACGACCAACTGCCCGACGATGGTGGCGACCATGACCTGGCGGAAGACGGTGGCGGTCCAGGTGCCGTTGTGGTAGAGATAGATGACCAGGAGTGCCCAGAGGACGCCCAGGGCGATGAAGCTCCAGCGCATAGCCGAGCGCCAGAAGGTGGCGTTGATGCTGGCGGCCTCGCGCCAGGCGATGGGGTTGCGCCAGACTTCCTTGGGCCCGCGGTGTGCCTCGTGCTGCCCGTCGCGGCGTGCGGTGGGGTCGTTGGGGTCTGACTGGCGAGCACCCCGGCTGGAGCCGTCGCGCCCGATCAGGCCGCCGGCGCCGGCGATGCCACCGATGCGGACGGTGATGGAGGAGGCCAGTACGAGCACGATCGAGAGGGCCATCGAGAGGACACACCACGTCGCGACGGGGTGCTCGAGGAACCAGCCGGCGGGGGCGGGGTATGTGCCCGGCGGGGCGCAGGGGTAGCCCGATGGGTCCAGCAGGGCCATGAGGGCGAGGAAGGGGTTCAGGCCTGTGAGGTATGTAACGCCGCCGGCGCCGAAGACGCGGTCGATCGCCAGCGTGATGGCCAGGTAGCTGACGACGGCGACATAGAAGGCAAAGACGGCACGCTTGCCGACGAGGCGGGAGACGGAGAGGGCGATGGCGATGGAGCCGACGAGCAACGCCGCACCTGCGGCGACGGCATAACTGGCCAGGACGGTGCTGCCCGGTACGCCGCCGAAGTATTGCATGACTGCAAAGAGGGGCAGGGAGCTGAAGAGGAGCGCGAGGATGAAGAAGAGGCGGCCGAGGAGGTTGCCCAGGACGATCTGCCCGGCGCGGAGCGGTGTTGTCAGCAGGATGTCCCATGTTTTGGGGTCGGCTTCCTGCGCGATGGCCCCGGCCATGAAGACGGGGGCGAGGATGCAGATCAGGGCGATCTGCAAGAAGGCGACGAGTTGGAAGCTGTTGGACCCGGCGGCGGCGAGCTGCTGGAGGGTCAGTTCATCGCCGCCGGCGCGGATGAGCAGCGCCCAGAGCAGGACGATGATCATGACGCCGAGGTAGGCGATGCGGATGTAGTGGTGGCGTGCACGCCGGGAGCCGCTGGCGACGAGGCGTACGGCGATCGGGTTGGTCGGGCCGAGCTCGAGGAGCCAGCGCAGGAAGAGAGGCATGTGCAAGGGTAGAGGGTGTGGCGGGGGTTGGTTTGCGGGTGAGGGAGCAGAGGCTTAGGGCGAGAAGAGGGCGTTACCCTAGAGGATGAGTTGACTTGGTGCACAGTCGCTCTGGAGTAAAAACTTTTGTTTGTATTTCTTTTCCGTCGCTGGGTCCTGTGAGTGAACTATCTTTGGGGATCAGATCATGTGGTGATTGTGGTGTCGCGGGAGAGGATTTTTTTGATCGTGAGGATGAAGAGGCCGGTGAGGCAGAGGTTGAGGGCGAGGCTGAGCAGGGCGATGACGAGGATGGGGCCGCCGATGCCGTAGCCGAGGGAGACGACGAGGACGCCTGCGCCGACCTCGCCGCGTGGCCACATGCCGATGGCGAGGGCGAGGCGTTGGCGGGGTGTGGTTTCTTTGCGGTAGCAGAAGGCGGGGAACATTTTGCCCAGGTTGCACAGGAAGGTGATGGCCAGGACGTGCAGGATGATTTGGCCCCAGCCCATCTGGGGTGTGAGTTGGCGGAGGAAGTTGCCCAGGGGGATGGCGTCGGCCTCGATGGCGGCCTGGGCGGCCTGCCCGGTGAGGGGTAGGTTGGCGGGGGATGGAGGTGCCGTGCCTATCTGGTTGATGAACAGGGGCATCGAGAGGCCAACAAGGACCATGAAGCAGGCCGAGACGATGGTGGTGGCATGTTTCTCGGCCGGTTGTGCCAGCACGTCGTCGTGGTGGTCGTCGGCGGGGGTCAGGGGCTGGCCGGTGGCGCGTTGGCGGACGATGATGCACCCGAGGACGAAGGCTGGCAGGAGGACTTCGATGTGGATGGGCATCGATTGGTCGATGGATTTGGTGGCCGCGTATATCAGCTCGCTGAGGCCCGCGATGGCGACGGCATATGTGAGCGTCCAGCCCCAGGTGATCGGCAGGCGGAAGCGGTGCAGGAACTTCCAGGCGATTGCCAGCAGTGTGAAGACGATGGCGACGACCACGGCCAGTTGCCAGCGGGCGCCGACCATGGCGATCTTGACGGGGACCATCATCAGCACGACGATGAGGTCGTCAAAGATCGCCAGGATGCGGGCCTTGCGGTAGACCCAGGTGGCGGCCAGGCCCGCGGCGGCGAGCATGGAGAAGAGGACGCCGGCGCTGGTCGGTGCGCTGAAGAGGGAAGCGATGAGGGCTTCTTTCCATACGCCGAGCTCTTGCGTGGCCGGGCGTGGGAGGATGACGAGGACGAAGTAGAGTGTGCAGAGGATCCAGGGGAAGAAGGCGGCGGTGGTGGCGACGAAGGCGTCGAAGCCGTAGGTTCGGAGTTTGGATTTATCGATATCAAACTCGTATCCGACGTGGATCATGATGCAGGCGAGGCCGATCATGGTCAGGATTCTGACGATGTTTGCATAGGTGCCGGCCGCGCTGCCGAGGTGGGCGGGCAGGAGTTGGGAGAGGAGCAGGCCCAGGAGGAGGAGGATGGAGTAGAGGAGGACTTTTTTCATGGGTGTTCCGGTTGCAGAGGGTTGGTAGTGGGAACGAACCCCACCCCTGCGCCTCCCCTCGGGGGAGGGGTTCATTGACCATAGCCGATGCGGGGAAGGGCCTTGCCCCTAACACCCAACACCTAAAACCTGGCCCCTTGCCCTACTACAACCCGAGTGCCGTGCGTTTGGCATCCCACTCGGCTTGTTCGCGTTTGTTGTCGGTGGGCAGTGGTGTGGGGGTGGGGGTGTTGTTTGCGCGGAGGTGAGCGATTTCAGCTTTGAGGGCTTCGAGTTCGAGTCGGCTGAGCCTGGTGCTGCCGAGGGTGTAGTCGCGCCAGGCTTGCATGGTGGTGGGGACGATGGGTTCGACGAGGTCGTGCATGGCGCGTGCGTAGGCCTGGATTTCTTCTTGCGCGTGCGGGTCCATGCGGAGGCTGAGGAAGTGCAGGAGGTTGTGCAGGTCGATCTTCCAGTACCACTCGGTGTAGAGGCTCACGGGCAGGCCGATGCGTGCCATCTCGCGTGAGACGCCGCGGTCGACGAGGTCGCGGTACTTGGCGTAGAGGGCCTCGCTCTGGGCGAGGAACTCGACGAAGGCCTGGGCGGTGAGGTGCTCGGGTGATTTTTGGGTCTCGGCGTCGGCCTGGCCATTGTGGGGGATGAAGGTCTGTGTGCCCCCTTGGCGGTTGCTGGTGCTTTGTTTGCGGACTTGTTCGAGTGTGGGGCGGTAGAAGCGGTCGGGCATGACGGAGTAGCGGCCGGAGTATTCGTTGACGTTGGCGGTGCGGTGGCGGATCCACTGGCGGGCGATGAAGATGGGCATGGCGATATGGAACTTGAACTCGACCATCTCAAAGGGGGTGGTGTGCCGATGGCGGAGGAGGTAGCGGATGAGGCCCTGGTCTTCGGAGATTTTTTTGGTCCCCTGCCCGTAGCTGACGCGTGCGGCTTGGACGATCGCCTGGTCGGCGGTCTGCCCTGCGGGGATGAGGCGGGGCATGACGTCGACGAGGGCGACAAAGCCGTGGTCGAGGACCTGGAACTGCCGGCGGGCGTCGCCGTCGAGGGCGTCGATGAGGGGAGCCTCGGGCTTAATGCGCTCGGGCCCGCCGGTGTGGACGCGGACTGGCCTGGGTGGGCAGATATCGGCGGGGGCGGAGGTGGTCGGGTCGGCTTGGGAAGACATGCCCGATGCTATCAGTGGTGCGTGGGGCTTGTGGCAAAAGAAGAGTTGGGTTGGCATAGGTGGGCTGTCGTATAAGGTGGAGAGGTTGTCGGCAAGGGGTGTGGATGGGGGTGTGGTACGATGCGGCGTATGGCGTGTAATGACCGAGCGATGTTGGACTTGGCGGCAAGGCTGGGGGTGCGCGGGGCGGGGCATGTTGAGCCGAACCCGATGGTGGGGTGTGTGATCTGCCGGGCGGGGGAGGGTGATGCCGGGGGGCGGATCATCGGGATGGGGCACCATCGGCGGTTTGGGGGGTTGCACGCGGAGGTTGACGCGCTGGGGCGTTGCAAGGCGCTGGGGCAGGACCCTCGCGGCGGGACGATGTATGTAACGCTCGAGCCTTGCAACGTGCCTGGGCGCAATGGGGCGTGCGTGGATGCGGTGCTCCGGGCGGGCATTGCGGAGGTTGTCTGTGCCCGGCGGGACCCTTCCCCCGGCAAGGGGGGTGGGAGCGCCCGGTTGGAGCGGGCGGGTGTGCGGGTGCGGTTTACGGGCGCCAGCAGCGCGGCGTGCAGGTTGGCGGAGCCTTGGGTGAAGAGGTTGGAGACGGGGCTGCCGTGGGTGATTGCGAAGTGGGCGCAGTCGATTGATGGGTCTTTGACGACGGGGCCGGGGCAGGGGAGGTGGATCACCTCGGCACGCTCTCGGCATGCGGTGCACCAGTTGCGCTCGCGTGTGGATGCGATCATCACGGGGGGTGGGACGGTGCGTGCGGACAACCCGATGCTGACGGCACGGGGCGTGCCGATACGCCGGCGTGCGGTGCCGGTGGTGCTGACGGGGGGTGAGTTGCCTGCGGGGTCGCACCTGGCGGAGAACAAGGGGACGGTGGTGGTGCGGGCCTCGCGTGCCGGGGGCGCGGAGGGGTTGCGGGGGGTGTTGGGGATGCTTGCCCGCGAGCACGGGGTACACACGGCGATGATCGAGGGTGGGCCTGGGCTGCTGAGCAGTGTGCTGGAGTGGGGGTTGGCCGACGAGCTGCATGTGTATACCGGTGGGGTGGTGGTCGGTGGGGGTGGTGGGCTAGAGGTGGGGAGGTTGGTGGGGGTGCAGGGGTGGGAAGTGGTGAGTTGCCGGGTGAGGGGTGGGGATGTGCGGGTGGTGTACCGGCGGGGGGGAGAAGAAATGGACAAATGGTCAAATGGTCAAATGACCAAATGAGAAGCGGGCGGGTGGTGCTGAGTTTGGACGGGGATTTTTTCAAGGGTTTGTTGGTTGGGATGCCGATGGGTTAACCAAGGAGTCTTTATGGTCCGCATGACGCGACTGGTTTTGTCTGCTGTGCTGTTGATGGGGGCGGGTTTGTTGCCGGCGGGGGTGGTTGTGCCCAGCGCGGCTGCGCAGCCCAAGCGTGTCGAGCCGTTTGTGGTGGTGGTCACGGCCAGCGAGGTGCCGATCCGGTGCGGGGATTCGACGCTCTACTACCCGGTGGCGGCGGTGAAGTCTGGTGAGACGCTGGTCGTTGATGGTGAGACGGCCGGTTGGCTGCGTGTGCAGTACCCGGCGGGTGTGGAGGCGTTTGTGCCGGCTGAGCAGGTAACGGTGGTGCGGGATGGGGCGGGGAAGTTGGCGGTGCCTTCGAGGTTGCGTGCGCCGAACGTCAACGGGGGTGTGCGCGGGTCGTATTTTCAGCTCTTTGAGCAGGACTTGCCGGCGGGTACGCCGCTGAAGATCACGCGGAGCGAGCGTGGTGAGGATGGGAAGGTAACGCACTTTGCGGTGGTGCCCCCGGCGGGTGCGCGGGGGTGGATTAGCCGGGATGCGGTCCGGCGGGCCAATGAGCAGGAGAGTGCCCGGGCGTTGGCGGGGCCGAGCGCGGGTGCGCCGGCAGCGGTGCCTGCACCGGCACCAGCGCCTGTGCCTACGCCCGGGGCTTCGTCGGGTGGTGGGGGTGTTGAGGGTGGGATGCCTGCGCCTGCGCCGGTGGTGCCTGCGGTTATGCCTGCGGTTGTGCCTGCGGTGGTGCCGGTGGCGGGGCCTGGAACGACATCGAGCACGTCGGCGGTGCTGGGGGTGCCCGCGTCAACGGCGGGGGATGGTGGTTCGTCGGCGGCGCCAGCGCCAGCACCTGCGCCAAGCCCGACACCGACATCTGCTTCTACACCTGCGGTTTCGGCACCGGCGGCGAGCGCAGCCGTGCCTGTGGCGCAGCCGGTGCGTGATGAGGGGAAGGACGGGCCGTTTGAGCCTGTGCCGCCGCCGGGGACGACGGTTACTCGGACGACTACCACGACGACAACGGGGGCGCTTGTGCCTGGTTCGGTGGGTGTTGAGAACCTTCGGCTGAACCTGAACCAGATCGCCGAGACGTTCAACCGCGTCAACAAGCAGCCCCTGGCGACGGCGGAGTTTGAGACGGCCATTGCGCAGATCGAGGCT